>JAESFU010000674.1_pt1 | contig 13550 bp, 12 predicted proteins | sample 9269461 | NCBI WGS metagenome assembly JAESFU01 (sample SAMN14502556, study PRJNA617107) | algae metagenome | isolation source: Stenomitos rutilans HA7619-LM2 and co-occurring heterotrophs from cave walls | place: USA: Waikapalae cave, Hawaii | collected 2009-07-28
TACACTAACCCTTGGGCGTGTTGGACGATGGTTTCCATAACCGTTCAGTCAAACTTTTCTTACGCCCTTTCTTTCAGGTTTCTCCCCCTTTGGCAACCCCTTGTTGAGACTGGTGCAAGATCTCAGTCAACCTTTATAAGATTTAGCCAAAGCACTTGCTATAAATAAAGCTCATATTTGAGTGCATATACTTATCCATAGATTAAAACTACTACACCTATCAAGAACTTTTTATGAAGATTGACTCATAGGTATTCTACTCCTGCTAAATGATGCGACTCTGAGAGGCAAAGTTGCCTCGCCAGTGTTGGCAGCACCGTGTCAAGAAGTACACGAGTATGTTCAGTTCAAATATGGCTCGATCAACAACCAAGCTGTCTTAGGCAGGTGAAGAATCTCAAATCCGACACTTAATAAATAAAGTCCGGATTGTGTTTATCCACTGCGTAAAGATATTTGGGTGACCTACTGACTATTACAGCTTAGATGCTGGAGAAGAGTTAACACATCCGTTGCAAGTGGGTGTATGGCAGAGCGATGCCTCACACTTTACGGTTCGACTACGATCAACCTTATTTTTCGGATCTATACCTCCAAACCTCAAAGATCAGAAAGTTGATCAGAGGAGACTTAAAACTCATTTTTCCATCTGAAAGCAAAAACTAAAGAAACTATTCACAAATTCTTCGCTCGGTAGTTTTTCACGGCGCAATGTACCAACCGCGTACACTACTGAATCTTTCAAGAACTTGAGTTCAGCTCTTTATACAGCTATCTCAGGTCATCAAATGCGTTGATACAGCTATAAGCCACATAAAGGACTCGACAATGATGAGCAAAAAATCTCTGCTGGCATTTCTAAGTATCTCTGGGCTACTATGCCTCAATACAATGTCGATCGACGCAGCGGAAACTACACCCCCCGCTAGTTCAGCACCAGTCGTTGCAACTACACCGCCTGCCCCTACTGCTAGTCCAGCATCAGCCGTTCCATCTAAACCAACATCGTCAGCACCTGAGAAACTTCCTTCTGCTTTTGACAGGTTCTCTGAGAGTGGGAAAGAAGCTGCACGCCAGCAGAGAGCGAAAAATAAAGCTGGTTATGCAGTAACAGCTCCAAGGGTGGTAGGAAACCAAATTATCGCTGGATCGAGGACAAACTTACAAACTGGTACTTCTGGAGCAGATCAGACTTGGCCTAATCCCCCAACCCCCCCTGTTCCCCCAACCCCCCCTGTTCCCCATAACCCCACAACTGTGGGAAACCAGGGTACAGGGGGACCAACTGTGATTGCCTCGGTTGGTAATACATCTCCAATATTGATTGCTTCAGTAGGGAGAGTAGCACCAAGCAGCACTCCTAAGATGGACAGATTAGTCAAAAAGCTCGAACTTGAGCAAGTGGAGTCGCTGCTCTGTAATGATGATGCAAAGGCTACAGTGATCAAGACAAAAGCACAGGGTGAATTAGAAGCGATCCTCTGGAAGTCTGATGTATTCTCACCAACGTATTCAGCTCAAGTTCGCTGCAAGCAAGTATCTGCAAGGTTCGCAGAGTATAACAAGCTTTTAAAGGCGGGTAAGGCTCTTTATCTGACGCATGGCGTATTGAACGGTCAGCCCGTAATCTGCGTGACAACTCAGAAAGATGGGGCATGTGGAGCAGGTATTGCAAAATTTGATGGTTTGCTCTTTACCCTTGCTCCTGTTCAACGGGCTGAGGCTCCAAAGACGGTCGAAAAGTTGGTTGCTTTTTTTGAGGCGGCAAAATCTCAAAAGACGCAGGAACCTTTAGAACAATAGGCAATTGGCTGCAGCAATTTACCTTAAGAGTTGGCAGTTCTCTAGCAGTCAGTGGTTGTTGGTCGGTCTCCGTAAATGACCAACAACCGTCAGATTTTTAGTTGTGTCAATGGACTGAGATTTGCTCTATTTCTCTTCATCAGTAAGAGTTTACGACTGCGGGCAGGAGAAACTTTGCAGGAATAAGGCGATGGATCAACTTCTGACGACAGGGCAAGTTATCACTACTGAAGCTTCTAATCTTCCTTGCACTATCTATGAGCTCTTAGGTAGTGGAGGGCAGGGCGAAGTTTACCGTGCGACGTTGAAAAACACTACGGTGGCTCTGAAATGGTACTACCCCGCTTATTTAAAAGAGGATGTCTCTCTTCGCCAACGCCTGGAAAAGGCAGTTGCCTCTGGACCTCCTACCGATAGGTTTTTGTGGCCACTCAGTATTGTGTCAGATAGCAAGCTAGAGGGATTTGGCTATGTTATGTATATTCGAGAGCCTCAGTACAAGGGCATTATTGATCTCGTCAAAAGACGGATAGATCCAAGCTTTAGAGCCTTAGTAACAGCTGCTTTAGGACTAGTAGACAGTTTCTTTCAACTTCATGCTAAAGGTTTGTGCTACTGCGACATCTCATTTGGCAACGTCTTCTTTGCTCCAGATACCGGCGATATTTTAATTTGTGACAACGACAATGTAGCGCCGAATGGTGGAGCACATGGTGCCATTTTAGGAACAGCTGGATTCATGGCTCCAGAGATTGTTCTAGGTAAAGCAGCACCTAGTAAACAGAGCGATTTGTATTCTCTGGCAGTGCTCCTATTCTATATGTTCATGGTGCATCATCCTTTAGAGGGCAAGAAAGAGGCAGAAATTCGGTGCTTGGATATGCCAGCCAGAAAGAAGCTCTATGGGGCTGAACCTGTATTTATATTCAACCCTGACGATGAATCAAACCGTCCAGTTCCTGGTATTCATGACAATGCAATCGCTTGCTGGGAAATATATCCTCTGTTCCTCCGCGATCTCTTTACTAAAGCCTTTACCGAAGGCTTAATAGACCCAGAGAACGGTCGCATCACAGAGGGCATTTGGCGACCTGCAATGGTGCGGCTACGTGACTCGCTTCTTTATTGTTCTCACTGTAGTAGTGAAAATTTTTATGATGCGGATGCCTTGAAAGCTTCAGGTGGAAAGCCAGCCATATGCTGGTCTTGTAGCGCAGAAGTGTCACCCCCTGCACGCATCCGAATTGGTAGAAACATCATCATGCTGAATTATGATACAAAGCTGTTTCCCCATCACGTTGACGACAGTAAACTATATGACTTCTCCAAGCCAGTTGCAGAAATAGCCCAGTCTCCTAATGATTCAAACAGTTGGGGATTAACAAATCTCTCCAGTACAAACTGGGTGAGCACAACTTTAGAGGGAACCGTTAAAGAAATTGAGCCAGGGCAGTCAGCAACGCTCATGGCTGGATTGAAAATTAATTTTGGGAAGTCCGAAGGTGAGATCAGGTTGTAACCAGGTAATTTAGAATGGATAACGCAGCAAGGCAGCAGCTACAAACATTTATCCAACAGCAAGGACACACAGTTTGCAACGATTTATCTCGTTGTAGAGCAATTCTCAAAGACTACTGCGGTCAATATCAGTCTGAGTTAAAAGCATTAGTTAACGCTTTGAATGAGGGTATACCAGCAGACTTGGTATCTTCCCAAACCTCTGCTCCTCCAGAAGTTTTGGTTGGTCGCCTTGCCAAGCGTTTGTGCGATGACTTAGGTATGCGTGAGGAAGTTGCTCGCTGGGCAGTAGAAAGTTGGGCGATCGCCTTGGAAGTAATTCCTGAATCAAAAGTTTCCGCCAAAGCAGATGCCGCTAGGAATGCAGATTTGGAACATTTAAAGAAGAACTCTGATTCTCTGCTAATGAATAGGAGTAAGTTCACAGGGACTGTAAAAAAAGTTCCGATGAAAGCTTGGGTTGCTGTGGGAGCAGGAGTTGCTGCATTAGGAATCCTAAGCTACTTTCTGATGTCTAAAACATCATCCCGTCCTGTATTTGGTGATGGTTCATTGACGTTGGGTGTACTAGTTACAAGAGGTAATCCCGAAGAGAATTATGTTGGACTTGCAAACTACTTAAAGGCGGAATTAAGCAGCAAACTGGGTAGCTCTGTTCAGATTGAGATTAGCGGAGTCAAAGCTGGTGAAAACAATTCGTTGAGGCAAGCAGCAGAGCAGATTAAGTCCAAAAAATGGGATGTGGCTTTTACTGTTAGCCCGTTACTCTCAGTTGCAGCGATCGATAATCAATACTCGTTTGCTGCTCGCATGTTTCCAGATTCAAAATATCTTGAGGCAGCAATCTTTGTTGTTCAAGACAGCCCCATTCAAAGCATTAATGATTTAACTCCTGATAAAACAATCGCTTTAGGGGAAGTCGGTAATCCCATTAGTTTTTACATGCCTGTCTATGATCTTTATGGTAAAATGCTGCGAATCGACAAAGATAATTCATCTAAGCAAGCTATTGAGAAGGTAAAATCAGGGCAAGCAGATGCAGGAGTTGGCATCCATGCGCTTTTACAGAGGCAATTTCCAGAACTTCGAATTATTAGCCGCAGCCGTGCCTTGCCGCTGGCTGGTGTATATCTTTCTCCAAACCTGACTCAACAAGAAGAATCTTTAGTCAAAGCTGCCTTGTTAAAAGCACCAGCAGAAATGCAGAAAGGGACAGCTTACGGAGCAGGTGAAAAAATTGACTACACCAATTTTATTGGTATCACTAAACGAGTAGACGAAATTTTGGGTTGTGCCGATTGGCAGCAGAACCCTGTCAAGCTGTATTGCGGTCAAGCGCCAGGAGTTCGTAATTCATCTACAAATGGAATTGTGGGAAAGGTGAATGGTTACAAAGCTGTTGATGCAGAAACTATACAGTTGACCCTGCAAGGGAAAGATGGTCAAGTTTATCAAGTCATTCTTCCTCAAAGTGTTTTGAAACAACTATCTAACGTTGCTTCGCTTCCTGATTTGAACTTTAAAACAGTTGAGATTACAGGCGTTCAGCCTACTACATCAGGTGGATCGCAGGAATTACAAATTATTAATTCAAAGCAAATAAAGGTTCTTCAATAAACCCATGTCACTTAAAACAGACAAAATTAATCAACGCATTCAGGATATCCAGCAGTTCGCAGCGGTAAGATCTGAGCGTTCTTCAGTTTTCTCAGCAGTTTACAATGAACTGGAAAAAACTTCTGAACTACTAAATGAAGGAAAATTAGTCTTACATATTGTCAGCGAAGATCCGACATTAGCAGTGGCATTACAAAACCTTTACAAAGCGCACAAAACTCTGCCAGATTTATATAAGTTTCAAATCACAGCGTTGCCCAGTAAACCTCAAATCGGTGAGTTTGATGTCCTATGTATAGTAGTTGATGCTGGGCAAATTTTGCCTGACACTATCAAGCGTGTATTGGAGAAAGCTAGCCAGATTCCGATGCTGAAGCTATTGATGGTTATAGATATGCTCAGTTCCGATCCAGATAATCAACGTCGGGTCCAAACAGCAATCTCTGAAGTTGACTCCTGGTTGAGCAACCAAAATCCAATTGCTCCCCATGAAATCACTGCACTGCTTCTATTGCCATTTTATCCAGATAGTCTAAGAGAGAAAGTTGAGGTTAACTTTCAAAAAGACTTGGATAAGTTTTGTCTATCTCTAGAGGTGCTAGTTAAGGGCAAAGTAGAAGATATTTTAATCAAGCAAGCTACCGCTCAGTTATTGGCTCAACTTGCTCAAATTAAGACGGTCTTTAACCAGGAGGAAGCAGAGCTAAAAGTGAGACTGCAAGAGGAAGAGCGAAAGTTACAAGGTACTGGAGGGATCGGGGGACTAAAAAAAGATATTGAAAAAGCCTTTAAAAAAGCGGACATGGACCGGGCAGATTTTTTTAAACGAGCTAAGGAAAAGTCCTCGTCGATAAAGAGAATTCTGTCGAATGAGAGCGACACACGTAGTTTGAAGTATGAAATTAAACAACTAGCAGATGATCTGAGAGTAGATTCTAAAAATAAAGGTAAATATACGACTGTTTCTCTACAACTACCTGATGGAAGAAGTTGCCATGAGATGCTCATTAGCCACTGCCGAAACTCACTCAGTGAGTTTGCTAATGATACATGGAAAAGGTTGTGTAATTCTTCGAATGAAGGTGGGATGGTGAATTTGGCACAGCGAATGTCTCAGACACTAAGTATTGTCCCATCTCTTTACTTACCTAAACCTCTGTTTCAACCAGACCAGACCTTCGATATTCAAAGATATTTTCAGTCAACTTCTAAAACCGAGTTTGATTGGAAAAGCCGATACAAAAGAGAATCGTTTGGCAGTTTCCTCATTAAAGAGATTAGAAGTAATATCATGATAGCAACTAGCTTTTTCATGCTGTTTGCAGGCACTGCAACTGTTCTTACTTCTTCTTCTGTGGATAAAACTCCTCCTACAGGTATTTTTGACCTTAAGATAGCAAAAGCAGGTTTGACTGCTTTTATTCTCCCGTTTATTGTAGGCATTACATATAGCACTTATCGTCAGAATGTTTCTGAGAAGCAGGAAGATGCCTCTGAAAAACTAAGAAGTATAGGTTGTAAGCATTACCAAGCTATTGCAATAGATTATGTTGACAATGTCGTAGATTTTACCAACAAAAAGTTGGATGCTGAGGAACAAAAAATTCGAGATATTCTTGAAGAAGCTAGGGAGAAGTTCATAACCTATACAGGTGAAGCAGAAAACCGCATCATTAACTATAAAGCTCAGTTATCTAACCTAAACACCGAAAAAACAAAGCTTGATAGTTTTGAGCGATTATAATTCTTGATATTCGCCCAATAAAAACTGACCAATTAATGTTTTTACTTGGTTTTACGTCCCAATAGTATAGGTAGAAGCTTGTTAGTTTTCATCTATACTGTTGTTTCTATCCAATCCGAGATAGGAGTTCTTTTGCCTCGTTAAAAACACCAACAGCAGTATTCAAACCTTTGTTTGCAGTATCCGCACCAGTTTCAAAGAGTTCTAATGCACGAACTGCTGTTTCGACTGTCCGATCTACCGTATCACCGACAGTAGACATAGTATTTTGAACTTCATCCGCGCCTGATATTAGATCACTGACTTGAGAGTCCTGCAACTGTTTAGCTTGAGATAATGACTCTGTAGCTGAGCTTTCAGTGGTATTACTTAATTGCTCCATTCTGTCGGACAACTGCTGAACAAGAGTAGTGATTCTGCTCGCAAACTCTGTTGTCCTTGCTGTAACCTGAGGGATGCATTCAGAAGTAATGTAGCTCTGCAGTTCCTCCGAACGTTGTTCGATCGCGGTTTTGTGCTCCTGAATTTCAGATATGAAATCGCTTTGTACGAAGGAAATGGTTTCTGTGCAAGCTTGCTCAAGTTCTGTTTCTACTGCGTCAGTCTGGTCTTTTAATGCTATTAATGCATCCTCAACTGTCTGCCATGCTATTTCTTGCTCAGGTACAAGCGTTTCCACAGTATCATTCAAAGCGGTGATACTTGCTTTAGATTCATCCACTTCTTGAGTTATCTCATTTTTAAAAGTTTCCAACTTCGTCTTTAGATCAGTCAATGCTTGCTTGACTTGCGAGCCTTCAGCATCTAATTCATCTTTAGCAGTGTTAACTTGCTCCAACAAAGCTTGCGTTTTGTCGCTAAACGCACTCCAGTCGGTTTCAACTTGGTCAGATATACTAGTTAAGTGCTCCCGTAGCTCTTTAATGGTGTTTTGAGCTTGCTCTGCCTCATTCAGCACTTGTGTCAACTTGGTCGCTGCTTCAACTGCAACAATCTTAAAGTCTGACATTATCCTTCTCCCAATATGGTTACTGATTTTGCTAGTGATTCTTAGACTTAAACAATTTTGCTGAGCGATACTTCTGCATTCTGAACTAAATCTCTGACTTCATCAATCATTGGTTCGAGTTGATCAATGGCTTCTCGCATAACTGTGCGACCGCTTGCCATTTTGTCTTTATTCCCTGAAAGTTTGTCATCTAAACCTAAAACAACTTCAACCAGTTCATTCACTCCTTGCTCAACGATCTCACGTAGTTGAGTACTGATTTTGTCTTCTACTTCGCCTAGTAAGCTGTCTACTTCTTGGCTTACAGTCTGATTACCTACATTCGTTAATGTATTTGTGAACTCAGTTCGCAGGTTCGTGAATTCATTCACCATATCAAGAACTTTGCTAACAACTTCTTGCTTTGCTCCATCCATTTGTGTAGTCATTTGCAGCAATTGCTGCTCTACCTCAGTCTTAGCACTGGCTAGTTCGCCTCGTAGTTCATCTGCCTGGCCACTGGCTTCAGCTAAAGTACTTGTCAGCTGCCCCTGATGAGCTTTTAACTTCTCCTGAACTTCTAACAATGCAGATTGCGTCACATCCTTAGCTGATTCAACAGAATCTTTGCCTTCCTCCAGTTTGCTCTTAAGCTGCACAACTTTCCCTTGAGCGGTTGATATTTCTTGCAATAATTCTCCTTTAGTAGTAGAGATATAATTCTCTAGCTCTTGAAAAGCATTTTCAACTTCTTCCAGCTCTACTTCCATCTGGCTCTGCTGCTCTGCTGCTTCCGATTGCAGCTCATTGAGAGCAGTTTGAAGTTGTTCTAAAAGTGTCTCTGCTTCTGCCTGCTTCTCCGTAATTGTATTATTTAGCTGTTCAACTTCACTTTGCCCCTGATTCAATTCCTGAATCAATGTTTGAACCTTTGCAGGAACAAGTTCTGCTGACTGAGATAGCATTTGCACTGCTTCTGCCACTTCGCTCATAGCTAACACCTAAGATTTTGTAGGAATGTGGAACTAAAATAATGCTAATGCTTAAGGTCTAACCGAGAAGACCTAAAACTGTATTTGCCATTTCAAGCTGAACCTTGACAGCAGCTAGCGCAACCAGAATCGGAATTGGAGCAGTCATAGCTGCAGTAATTTCTGTTCCCAATGAAACGACTGTGACGTTTTCAAAAACTTCCATTGCTATCGCTTCTAGATATTCTTGTATTGCTCTTTCGAATGCATCTTCCAGCTTCTGCTTAACTGTATTTTCGCAATCTGAAGCGCAATGTTGAATGATTTCAGAACTGCAGTCTTTGAGATGCTCTCCTAATTGCTCAATTTGGGAGTTGAAGCTATCGTAGGTTGCAGATAGACCACCATCTAAATTTTCAAACCCACCTATCAGCGCAACTTTCTGCTCTTGAGCAAGCTCATTACTGAAATCGTTGAAGGCATCCCCTACAGTAGTGGTTAAATTTCCATTTAACTCATCAACAAAATCCTTAAACTCATCGTTTACTTGAATTTGAAATTCCGTTGTGTTTTTCTGAGTATCATTTGCTATTTCAACAAATTCATTGAAGGAGCTTTTTGTCGTATCTTTTGAACTGGTTAGAGCTTGTTGTAACTCATCAAGGGTTATTTTGACCTCGACAAAAAGCTGTTTAACTTCAACAATCTCTTCATTGAATTCAGTACGAGCAGTAGCCACTTCAGTTTCGAACGTATTTTGAGATCCGTCTAGCTCTCGAAAAGCTTCGTCTACTTTTGTCTGAGATTCAGTAAGAGATTGCTGAAGCGCGTCCAACTTAGCAACGACCTCTGTCTCTACCCCCCCTAGTTCACCTTCTGCGCCGCTCAGAGCCTGCTTTAATCCTTCAGCACTAGTCTCAAAAGTTGCAACACCTTGAGTCAGTGCTTCATTTTCAGAAGTAATTTCAGAGCTGGTTTCATCAAGTTGGTTGCATGCAAGGTCAATCAGGCTTAGAAGTTGATTAAGCTTTTGTGTTGCCTCTTCAAGATTCTGACCGAAATCTGCAAGTTCTGCCATATCAATTTTCCTGGGCTTAAGAATTTATTAGGAGCTGTGCGAGATCGTTATAAGCTTTTAGAAACTGTTGACTGCTTCTAAGATTGGTTTCATCTGTTCAAGCAGATCTAAAATTTGATCAACATCCCCCAGGACGTCGTTAAACTTTCCAGTGAGGTCTCCTACTTTACCTAAACCGCTTTCACGAATAAATGACATTGCTCTGTTTAATTCACTAGCGGCATTACTCAGCTCACCAGGAAATGTTGAAATAAACTGATTTTCTAAAGCTTGAATTGCCCCATCTGAACTAATATCAACCGTCGCTTCAAGTTCAGAAAGTTTGCTGTCGCCTTCCTCCATTAGTTCATTAAAATCATTCATAAGCGCTGTCAATTTTGCAACAACAAGATCTTGGTGGAAGGTGTCAAGTTGACTAATGAGAGTTGATTGATTGGTGTTGAACTCACTTTTTGTCGCATCAATTAAGCTGTGAAGTTCTTGTACTTCTTGCCCAGCCGTTTGTCCACAATTCTCAATTTCTGTTGTTAAATCTTGAGATTTCTGAGAGGTTTCATTCAGTTCAGTCTCAGTAACATCTGCTTCCTGTCCAATCTCTGCTAGAGCCTGATCTAAATCAGACTTGAGTTCGTCCAACTGCGTTTTCATTTCGTTGGCGATAGCTTCAGATTGGCTTTCTAACTGGTCAATTTTGTCCTTTAGGGTGTTTAGTCCTTCTTTAGCAGACTGCACCTCGCCAATTAGATTTTGTTCTATTTCCGCTAATTTATTGACTAGTGCGTCAAAACTTGCTTGAACTTCTTGCCCAGTAGCAACAGTAGTCTGCGAAAGAGTTTCGACAGAATTACTCATTTGGCTAATGGTTTCCAGAGTATGATCTGCCGATGTGGAGAGCACCTGAGCTCTCTGGGCATTCTGATCAACTAATGCCTCTATATTGTCTGCCATATTATTTATTGCGAACAAATTTTACACTAAGTCTGCTCTGATGTGCACCTTACTAAAAAGCATGACTAGATCTCTAAACCCTTATTCCAAGCAATTTGTGCTGCTCAGGACTATTTAGGTGCTAATTAGCGGTGTTGAGAGCAAAAGCCTAAAGTGGGAGGGTAAACGCATACGTTTCTTTACAATTTGAGAGAGAGTAGCTACTTTAGACAAAAGCCTGAATAGGTAGTAGGCATCCAAAGCAGCCTTGAGTCGCTTGAGTGGGTGCCGCCTTTGGTGGACTTTTCCTAAGCCAATAAGTTGACGGCTAGATGCCGCATGAGGGGATCGAAGTAGTAACAGATGGTGGGGTTGTTTGCATAACCCCCCGAAAAGGTTTATTCCACTTTGAGATGCGTGAGTCTTATTGTGATTCTCAGCAAGCTAATAGCCGTCAAAATGCTCTTATGTCGAGACTTCTGGCAATTTTCTGCCCCCTCACCTGCCTGTACGGTGCTCACTGCGTCAGGGCTCTTCCCACCCAGGACTGTCTCAGAAAGCATACCTTTCAAGACGTAGCGATCGCTGTGTCTCAATTCATGTCTCAAATAACCGGTAATGTTCTAGACATGTGGATCGAGGGTTAGATGGATAATCCAAACTCAAATCGATTGATGAACAGTCCAATGACCACATCATGTAACCAGATGGACTTGGAGAAGCAGATGGTTTTGCGAGCCAGCCGTTTTATTCGGGTACGTAAGGTGAGATGCTTTCGCTCAATTGTCTGAGTATTGGCTTTACCTACAGTGTGAAAAGCAGGATGGAGCAATCGTTGATAAGCTCCCCAATCATCTGTGTAAAACTGGGTGATGCCAAAGGGTTCTAACAGAGCTTTGAGTTGCACAAATGCTGTGTCTTTATGGTCTGACAACACATATGCCAATACTTCCCCTGTGTGGTGGTTGATAGCATGCCACAGCCAACGCTGTTGCCCTTTGGATTGAACAAAGCTCCACATCTCGTCGACTTCAGCTTCAACCTCCTGCCACTGACACAACTCGACTATCGTCTGAGTCGGGTCAATTTCGACTAAACGAGCTTCATTCATCGCACTCAAGTGGCGATGTTTTTTTTAACGACTCAATGACGGTAGTTGGGCTAATGTTGAGCACTCGTGCAGTATCGCGTATTCCACTACCATTGAGTGCCATTTCCACAATCTGTTGTTTGACTTCTGGCAGATAGCCTCGGTAGGTATAACTGCGAATAAAGGTGCTGCGCTGGCAATCCTGATTGCGACATCTGTAGCGAGGTTTCCCGGCACCAGAGCGACCGTGCCTCACGATATCCGTGCTACTACAATCTGGACAAAGAACCGGCTCCAAAACCATAGCTCAATTCAGGGGTATGACACCGTTCCTGGCAATTAGGTACCACATCGCCTGAAAAGCGCGACTGGCAAAGGTCCCAGGATGTGATCTCCCCTATTTTTGTCCAAACAGGTGAGCAAAAATCACTGCGACCGAGTTTAGAAAGCGATTAATTGATAACTTCTACTCATCTTCTGTTTGGCCAGCAATCATTGCTGGTACAGCAGAAGTGCCACGGCAAGATCGGACTTCTGAGGCATTCAAACTCACGAGATTACGTTTGTAGTACGGATCTTTGAGGGTCGCACAGTCCAGAACTAGTCCACCTCCCTTGTAGTATGGTTTTTCCGCCTTTAGTAGAACTTATCAATGGTTGTCTGCTACCCTCCAACTTGCTTGCAAGGATGTGAGGAAAGGACATGCCCAGTAGCCAAGAGACCGCCTATCCCCGGTTGAAAAGCAGCTTAAGTGCCAAAGAGTTAGCTGCTATCTATACACCCAGCCCAGATGAGTTGATGTTGTCGGGGCGAGTCACCAAAAGCCCGGTATCACGGTTGGGATTTCTGGTACTCCTGAAGACGTTTCAGCGTTTGGGATATGCCGTCCCTGTGGCGGATGTGCCTGTTACCATCACTCGGCACATTGCAATGGCTGCTGGATTGAAATCCCGTCCCGATGCTTGGTCTGCCTATGATGCTTCGACTAGCCGCAAGCGGCATCTGACCATCATTCGACAATATTTGAATCTGCAAGGTTTTGGTCAGACAGCCCGCCAACTGATGAACGAAGTCATGGCGGATGCAGCACGGACTAAACACGACCTGGTGGACTTAATCAATGTGGCAATCGAGGAATTAGTTCGTCAACGCTTTGAGCTACCTGCCTTCAGCACCCTGCTGAAAGCCTCTCGTCAAGCTCGCAATGAGGTGACTCAGGCACTGTATCAGCAAGTGGTGGGCAGCCTCACGCAAGAGGAGAGCAGGCAAGTTAATCAGTTATTTGAAGCGGAGGCAGCCACCCATACCACCCCCTGGCAGCAACTCAAACAAGACTCCGGTAGACCCACCCTCACTCATTTACAGGTGTTGATTGATCGCCTCAAGTGGTTAGCTTCCTTACGCCTGGGGAAAGCTGCGCTCCAGCCGATCCCCGATAGTAAGCTGCGACATTTTGCGGCGGAGGCCCAGACCCTGGACGCCAGTGAGATGAAAGCACTACCAATGGCCAAACGCTATACCCTTGCGATCACCCTCCTTAATCAACAGTACGCTCGCGTCCTGGATGATCTCGCAGAGATGTTTATCAAGCAGCTCCAACAACTGCACCATCGTAGTAAAGCAGCTCTGGCACAATACCGCGTGGAGCAGCAGTCAAACACAGACGGACTGATCGCCACCTTGCGCGATTTGGTAGTGCGTCAAAGAATGGTGGGTCGAGTAAAGTAGGGAGACCGCTACTTTTACGTACAAATTATGGAATGTCTGCTCTGCGGTCATCCTAGCACCCACAAGCATGGAAAAGCTCCGAATGG
>JAESFU010000675.1_pt1 | contig 13526 bp, 10 predicted proteins | sample 9269461 | NCBI WGS metagenome assembly JAESFU01 (sample SAMN14502556, study PRJNA617107) | algae metagenome | isolation source: Stenomitos rutilans HA7619-LM2 and co-occurring heterotrophs from cave walls | place: USA: Waikapalae cave, Hawaii | collected 2009-07-28
CGCTTATTCTTCTCCTCACTTTGGGGTCGAGCTTGATTGCATTGCGGTTGACCCGCTATCGCGGCTGAAAGGGAAAAACGCCATGGATCGACTGGCCGGGAAAGTGGCGATCGTCACCGGCGGAGCGTCGGGGATCGGTAGAGCCGGCTGCGAACTCATGGCGCGCGAGGGCGCGCGGGTGATCGTCGCCGATCTCGACATGGACGGGGCCACGATTGTTTCCACGGGATTGGAAGCGGCAGGGTGCATTGCGCGAGCCTGCCGTCTGGATGTCCGCGACAGCCAGTCGGTTCGCGCCATGATTGGCTTCGCGATCGCCGAGTTTGGCCGGATCGATATTCTCTTTCACAACGCCGTCTCCGTGCCGCTCGTCAACAATCACGATCGGCGCATCACCGAATTGCCGGAAGAGACCTGGCACAAGATCGTTGACCTTGTGCTCACCGGCACTTTTCTCACGTCGAAGTATGTGGCCCAGCACATGCTGTCGCAAAAGTCAGGATCGATCATTCTCACGGCGACCGTCGATGCGTTGATAGGGACGGCCGGTATCGACGCCTATACTGCGGCAAAGGGTGGGGTGATCTCGCTCACGCGCTCCATGGCAACGGGCCTTTCGCCTGAAGGCGTGCGCGTCAATGCGATCTGTCCAGGCTTTGTCGCAACGCCGCATCAGAGTGTTTTCATGGACAATCCCGCCGAGCGCGAGAAGATCGAGCGCATGCATCTCATGGGCATCATGAGCCCCGAGGACATCGCGGCATTTGCGGTCTTTCTGGCTTCCGATGAGGCACGCCGCATCACCGGCGGTATCTACACGGCCGATTCCGGTTATACTGCCTTCAAGAGCCAGATCGATCTCGCCAGCGTCTTCCAGAGGTGATGCCGTGCCGCGCGATCCACGTCATGACCCGCTTTTCGAGCCGATCGCCATCGGCCCGAAAATACTGAAGAACCGATTCTTCCAGGTACCGCAATGCACCGGCGCCGGCGTTGAGCGGCCCGGGGCCAATGCCATGCATCGCGAGGTCAAGGCGGAAGGCGGCTGGGCCGGCCTTTGCACCGAAGCCTGCATGATCCATCCCGAGACCGATCAGCCTGTCGCCATCGTGACGAGCCTGTTCGACGAGGGCGATGTCGTCAATCACCGCCACATGATCGATGGTGTGCATAAATGGGGAGCATTGGCGGGTGTCGAACTGTGCCACGCGGGCGGGCTCTCCAACAATCTCGGCAGTCGTTATGTATCGCCTGCTGCGCATCAGTTTGCCACGCCCTGGATCCCGCAGGTCAACACATACGAAGCCGAAGACAGCGATCTTGTCCGCATCGTCTTGATGTTCGAGGAAGCCGCCAAGCGGGCCATCGATGCGGGCTTCGACATCCTCTATCTGCACGGCACCCACGGCGCGCTGCCCGTTCAGTTTCTCTCGCCTCATCACAATCGCCGCCAGGGTCGCTATGGTGGCGATTTCACCGGCCGCGCTCGACTGTGGGTCGAGATACTCGAAGCTCTGCGTCGCGCGGCAGACGGCCAGTCTGCGGTCGCCACGCGGATTTCGATCGACCAACTCTCAGGTGCTGCGGGCGTGGAAGCCGCAGAGGACGGCATTCGGTTTGTCGACTATGTGACGCGGCTTGGACTGGTCGATCTGTGGGACGTCAATATCAGCAGCCTCGAGGAGTGGGGCGAGGATGCAGGACCTTCGCGCTTCTACAAGTCGAACCATCAGGCGCCGTGGACGCGCGAAGTGAAGCGGATTGCCAAAGTGCCGGTTGTTGGCGTCGGACGCTTCACCGATCCTGACGAGATGGTGCGCGTCCTGCGATCGGGCCAGCTCGACATCATCGGCTGTGCCAGGCCTTCGATCGCCGATCCGTGGCTGCCGCGCAAAGTCGATGAAGGCCGCGCCGACGAGATCGCCGAATGCATCGGTTGCAATCAGTGCATTGCGCGCTTCGAATATGGCGTGCCGATCGTCTGCACGCAGAACCCGACCGCACTCGAGGAGTATCGCCGCGGCTGGCACCCGGAACGCTTCGCATCGAGCACCAGCGATGAAGAGATCTTGATCGTCGGCGCGGGACCTGCCGGCCTTGAATGCGCCCGCGTACTCGGCAGGCGTGGCTACAGCGCTCATCTCATCGAGGCGGAAGCCGATCTGGGCGGCCATTTGCGCAATGTCGCGGCATTGCCGGGCCTTGCCGAATGGTTTCGCGTCGTAAGCTTCCGCGAGGCCGAACTGCGCCGGCTTGCCACCATCGAAGTCTTGCGTGGGACCGGACGGGCGACGGCCGAGGAAGTGCTCGACTTCGGTTGCGCCAAGATCGTGCTGGCCACCGGCGCGCGTTGGAACGGCGATGGCCGCGGCGCCGCCGGGCCCGATCCCATACAAGGCATCGATGCGAACCTCCCGGGCTTCATGACGCCGGAGCAGCTGTTCGCCGGCAAGGAGATCGGAGATCAGGTAGCGATCCTCGACAGCGACGGTTACTTCATGGGCGTAAGCCTCGCCGAAATGCTCGCGACTCGCGGCAAGAAAGTAACCCTGGTCACGCTTTTCGATCGGGTGGCGCCCTATACGGATTTCACGCTTGAAGGCCCCAACCTGCGCCGCATGCTGCGGGAGAGGGGGATCGTTTCGCGCACCGGAAACTGGGTCGAGCGCGCGGAGAATGGATCGCAAGTGACCCTTCAGCTCTACGATAACTATCGCGATGGCTGGAAGCGAACTGACGATCCGCGTCTCGGTGCGCTTCCGCGCCGCGCCGGACAGGAGACTGAAGCGCTCTCGTTCGATTCTGTCGTGCTCTGCACCGGCCGGCATTCCGATAACTCCCTCTATCGCGAGCTCGTGGCACGCAAGGCGGAATGGGCGGAGAAGGGGATCGCCGGGGTTTATCGCGCGGGCGACTGCCTCGCGCCGCGCTACATCGCCGATGCGGTATTCGACGGTCATCGCATGGGACGCGAAATCGACTCTCAGGATCCGCAACGCCCGCGCGCCATCATCCGCGAGCGCCGCATATGGGGTGGTGAAACATGGCCGAAGCTCAATGACCCAGTTCTCTGAGGTGAATCAGGTGGGCACCGACTGGGCCTTGCGCTGGGACAAGGGAAGCCTCGCGGTAAGCGCGCTAAGCGGCACCATGCTGCCCCGCTTCGATCTCGCCGACGGCCGAAGCATATCTCCATTGGCGGTCCCGCCCTGGGCCGAGGAGCGCCTGCCGCCCGGCATTCCGCCGACACGTGCTCATATGCGCGGCGAATGGATCTGCGTGCCGTTTGGCGCCGCCGGACCTTTGAAGGAGATCGCGCCGGATTGGCGCGGCGTCTCCGATGAAATTGCCGACGGACCCTTGCACGGGCCGGCGGCGAACGGTGTGTGGAAACTGGTCGATCGTGGCACGGATTTCATCACCATCCGCTTTGAAGATCCTACCGATCATCCCATTGCCTGGGTTGAACGCCATTTCGCGGTGGAACAGGGCGCGTCAGCGGTCACATGCACATTGCGCATCATGGCGCGCCGCGATGCAGCACTTCCAGTCGGCATCCATCCGGTCCTCAGATTGCCGCGGAGAGACGGCGCGATGCGGATCAGGCCAGGGGCCTTTCGCTTCGGCATCACCTCTCCCTATCTCATGGGCGAGGGCAGGCCGTTTGCCGGTCTTGGCCGGCGATTCACCGATCTCGCCGCCGTACCGGGCGAAGGAGGAAAGCTCGTGGACTTCAGCCGGCCGCCCTTTGCCGGCCAGTATGAGGATGCGGTTCAATTGAACGGCGCGTCCGGGAAGGTCGCGGCTGACAATCTCGACGAGCACTATACGGTCCTGATCGAATGGGATCGCAACGCGCTGCCGTCATGCATCCTTTGGTACAGCAACGAGGGCCTGGCGCCGCCGCCCTGGAATAGGCGTCATAGGGCGCTCGGAATCGAACCGGCATGCGCTGCCTTGGGACTCGGCATCAAGGCCTCCGCCGGGCGCAATCCGATCAATGCCGAAGGCGAGCCCACCGCCATTTCATTCAAGGCCGGTCAGATTTGGCAGACGACCTATCGCCTGTCCGTCAGCGCATCTTCGGTTTGAGCCGCAACGTGATGCCTGTTCAGGCAGGATCGAACCGACATTACTTCATCTTGGACTCTGTCCCGAGGCCAGCCGAGTTCCGTGCCCATGCAATCGGCGAGGCTTTCAAGTGCTTCATCGCCTGCGCTGCCGGTGATTCCAAGCGTGGTCCTTCGCAAGACAAGATCGGCAAGCGTCTCGATGTGTTCGTTGTGAATCAGATACGCGATCTCGCCGGTGGTGAAACCAGGCAAGCCCGCTACGGGTGCATCGCCACGATAGCCGGCGATATGACGCGCAACGGCCATTGCCGTCGTGCCATAGCGTTCGAGCAACGAATCTAGCCTCTTCTCTTCAAGCCCCGTTTGGGAACCGAGTAGGGCGATCCAATTCTTTCGCGCGGCGGCATCTGTCGGAAAGTCTCGCCCGCCGCCAATTGGCAAAGATTGCGTGCTTTGCCGGCGCGGACGGCCCAGCCGGCCAAGCACGCTGGTCGCGACTTCCTCGGCAAACCCGCGAAACGTCGTCCACTTGCCGCCGACGAGCGATATGATGGGAAAAGGCCTATCGTGTTTGGGCTCTGCAACCGGCGCCGAATGATCTCGGCTGATCAAGCCTGGCACCTTCGCATCCGACTTCGGCAATGGCCTGATGCCGCTATAGACATAGACGATCTGCTCGCGGTCCACTTTGACGGCCGGCAGCAGGGCACGAAGACTTTCGAAGAGATAGTCGATTTCCTCGTCGGTGCAGCGGACATGATCGGGGTCATTGGCCGGGATGTCCGTTGTCCCAAGCAGAGCGAGGCCGAGATAGGGGTATACGAGACAGATGCGGCCGTCATTCGTCTCGAAATAGATCATCCGGCCATTGAGCAACCGCACGAGTTCGTCGTTCTTGAGAAGTATATGCGAACCCTTGGTGCCGCCGATGAGCTGTGACGGTGCATCGATCTGCGCGTTCACCGTGTCGATCCATGGGCCGGCAGCATTGACGACGATCTTCGGTCTCACGCTCAGCAATTCGTCAAGGCCACTCACGGAGAATTCAAACACGCCGGCGGCCACACGCAGCAAACGCGCGTAATTGGCGGCCGCCGATGAATCTTCAGCCTTTAAGCCATCGGCGATCAGTTCGTAGACCAGGCGTTCCGGGTGAGAGATCGCAGCGTCGTAATAGACCCCGGTCGCAACGATATCCGGTCTAAGTCCCGGCGTATCAATGAGCGAACGCTTTCTGCCGAACAGATGGTGTGTCGGCATCACTCTCTGGCGTGATCCGTACATGTCATAGAGCATCAGCCCGGCTTTGATCAGCAAAGCGCCCCGGCTGCGCGCCGCCTTCTTGGCTCCGAAGAATGTCCGGATCGCCGCCCATGTGCCGCGCGTCCACGAAAAGATCGGAATGAGTGTCGGCAGCGGCTTCACGTAATGCGGCGCATTTCGCAAAAGCAGGTTACGCTCGAAGGTGGACTGCGCCACCAATCTGAACTCGCCGGTTTCAAGATACTTCACGCCGCCATGGATGAGGCGGGACGGTGCGGAGCTTGTGCCGGATCCGTAGTCGGACTTGTCGACGATGAGACAGCTGACACCCTGTTCGCAAAGGTCTCGGAATACGCCGGTGCCATTGACCCCGGCGCCGATGATCAGGACGTCGATCTCCTTCTTTGCATTCATGCGCCGCAGTCGCCCGATGCGATCGGATGAAGCGGGGCCGTCGAAACTCGGAATTCTATTCAAGGCTGGTCACTCATCGCAACGTCTGAAGCCTCAGCTACCAGCGCGGACATGGAGGCGCGCCTCGTCGGTGCGATAGAGGGCATCGTAATGCTCGATGGCAACGCCGCCGTCCGAAAACGAGCAGGACTCGATGGCGAGCAGCGGTGTTCCCACATCTATTTCCAAGAGAGCCGCTTGTTCCAGCGTAGGCGTCACCGCTTCCAACCACCTGTCGGCGCGATGGAAGACGTAACCGTAACGTCGCTGCAGCGTGTCGTAGAGTGAGCGGTTGTTGAGCGGAGCCTGGTCCAATCCTGGCGCCAGTTTTTCCGGGACCGACGTATTGACGAGAATGCGCGGTATTCCGTCAACGATCAGGACGCGCGAAATCTCGATGACCTTGACATCCGGGCCATCGCCATCCGGCAGATTGAGCGCGCGACGCACACGCTCGCTCGGTATTGCGATCCGCTGAAGCAACACACGGCGCGTCACGAGCTTCTGGCGGCCGATCAACTCGCCGCTGAACCCGACAGTAGAGCCGACGAAGTTCTGCTCGTCGCGGCGCCCCGCCACGAACGCGCCCTTGCCTTGAATCTTGTAGATGATCCGTTCGTAGACGAGTTGGTTCATGGCTTCGCGTACAACCGTGCGCGATACGCCGAACGACTGGCACATTTCATGTTCGGACGGCAGGCGGGCGTGTTCCGCGAGCTGGTTGTCGCGGATCATCGCGATGATCCGCGATTTCACTTGCGACCAAAGTGGTGGACCGCCCGAACCCGCTTCCGAACGGGCCAGAAGGAGAGGAGCGTCGCTGATCTCAATCATGATCGCCGCCGCAAGTGAGAACCATCCTCAAGCCGCGAAGGGCAGGGCTTGTTCATCCGAATGTGCCTCTTCTTGAGCCTGCTTCGCAACTTCATTTCCCGCTTTGTTATTAGTACAAGTGGACAAGTCTTCCTTCAGCCTCCCTTGCTTGTGAAAACAAATTTCTTTTGTAATTCAATATATTTGTCGATCCATGTCGTCAAGGTGAACACGTGTTGACAAACTTTTTCAGGAAGTTAAAGTGAACTTATAATAACAAGTTTGGCGTGCGAATAGCATAGCCTGATGGGAGGAGGGGCTATGGCGCCTTGCTTGCTCGGAATCGATTCCGGCAACACCATGACCAAGGCCGCGCTGTTCGGACTGGACGGGACCGAGCTTGGCTGCGAGCGGCGTCGGAACCCCATCCAGTTTCCTGGCGCGGGTTTCAATGAGCGCGATCCCAACCAGTGGTGGGACGATGCGGCCGAGGCAATTCGCATACTTCTCGAGCGAACCGCGACTCCCCCCAAGGATATCATCGCCATTTCGGTGTCCGGATATGGCGGCGGCCTCTATCTCGTCGATGGCGACGGCATGCCCGTTCGGCCGGGCATCATGTCGACCGACAGCCGCGCGGTGCGGCTCATCGAGCGCTGGCGCAGCACCGGTCAGTACGAGAGGAACGCGCGTCGAATTCAGCAACGCATATGGCCGGGTCAGTCGGTTGCGCTTCTCGGCTGGCTGACGGAGCACGAGCCGGAGCTGCTTGGCCGCACGCAGTCGGTTCTTTTCTGCAAGGATTTCCTGCGGATGCGATTGTGTGGCGATCGTTCGACGGACGCTACCGATGCCGGGATTGCTGGCGTGATCGATGTCCGGCGCGGAAGCTATGCCGAGGACATGCTCAACGATCTCGGCCTATCGTCTTGGCTTGCCAAGCTCCCGCCCATCGGCGGTCCGGCGGAGGTCGTGGGATCGGTCACTCGAGAGGCTGCGCGCCAGACCGGTCTTGCGGCAGGCACGCCGGTTGTACGAGGCCTCGCGGATGTGACGGCCTCGGCCTTGGGGACCGACGTCAGAAATCCCGATCAGCTCAGCGTCGTCGCCGGTACGTTCAGCATCAACTCGACATTGCACGCGCAGCCGCGGATGAGCTCACTGCCATTCTTGCAGACCGCTTACCCGCTTGGCCCCTATTACTTTGCCACGGAAGGATCGGCGACCTCCGCTTCCAGCCTCGAGTGGTTCTGCAAGTCTCTGCTGCGCGCCGAAACGGCACAAGCCGCCGCAACCGGCCGTTCGATCTACGACATTTGCAACGAGCTCGTCGCCGGGGCCCAGGGAAGGCCAAATGACATATTGTTCTTTCCCTTCATATTCGGTGGACCGAACGGCGCGCCAGCGGGATTGGTCGGCCTTTCGGCGGCGCACGATCTGGGCGACGTGCTGAGTGCAATCTACGAATGCATCGCGTTCGCGCACAAGGCCGACATCGCGCCATTGCTCACCGGCCCAGACGCCGCACGCCCGACCAGCATTCGATTGACCGGCGGCGCGGCACGCAGCCCCGTCTGGAGCCAGATATTTGCCGACGTGCTCGAACTGCCGGTCGAAGTTTGCGAAAGCGGCGAATCCGGCGCGCTCGGCGTTGCGATGTGCGCCGCCGCCGCGGTCGATACGCAAGGCGATCTCGCGGCCACGGTCACTCGCATGAGCCGCGTTGCCGGCCGTTTCATGCCGCGCGAGGAACGTAGCGCCGTGCATCGCAAGAAATTCGCGCGCTATGGCGAGAGCGTCGCAGGCCTGGCAATTCAGGCGCGGGCAGCCGCGGCATGACCATACTGGTCGAGCAAGTCTCAAAGGCCGAAGGTGGAGAAGTCCACCTCAGCGACATCAATCTCCGTCTCGAAGTCGGCTCGCCTTATGTGCTGATCGGTCCGACCGGCGCCGGCAAGACAACGCTCCTGCGCCTTCTGGCTGGACTGGAGAAGCCGACCAGCGGCCGAATTCTGGTGGACGGGGCGGATACGCGGAACGTTCCTGTCAATCGGCGCAATGTGGCTTTCGTCTACGAGCAGTTTGTCAACTATCCGTCCTTCACCGTGTTCGAGAACATCGCAGCGCCATTGCGCCGCGCCGGGATCAACGGATCCGACCTGAACGAACCCGTCCGTCGCACCGCCAAGCTCCTGCGCATAGATTCGCTCCTCGACCGGTTGCCGGGCCAGCTCTCGGGCGGTCAGCAGCAGCGGGTCGCCATCGCGCGCGCACTTGTCAAGAATGCCTCGCTGCTCTTGCTCGACGAGCCGCTGGTCAACCTGGACTACAAGCTTCGCGAGGAATTGCGCGCCGAACTGCGCGGCATTTTCCGCAAGAGCCGCACGATCGTCGTCTACACCACGACCGATCCGACGGAATCGCTTCAGATCGGCGGCAACACGGTGGTCATGGACAAGGGCCGGGTACTTCAGATCGGCCCGGCGGTGGAAGTATTCGGGCGACCGAGCTCAACGCGCGTGGCACAGATCTGCTCGGACCCACCGATGAACATGATCGCGGCGGAAATTGCCGACGGGCAATTATCGATCGGCACTCTTCGCATTCCGGTTCCCGATCATATGGGCGCTGCCGAGCCCGGCTCTTGCGTGATCGGGGTGAGACCCTCCCATCTTTCCCTGGTCGAAAAGGGACTTGGCAGCGCCCTTGTGGGAGAAGTCACCCTTGCCGAAGTGAACGGCTCCGAGACGTTCGTTCACGTCGCTTTCGCGAACTCCAATTGGACAATTCTTGCCGAGGGCGTTCATCCCGTTCCGCCCGGCCGCAGTGTCTCCGTCCGGCTCGATCCAAGCCGGCTGTTCCTCTATTCGCCGACGGGCGAGCTTCGCGCCGTCCCGAAGGAACTCGGGAGATCCTGATGGCGGAGATTCGCGTCGAGAATCTGCGGCATACTTATCTGCCCCATCCTACGCCGGCCGGCCCATGGGCTTTGAAGCGTATCGACCAGGTTTGGACCGACGGCGGAGCCTATGCGCTGCTCGGCCCTTCGGGTTGCGGCAAGACCACGTTGCTCAATGTCATTTCGGGGTTGATCGTTCCGAGCGAGGGCCGCGTCATCTTCGGCGGCCGCGACGTGACGGAGCTTCCGACGGAGCGGCGCAACATCGCTCAGATTTTTCAGTTTCCCGTGCTCTACGACACGATGACGGTGCGCGAGAACCTGACCTTCCCCCTGCGAACCCGACGCGCTCCTGCGGCTGAAGCCAGGCGCCGGGTCGAACAGATCGCCGAGATGCTTGAATTGCAGGACAAGCTCGACCGCCGAGCTGCGGGGCTCGGCACCGCGGAAAAGCAGAAGATCGCGCTCGGTCGCGGTCTCGTGCGTTCGGATGTCGCCGCCATTCTTTTCGACGAGCCACTCACCGTCATCGATCCGCATGTGAAGTTCGAACTGCGCCGCAAGCTCAAGCAAATCCATTCCGAGTTCAAATTGACGCTCATCTATGTCACGCACGACCAGAACGAGGCGCTGACCTTCGCCGACGACGTGATCGTCATGAGCCAAGGCGAAATCGTCCAGATTGGCACGCCGGAACAGTTGTTCGAGCGCCCGGCGCACACTTTTGTCGGCCATTTCATCGGATCGCCCGGCATGAACGTATTTTCGTGCAAACCGGATGGACATGGCCTGCACTTCGAAGGCGGCTCGCTTGCCGTGTCCGAGCGTTGGCTCTCCGCCTTGCCGCGATCGGCGCACCTCAAGATCGGCATCCGGCCGCATGCTGTGAAGCTCGTGTCGAACGGTTCGGCCGGCGCGTTGCGCGGCAAGGTGATCGATGTCGAGGATCTGGGCACCCATCGCATCGTCGAACTCGCAATGGGAGAAACGCGCATCAAGGCACGCCTGCGCGATGACGAACCAGTCCCGCTGGACGATACGGGCATCATGCTGCCGCGGCGCGATACGCTCATCTACGCCAATGATCGCCTGGTAGGAACGCTCGATGGATAAGGTCGAAAACAATCGCGCGTGGCTGCTGATCGCTCCGGTCACACTGCTTGTCGCATTCTCGGCAGTGCTTCCGCTGATGACGGTGGTGAACTATTCGTTGCAGGATATCTTCGGCCCCGGGCAGCGTGTTTTCGTCGGCACCGAATGGTTCCGCGAGGTCATCGCCGACGAACAGATCCGAAGCGCCCTGTGGCGACAGTTTCTGTTTTCCGCGATTGTCATTCTCATCGAGCTGCCCTTGGGCGTCGGCATCGCATTGCTCCTGCCAAGGCAAGGCTGGGCATCGGCCTTGAGCATCGTGGCGCTCGGTCTGCCGCTGCTGGTTCCCTACAATGTCGTCGGCATGATCTGGCAGATATTCGCGCGCGCCGAGATCGGTCTTCTCGGCGTCACGGTCAACTGGCTCGGCATCGATTACAACTACACCCAGAGCGCGTTTGCCGCCTGGGTCACCATCGTTCTCATGGATGTGTGGCACTGGACGCCATTGGTCGCCTTGCTTGCCTTCGCCGGATTGAAGTCGATCCCGGCGCCTTTCTATCAGGCTGCCCGGATCGACGGGGCCTCGCGATGGGAACTCTTCCGCTTCATCGAATTGCCGAAGATGCGCAGCGTTCTCACCATTGCGGTCCTGCTGCGCTTCATGGACTCGTTCATGATCTATAGCGAGGCCTTTGTGCTCACCGGTGGCGGGCCCGGAAGTTCGACGACGTTCCTTTCGGTCCATCTCGTCAAGCTGGCGGTCGGACAATTCGATCTTGGGCCGGCCGCGGCGTTCTCGCTTCTCTACTTCCTCATCATTCTTCTGATTTCCTACCTCTTCTACACCATCTTGCAGCGTGTATCGCGCGTGTGACACCGACAATGACAACCGCCACAACTTCGGTCGATGCAGTAATGTCTAACGCAGCGGCGAGGCGCACCCCACGCTCGATGACGAAGATTTGGCTGCGCGTCGCGTTTGCGTCCTATCTTCTTTTCCTCTTCATGCCGATCTACTGGCTGTTGCGCATGTCCCTGATGGGAACGGGCGACATTCTCGGCGGTTTTTCGTTTCTTCCGGTAAATCCGACCTTCGATAATTTTGCCATCATCCTGTCGGATCCGAGCTGGTACGGCACATACATAAACTCGCTGATCTACGTCTCTCTCAACACGCTGATCTCGCTGGCGGTGGCGCTGCCCGCCGCCTATGCCTTCTCGCGCTACCGCTTCATCGGCGACAAGCATGTGTTCTTCTGGCTGTTCACCAATCGCATGGCGCCGCCTGCGGTTTTCGTGCTGCCGTTTTTCCAGCTCTATTCGATCGTCGGATTGATCGATACGCATATCGCTGTCGCCCTGGCACATTGTCTCTTCAATGTGCCGCTTGCGGTGTGGATCCTCGAAGGTTTCATGTCGAGTGTGCCGCGCTCGATCGATGAGACGGCCTATATCGACGGTTATCGTTTCCCGCGCTTCTTCATCACCGTGTTCCTGCCGCTGGTCCGGTCGGGGATCGGCGTCACCGCATTCTTCTGCTTCATGTTCTCATGGGTGGAACTGCTGTTGGCCCGCACGCTCACGACTGTCGATGCCAAGCCCATCGTCGTCGCGATGACGCGAACTGCCTCGGCAGCCGGGCTCGATTGGGGACTTCTGGCCGCAGCGGGTGTGCTGACCATGGTTCCCGGCGCGTTGGTGATCTGGTTCGTCCGCAATCACATCGCCAAGGGCTTCGCCCTTGGTCGGGTATGAGGCGCGCCGATGGATCTCGAATGGATGGCATGGACGGTTCCGACGGCGATCTTCTTCGCAACGATCGGCCTGTGTCTCGTCGGCATGACCGTGTGGCAGATAGCCAGCCCATCATTCCCGCGTCGCGGCTTCCTGCCGATCGAAACGACGCGCGGAGACCGTTTCTTTATCGCGCTGATCACGGCGGCCTTCATCATGGTCGCTTGGATCGCAGCAACCGAAGCAACACTCTGGATCGCGCTCCTGATATCGGCGGCGATCGGCGCACTTATCATGAGATACGGGTAATCGCCCGTAACCCGGGGAGGCGGAGCATTGGCCTGGAAAGCGACGCTCCGTCCCCCGGGATAGGCCCAGGGAGCGTCGAAGACGCTCCTGTAACACCGGGAGGACTAGAAATGGCATCTGAACGTCTTGGAGGCAAGATCAGCCTGAGGATTGCTGTCTTGCTGATGGGAACAAGCCTCGGACTTATCGGCGCGGCGCATGCGCAGGACGACCCGAGGATCGCTGCGGCCCAGAAGTGGATTGACAGCGAGTTTCAGCCATCCGTGCTGAGCAAAGAAGACCAGCTGAAGGAAATGGAATGGTTCATCAAGGCGGCGGAACCGTTCAAAGGGATGGAAATCAACGTCGTCTCGGAGATCATTCCGACCCACGACTATGAATCGAAGGTCCTGACCAAGGCCTTCGAGGAAATCACCGGCATCAAGGTCAAGCACGACCTCATTCAGGAAGGCGACGTCGTCGAGAAGCTGCAAACACAGTTTCAATCGGGCGAGAACATCTATGATGCCTGGGTCAATGATTCCGACTTGATCGGTTTCCACTTCAGGACGGGAAAGACCACCTCGCTGACCGATTGGATGGCGGGCGAGGGCAAGGACGTCACCAACCCGGGACTGGACCTTGACGACTTCATCGGCAAGTCCTTCGGCACCGGTCCCGATGGCAAGCTCTACCAGCTTCCCGACCAGCAATTCGCGAACCTCTATTGGTTCCGCTACGACTGGTTCTCCAATCCGGAGATCAAGGCGAAGTTCAAGGCGAAGTACGGCTACGATCTTGGCGTGCCGGTGAACTGGTCTGCCTATGAAGACATCGCCGATTTCTTCACCAACGACATCAAGGAAATCGACGGCAAGAAGATTTACGGCAGCATGGACTATGGCAAG
>JAESFU010000676.1_pt1 | contig 13522 bp, 11 predicted proteins | sample 9269461 | NCBI WGS metagenome assembly JAESFU01 (sample SAMN14502556, study PRJNA617107) | algae metagenome | isolation source: Stenomitos rutilans HA7619-LM2 and co-occurring heterotrophs from cave walls | place: USA: Waikapalae cave, Hawaii | collected 2009-07-28
GGGGAAGAACGCTGCATTGCCTGCAAACTCTGCGAAGCGATCTGCCCGGCCCAGGCGATCACCATCGAGGCGGGTCCGCGCCGCAATGACGGCACGCGCCGCACGACCCGCTACGACATTGATATGGTCAAGTGCATCTATTGCGGCTTCTGCCAGGAGGCCTGCCCGGTCGATGCCATCGTCGAGGGGCCGAATTTCGAATTCGCAACGGAAACGCGCGAAGAGCTTCTTTTCAACAAGGAGAAGCTGCTTGCCAATGGCGATCGCTGGGAGCGTGAGATTGCCCAGAACATCGCGCTCGATGCGCGGTATCGGTAGGGGCGGGGTGGAATGACTGTCGCAACGCTTTTCTTCTACCTCTTTTCCGCGGTCATGCTGGCCTCGGGCGTGATGGTCATTTCATCGCGCAATCCGGTGCATTCCGTATTGTTCCTCATCCTCGCCTTCTTCAATGCGGCTGGCCTCTTCATTCTGCTCGGTGCCGAGTTCCTGGCGATGATCCTGGTCGTCGTCTATGTCGGTGCCGTGGCCGTGCTGTTCCTCTTCGTCGTCATGATGCTCGACATCGACTTCGCCGAACTGCGCCAGGGCATGCTCAACTATCTCCCGGTGGGCGCCACGATCGGCCTGATCCTCATGGTCGAACTTGTCCTCGTGGTGGCAGGTTGGTCGATCTCGCCCGACCTTATGAAGACGGTGACGTCTCCGGCACCCCCGATCACCGACATGACCAACACAGAGGCCTTGGGGCGTATCCTTTATACGAAATACATCTACTACTTCCAGGCGGCCGGCCTCATCCTGCTCGTATCGATGATCGGTGCCATCGTGTTGACGCTTCGCCACAAGCCCAATGTGAAGCGCCAGAATATCTCCGACCAGGTCGCGCGTGGACCCGCTACGGCCATAGAAATCCGTGACGTCAAGCCGGGGCAGGGGATCTGACATGGCGATCGGGCTTGCACATTATCTGACCGTAGCCGCCGTACTCTTCACGATCGGAATCTTTGGTATCTTCCTGAACCGCAAGAACGTCATCGTCATCCTGATGTCGATCGAGCTCATGCTGCTGGCGGTCAACATCAACTTCGTGGCCTTCTCCGCCCAGCTTTCCGACCTTGTCGGGCAGGTCTTCGCATTGCTCGTCCTGACTGTTGCGGCGGGCGAGGCGGCAATCGGACTGGCCATTCTCGTCGTCTATTTCCGCAACCGCGGCTCGATCGCGGTTGAGGACATCAATCTTATGAAGGGCTAAGCGGCGCTCATGTATCAGGCGATCGTATTTCTGCCGCTGATCGGCGCGCTCATCGCCGGGCTTGCCGGCACCAGCCTTTTCAGGATGATGGGACGCGAGTCGGAGGCTTTCGCGAGCCATGGCTCGGGCCACGACCACGCGCATGATCACGACCATTCGCATGGCGACGGGCACATCCACGACGATCATCACCACCATCACCAGCCGCCATGGCCGATGTATCTGACCAGCGCTTTGCTGATCATCTCGGCGGTCCTCTCATGGGTCGCCTTTGTCGGTTACTTGCACGAAGGCGGCGTCCAGAAGTTCGAAATCCTGCGCTGGGTCGGTTCCGGTGCGCTGAATGCCGACTGGGCCTTGCGCATCGATACATTGACCGCGGTCATGCTGGTGGTGGTTACCACCGTATCGGCCTTGGTCCACGTCTATTCGATCGGCTATATGGGCCACGATCCGCACCAGGCTCGCTTCTTCAGCTATCTGTCGCTCTTCACCTTCGCGATGCTGATGCTGGTGACGTCCGACAATCTGCTCCAGCTCTTCTTCGGCTGGGAAGGCGTCGGCCTTGCCTCCTATTTGTTGATCGGCTTTTGGTACAAACGGCCATCAGCCAATGCCGCGGCAATCAAGGCCTTCGTCGTCAATCGCGTCGGCGACTTCGGCTTCGCGCTCGGCATCTTCGCGGTCTTCACGATCTTCGGCACCATCGATTTCGATCCGATCTTCTCGGGCGCCCCCGGGCAGGCCGGGAAGACCATGGAGTTCCTTGGCTACAACGTCGATGTCATGACGACGATCTGCCTGCTGCTCTTCATGGGAGCGATGGGCAAGTCGGCGCAATTCCTGCTCCACACCTGGTTGCCGGACGCCATGGAAGGCCCGACCCCGGTTTCGGCCCTCATCCATGCCGCAACGATGGTGACCGCTGGAGTGTTCCTCGTGGCGCGCATGTCGCCATTGTTCGAGACGGCGCCCTATGCCGGCGACGTTGTCATCATCATCGGCGCGATCACTGCCTTCTTCGCGGCAACCGTCGGCCTGGTCCAGAACGACATCAAGCGCGTCATCGCCTATTCGACCTGTTCGCAGCTCGGCTACATGTTCGTCGCGCTCGGCGTCGGCGCCTATGGCGTCGGCATCTTCCATCTCTTCACCCACGCCTTCTTCAAGGCATTGCTCTTCCTCGGCTCGGGCTCGGTCATCCACGCCATGTCCGACGAGCAGGACATGCGCAAGATGGGCGGCCTCGCGCCGCATATCCGCGTCACCTGGGCGATGATGCTGATCGGCACGCTGGCGCTGACAGGCTTTCCCTTCACCGCCGGCTACTTCTCCAAGGACGCGATCATCGAAAGCGCCTTTGCCTCCCATGCCGGGCCGGCCATGTTCGGTTACGTGCTGCTGGTCATCGCCGCGCTCTTCACCTCCTTCTACTCATGGCGCCTGATGTTCATGACCTTCCACGGCAAGCCGCGGGCCTCGAAGGAAACCATGGATCATGTCCATGAATCGCCGCAGGTCATGCTAATCCCGCTCTACGTTCTGGCGCTTGGCGCTCTTGTCGCGGGCTTTGTGTTCAAGGACTACTTCATCGGCCATGACTACGATCACTTTTGGCGCGGCTCTGTCGTGTCGACCGAGATCATCCAGGAGATGCATCACATCCCGGCCTGGGTCTTCTGGTCGCCGACCGTCGCTATGGTGTTGGGCTTCATCCTCGCCTGGCTCTTCTACATTCGGCAACCTGACCTCCCGGGCAAGCTCGCCGCCCAGAACGAGCCGCTCTACAAGTTCCTGCTCAACAAGTGGTACTTCGACGAGCTCTATGACTTCATCTTCGTCAGGCCTGCTTTCTGGCTTGGCCGCCTCTTCTGGAAGCGGGGCGATGGCTGGATTATCGATGGTTTCGGGCCCGACGGCGTTTCCGCCTGGGTCGTCGACATCACCAACCGCGTCGTGAGACTTCAGACCGGCTATGTCTATCACTATGCCTTCGCCATGCTGATCGGCGTCGCCGCCCTCGTAACCTGGTTCATGTTCGGGGGCGCGCACTGATGTCGGACTGGCCGATACTCTCTGTCGTCACCTTCCTGCCCTTGATCGGGGCGGCATTGATCTTGTCGATACGCGGCGAGGACGATACCGCGTTGCGCAACATCCGCTGGGCGGCCTTGTGGACGACGATCGTCACCTTCGTGGTGTCACTGCTCATCTGGCTCGATTTCGACAAGGCGAGCCCGGACATGCAGTTCGTCGAGCGCCACGAATGGCTCTCAGGGCTGGCGTCCTATCATCTCGGCGTCGACGGCATTTCGATGCTGTTCGTCATCCTGACGACCTTCCTGATGCCGATCTGCATCCTGGCAAGCTGGCATGTCTCCTCGCGCGTCCGCGAGTACATGATCGCGTTCCTGGTGCTCGAGACCCTGATGATCGGCGTCTTCTGCTCGCTCGATCTCGTTCTCTTCTATCTCTTCTTCGAAGGCGGCCTCATCCCGATGTTCCTGATCATCGGTGTGTGGGGCGGCCCGCGCCGCGTCTATGCGAGCTTCAAGTTCTTCCTTTATACGCTGCTGGGCAGCGTACTCATGCTGCTCGCGATCATCGCCATGTATTGGCAGGCGGGCACGACCGATATCGCGGTTCTGCTCAAGACGTCCGCTTTCCCGGCCGAGATGCAGACCTGGCTATGGCTCGCCTTCTTCGCCTCCTTCGCGGTGAAGATGCCGATGTGGCCGGTCCACACCTGGCTGCCTGACGCGCACGTGGAAGCCCCGACGGCCGGATCGGTCATCCTGGCGGCGATCCTCCTGAAGATGGGCGGTTACGGTTTCCTGCGCTTCTCATTGCCGATGTTCCCGAACGCTTCCGATTTGTTCGCGCCTTTGGTCTTCGCGCTCTCGATCGTCGCCATCATCTACACCTCGCTGGTGGCGCTGGTGCAGGAGGACATGAAGAAGCTCATCGCCTATTCGTCCGTCGCCCATATGGGTTTCGTGACCATGGGCATCTTCACCTTCACGCGCCAGGGCATCGATGGCGCGCTCTTCCAGATGATCTCGCATGGCCTCGTGTCGGGCGCTCTCTTCTTGTGCGTCGGCGTCGTCTATGACCGCATGCACACGCGCGAGATCGCCGCCTATGGCGGCCTCGTCAATCGCATGCCGCTCTATGCCTTCACCTTCATGGTCTTCACTATGGCCAATGTCGGCTTGCCCGGCACCAGCGGCTTCGTCGGCGAATTCCTGACGCTTCTTGGCGCCTTCCAGAACAACACCTGGGTTGCCTTCCTGGCAACGACCGGCGTCATCCTCTCGGCAGGCTATGCGCTCTATCTCTATCGCCGCGTGGTGTTCGGCGACCTGCACAAGCATGCCTTGCGCGCCATCCAGGATATGACGCCTCGCGAACTGACGACGCTGGCGCCGCTTATCGTGCTGACCATCTATTTCGGCGTCTATCCGGCACCGATCCTCGATGTCTTTGGGCCGAGCGTTGAAAACCTCATGAAGACCGTGCAGGCGGCGATCGATGCCGCCGCTGCGGTCAAAGCCGCGGCACTGTAGGAGAGAGATGATGTGGCTGCTTCAGCAAGCCGATGCCGCCGCGGTCCTGCCCGAGATCGTACTTGCGATCATTGCCATGGCGCTGCTCATGGTTGGAGTCTTCCGCAAGGGCGAGACGGCGAACTTCATCAATCTCGCGGCCTTGGTCGGCCTCGCCATCGTCGCCTTGCTCGTCATCTTTGGCGGCTCTGGTAAGACGACCGCATTTGGTGGTGCCTTCGTCGTCGATACCTTCGCGCGATTGATGAAGGTCTTGATTCTCTTCGGCTCGGCTGCGGCGCTCGCGCTCTCCGTTCATTTCATGAAGCAGGAGAAGATCGAGAAATTCGAATATCCGATCCTCGTCCTGCTCGCGACCGTCGGCATGATGATGATGGTCTCGGCCAACGACCTCATCTCGCTCTATATGGGCCTCGAATTGCAGTCGCTGGCGCTCTATGTTGTCGCCGCTATCGATCGCGACAATGCGCGCTCTTCGGAAGCAGGCCTGAAATATTTCGTCCTCGGCGCTCTTTCCTCAGGCATGCTGCTCTACGGCGCCTCGCTGATCTATGGATTTACCGGTGCCACGGGCTTTCCCGAAATCGCCGCGGCAATCAAGGCCGGGGCAGGCGGCCTGGGCGTTCTCTTCGGCATCGTCTTCGTGATCGCCGGTCTTGCCTTCAAAGTTTCGGCCGTTCCCTTCCACATGTGGACGCCCGATGTTTACGAAGGTTCGCCGACGCCGGTCACCGCCTTCTTCTCCGCCGCGCCGAAAGTCGCCGCCATGGCGCTTCTGGTACGCACCATGTTTGCGCCGTTCTCGGGGATCGTTCCGGACTGGCAGCAGATCCTGGTCTTCGTCTCGATCGCCTCCATGGTGCTCGGCGCCTTTGCTGCGATCGGTCAGACAAACATCAAGCGGCTGCTGGCCTATTCGTCCATCGCCAATATGGGCTTCGCGCTTGTCGGTCTGGCGGCCGGCAGCGAGGAAGGCGTCCGCGGCGTCATCATCTACATGATGATCTACATGATCATGACGCTCGGCAGTTTCGCCTGTGTCATCGCCATGGCGCGCAAGGGCCGCCAGGTCGAGGAGATTTCCGATCTTGCCGGCCTGGCGCGCACCGACAAGCTGCTCGCCTTCGTGCTTGCCATGCTGATGTTCTCGCTGGCCGGCATTCCGCCGCTCGCCGGCTTCTTCGCCAAGTACTTCGTGTTCTTGGCGGCGATCAAGGCAAACCTGGTTACGCTTGCGATCATCGGCGTGGTGGCGAGTGTCGTCGGAGCCTACTACTACCTGCGCGTCATCAAGATCATGTATTTCGACGAGCCGGCGCAGGCCTTCGATCCGATGCATGGCGAAGTGCGCCTCGTCGCGGTTCTCGCGGGAGCGTTTTCGCTTGTCTTCGTCCTGATCGCGCAGCCTCTGGTCAATCTTGCCGGGGCCGCCGCGGCCTCGCTCTTCTGATCGTCGCGTGCAGCCGACGCTCCCTCCGGGCCATAGGCTCCTTGCACTCGACGCGATCGACTCGACCAATGATGAGGCGCAGCGGCTCGCGGCGACGGGCGAACATGGCCCTTTATGGGTCTGGGCTCAGAGCCAGGAAAAGGGCAGGGGCCGTCATGGTCGCGGCTGGGTGTCCAAGCCGGGCAATCTCTACTTGACGCACATGTTTCCGCTTGCGGCAAAGCCGGCGGTCGCCGCGCAAGTCGGCTTCGTCGCGGCGCTCGCCGTGCGCGATTTTGCGCTGGCCGCGTTGGGCGAGAAGTTTTCCGATTCCGTCGTCCTCAAATGGCCGAATGATGTCTTGATCGACGGCGCCAAGTTCTCCGGCATCCTTGCTGAGACGGCGTCTTCAACCACCTCCGGCACGCTCACCATTCTGCTCGGCTGCGGCATAAATCTGGTCCATGCGCCGGAGGGAACGCCTTACCCGGTCACGGCTCTGTCGCGCATCGGAGCTGAAATCTCCCCGGCCGAGGCGCTCGAGAGCTTCTCCGACTACTTTCAGCATTGGTTTGAAGTCTGGGACAATGGCGCGGGCTTCGAAAAAATTCGCGCTGCCTGGCTTTCGCATGCGATGGGGCTCGGCAGCCTGGTTCGGGGCGAGAATGGCCTTGAAGGCAGTTTCACCGGCCTTGCCGAAAATGGCGCGATGATCGTTACGCTCGCTTCCGGCGAAAAGCGCATCCTGCATGCGGGCGAGGTACGTTTCGCATCGATCGCGATGTCATCGCCATGATGGCGAAGAAAAGAAATAGCCCCGGACGCGATCTCGTGCTTCTGCCCTTGGGCGGAGCGGGCGAGATCGGCATGAACTGCTACCTCTATGGCTTGGGCCATCTCGATCATCGCGAATGGCTGATGGTCGATCTGGGTGTGAAATTCGGCGAGGAAAGCGAACCGGGCATCGATGTCGTCCTCCCGGATCTGGTGTTCGCGGAGTCGGAGCGGCGCAATCTCGTCGGCATTGTTCTCACACATGCGCATGAAGATCACTTGGGCGCTGTCGCCTGGCTGTGGCCGCGATTGCGCGTGCCGGTCTATTGCACGCCATTTTGCGCGGCCCTTCTCAAGCGCAAGCTTGCCGAATACGGTCTCGATGAAGATGTCCCGATCGTCGTCAAGCCGTTGGGCAGCCGCTTCTCGGTCGGCAATTTCGATGTCGAATTCATTGCAGTCACCCACTCGATCCCCGAGCCCGGCGCGCTCGCCATTCGAACGCCTGTGGGAACGGTACTACATTCGGGCGACTGGAAGATCGACCGTGCTCCCACGATCCCGCCTGAGATAGACGAAAAGCGCTTGCGCGAGATAGGCGAAGAGGGTGTCGACGCTTTCGTCTGCGATTCGACCAATGTCCTCCGCACCGGTCATTCGCCGTCCGAGGCCGAGGTCGCCGCCACGCTCGATCGTCTCGTTGCCGCCGCTCCATGCCGCGTGGCGATCACCACTTTTGCTTCGCATGTCGGGCGTATTGCGTCCGCCATTAAGGCGGCACGCAAGGCCGGCCGCGAGATCGTGATCGCCGGCCGCGCCATGCGCAACACTATCGAAGTCGCGCGCGAATGCGGCTACCTCGGCGATGCCGGCACGTTTCTGGAAGAGGAGGCTTTTGGTTACCTTCCGCCGGAAAAGGTCATGCTTATCTGCACCGGCAGCCAGGGCGAGCCGCGCGCCGCGATTGCCCGCATTGGCGAGGATCAGCACCCGGCAATCAGTCTGGACGAAGGCGATCTCGTCATTTTCTCGTCCAAGACCATTCCCGGCAACGAAAAGGCGGTTGCAGCCGTTCACAACAATCTGGCCCGGCTCGATGTTCAGCTCGTCACCTCGGACGACGCGCTGGTGCATACTTCGGGCCATCCGCGTCAGGAGGAGTTGCGCGCGCTCTATCAGTGGCTGAAACCGCGCGCTCTTGTGCCGATGCACGGCGAACTCCGGCACCTTCATGCCCATGCCGATTTCGGAAAATCCTGTGGCATCAAGGAAGTCGTCACTGTTGAAAACGGCGGCATGGTGCGTCTTGCTCCGGGACCGGCGGAAGTGGTCGATGAAGCCCCGATCGGCCGCTTGCATGTCGATGGCCGCCTGATCGTCCCGCTCGATGACGGTCCCGCCAAGCGCCGCCGGAAACTCTCCTTTGTCGGCCTTGTCGGCGTCTCAGTTTTGCTCGACGGCAAGCATCAACTGGTGCGCGACCCGATCCTATTCCTTGACGGTCTGCCCGATGAAACGCGCGACGGAACGCCCATGGCGGAACTGCTTCTCGAGGCTGTCGAGGACGCTTTCGAATCGCTGCCGCGCCCGCGCCGCAAGGACGACGACAACGTCAAGGAGGCGCTGCGCACCGCAGTCCGGCGCGCCGCCGACGCCGCCTGGGGCAAGAAGCCGATCTGCCACGTGATGATCCACCGGCTCTAGCACACGGAGTGCCTCGCCTCGCCCTGAGGTGGTCGCGCAGCGGCCCTCGAAGGGTCCGTCTGCCAACCAATACTCCATGCTATAATCAGACGAATCATGAGCAAGCATTCTCCGCCACCGCAATCTCCCAAGGACGTCGAGCCGATCAATCTGAAAGAGGCGCTCGAAGAGCGCTATCTTGCCTACGCGCTATCGACCATCATGCACCGGGCCTTGCCCGATGTGCGCGACGGTTTGAAGCCCGTTCACCGCCGGTTGCTCTACGTGATGTCGCAATTGCGGCTCGATCCCGGTGCCGCGTTCAAGAAATCCGCCAAGATTGTCGGCGATGTCATGGGTTCTTATCACCCGCACGGCGACCAAGCCATCTACGATGCACTGGTGCGCCTGGCGCAGGATTTTTCCTCGCGCTTCCCGCTGGTTGAAGGGCAGGGGAACTTCGGCAACATCGACGGCGACTCGCCGGCAGCCTATCGCTACACCGAGGCGCGGCTCACCGAAGTCGCGCGTCTTCTCCTCGATGGTCTGAACGAGGATACTGTCGATTTCCGCGCCAACTACGATGGTACACTGGAAGAGCCCATCGTCCTTCCCGCGGCATTCCCCAATCTCTTGGCCAATGGCGCGACCGGCATTGCCGTCGGAATGGCGACCTCGATACCGCCGCACAATGTTGCCGAGCTTTGTGACGCCGCCTTGCATCTCATCAAGGCGCCCAACGCCACCATCGAAAAGATCGTCCAGCTTGTTCCCGGTCCTGATTTCCCGACCGGCGGCGTCATCGTCGACAGCAGGGCCGATGTATTGGCCGCTTACAAGTCGGGAAAGGGCACGTTTCGCGTTCGCGCGCGCTGGTCGGTAGAAGAATTGCCGCGCGGTGCCTGGCAGGTCGTCGTCACTGAGATTCCGTACTTGGTTCAGAAGGGTCGCTTGCTTGAAAAGCTGGGCGACCTCATTGCCGGCAAGAAGCTGCCGCTGATCGGCGACCTGCGCGATGAATCTGCCGAGGACGTGCGGCTCGTCATTGAGCCGAAGACGCGCAATCTCGAACCGGCGCTGATGATGGAATCCCTGTTCCGGGTCTGCGAGCTTGAAACCCGCATACCGTTGAACATGAACGTCTTGTCGCAAGGCAAGATACCGGTGGTCTTGTCATTGCGCGACGCCTTGCGCGAGTGGCTCGATCACCGCAAGGAAGTCCTCGTCCGCCGCAGCAACTTCCGCCTCGGCGAGATCGCACGGCGACTGGAGATTTTGGGCGGTTACCTCATCGCCTACCTCAATATCGATGAAGTGATCAAAATTATCCGCGAACAGGATGAGCCGAAGCCCGCCTTGATGAAGCGCTTCAAGCTTACCGACATGCAGGCCGAGGCGATCCTCAACATGCGATTGCGCTCCTTGCGCAAACTCGAAGAGTTCGAAATCCGCACCGAGAACGACGCGCTCAAGAAGGAGCAGGCGGGTCTCACCAAGCTCGTCGCATCGGATAGCCAGCAGTGGGACAAGATCTCCGGCGAGATTCGTGATCTCAAGGAGAAGTTCGGCAAGAAGACCGAGCTGGGCCGCCGGCGTACGGATTTTGCCGAAGCGCCCGAGCTTGACGTCGAACTTGAGCAGGCGACCGTGGAGCGCGAACCCATCACCGTGGTCTGTTCCGAGAAGGGCTGGATCAGGGCCTTGAAGGGCCATCTCGAAGACGCATCGACCCTTGTTTACAAGGAGGGCGACCAGGGGAAATTCGTCGTCCGTGCGGAAACAACCGACCGGATCATGATCTTTGCGTCATCCGGTAGGTTCTTTACGCTGGAGGCGGGAAAGCTTCCCGGCGGGCGCGGACATGGCGAGCCGGTGCGTCTGATGGCCGATATCGAGGCATCTGACGCCATCGTAGCGGTCTTTGCCTATGTCCAGGGGCGCAAGCTCCTGGTGGCCTCGAGCGATGGCTATGGCTTCATAGTTCCCGAGGACGAATGTCTCGCCAACACCCGGAAGGGCAAGCTCGTGCTGAACGTGAAGCCCCCCGTGGAGGCCCAGCTGTGCGTCGCCGTGCCTGATGGGGCAAATCACGTGGCGACGGTTGGGGACAACCGGAAGATGCTGATCTTCAAGATGGCCGAATTGCCCGAAATGACCAAGGGTAAGGGCGTTCGCCTCCAAAAGTTCAAGGATGGCGGCCTATCCGATGCTCGGGCTTTCGTCTTGAAGGATGGATTGTCCTGGGTTGATTCATCCGGCCGGACCTGGACCGTGGACGAGCTTCGAGACTGGATCGGCGAACGTGCCCAGGCCGGTCGCCTGCCGCCGAAAGGTTTCCCCAAGAACAACAGATTTGGCTGAAGTACCTGCCAAAACTGTGGATGAAGACCACGAAAGTTAACGGAAAATTTCCGCGGCTGGGGTGAATTGTCAGTCTTTCGGACCCTTGTTTCCGATGATTTCTTTACGGAAGGCGGGGCGCGGCGACGGACCTATGCAAGGACAGGCATCCACCGGAGAGCGTTTAGTGGAAGACAAGGTCTACTGGATTGCCCGTGGCGAGTTGACGTCTCCGCCCGAGTCCAGCCTGTCCGGATCGGCGCTGGAGAAGGAACTGATCCACCGCCAGGGCTACATCAAAGTTACCCACAACGCCGAAGGTACGGCGATTAAATGGGACCTGTTCGCGTCGAACTGGGCCTCGATGTACTTCGCCCTCGACTGGATCAGCAACCTCAGTGGACCCTACCGCCTGTTTTACTTCCTCGCGGGCTGGTTCGAAGAAGTATACGACACCGCTCATCTCACCCGCGACCGCATGGATGTCATACTTGGCAAGAGCGACCTGAGGCTGTCGCGCCGGACATTTGTGCAGGAGGCCGATCCAAAGCGCGACGATATTCCGCCGATGCTGAAGCAAGCGCTTGTCGACCGGGTGATTGAGCCGGATTACGCCGTCGATTGCATCTATGACTCGACGACCGGCAAGTTCCAGGTCGAGCGCGTCGGACCCAAGTCTACGATTGCGAGGCTTTGGGGCATGAGCCCTGTCTCATACCCGTGCCTCACCGGGCATTCCTATGACCAGATGGTGAGCAGGGCCTATCCCAAGGTGCTGAAGACCGGGAACGCGCACTACGACCACGTCTATGCGGCAATGACGGCCGCCGACGGCAATGTTGTGTGGATTCCCTATCAGCGCGTCGTGTTGCCCAAGCGCTTCGCGCATGGCAAGCGCGGCGTTTCGATAGTTACGGAACGGACGAAGGTTGATATCGCTCTTCTGTAGCGACCATGTCTGCGATGAGGTGCTCGAGCTGATCGTGATCGGCGAGCCCGACCCATTCGACCGCTTCGGCACCATTCGGCTCCCACTCCCAGCTGAAGAAGCCGCGCTCGAGATGGCCGTAACCCATGCGCACCATGTGGCCGCGCGTCGCCATGCTCTCGCTCACCAATGACCACAGGCCGTTCGGCAGCCACTTGAGATAGGCGAGCAGCATTCCGGCACGCGGGAAAATGTCGAAGCAGTGGCGATTGCGGTGATGGCGGTCGATCCACAATTCGCCGTGATAGACAAGCTTGCCGGTGCGCGCGCGAATTGAACGGCGGCTCGACCCGCCGCGGCAGTACCAGTTCCTTGCGCTTAAGATAGAGCCCGGCCATCCAGCCCAGTGCCCACTCGGCGAGATTGGGGTGGACGATATCGAGCCTGAAAGCCTGAAGCGCGATGACTCGGCCGGAGGCGAGCCTGGCGCAATGCCAGAAGGCCCGGTCCTGATCGAGGAGGCTGATTTCCGGGTCGAACATGGGCGATACGCGGTCGCCGCGAATCTCGTGACGCACCCGCTGCAATTCGTCGAAGTCGGATGAAATTTCGAGCTCGAGACCGTTTTCTTTGGCTTGCTCGAGCAAATGGGCGATTGCCCTGACCGCTGACAACGGGTCCGCCAGTGCGTTTGGCATGTTTGTTTCCCCCCGATGACCGGGAGCGAAACGCACCTTACGCTTCTGGGCAAGCTTTTGATTAAAACTTGGTATATCGGCAAAAGCAGTCGGGGCAGTGACTTTGTTCATGATGTTGCCGCGGTTCCGAAATGTCGCCGTCCCGCGCATATTAGCTCATTGTGGTTAATGATATCGGGTTTTATCGGACCCCGGAAACGAAGAGTTCTTCCTCGGAAACCTGTTTGCTGGTCACGAATCGCCAGATCCCGTGAACGAACAGGGTGACAAAAACAATGGCACCGCCGATCAGGGCCTGGGTGCTCGGAATCTCATCGAAGATCAGCCACACCCAGACCGGTGTCAGCACAACGTCGAGGAGAAAGAACATTGCAACCTCCGGTGCTGGCAGATAGCGCGGTCCCAGTGCGATCAACCCGGAGGCAAGGGGGATCACCAGCAACCCGTTGATCGCAAGCCAGCCCCAGCCCTCGGGCGCGAGGCTTCCCGGTTGCGCTCCCCAGATTAATGCGATGCCGGCGGAGATGAGGCTCCCGACCGCAAGGCTGGTCACCACGTTCTTGCCCGTCTTGCGGATCACCGTAAGCGCGATTGCCGTGCACAAAGCCACGCCCACCGCGAGCAGGTCGCCGACGAATGTTCCGGCTGAAAGCCCGCCCCAGACGATGATGCACACGCCGAACACGGCCGTTGCCACCGCGACCCACGTCCAGCGATGAACCTTCTCGGATAGGAAAATCCAAGCCAGCACCGCGCAAAAGATCGGGTTGAGCGCCAGGATGAAAACGAGATTTGCCGCCGTCGTCATCGTCACCGCGCTCAAGAACATGATGTTCGCCAGCGTATTGG
>JAESFU010000677.1_pt1 | contig 13469 bp, 12 predicted proteins | sample 9269461 | NCBI WGS metagenome assembly JAESFU01 (sample SAMN14502556, study PRJNA617107) | algae metagenome | isolation source: Stenomitos rutilans HA7619-LM2 and co-occurring heterotrophs from cave walls | place: USA: Waikapalae cave, Hawaii | collected 2009-07-28
GCAGCAGCGAGAAATAGATGGTCATGCCGAGCGGCACGATCATCCAGAGAAACAGGGCCGCGACCGACGGCGCGACGGCCAGCTTGCCGAGTACTCGCGTTTGTTGCGTCGCCATGAGAGCCCCACATCGGACGGAGATCGAGGGAGAAATGACTGCCCGGTTTCACCCGGGCAGCCCAGTCTGCTTGGGAGGTATCCTACTTGATGTAGCCGGCCTTGGTCATTTCGCGCGTCGCCGCATCCTGAGCCTCGGCAAGCGCCTCATCGGCCGTCTTCTCGCCCGCAAGTGCGGCGGAAAAGATTTGACCGACGGTTGTGGCAAGGCCCTGGAATTCGGGGATCGCCACGAACTGCACGCCAACATAGGGAACGGGCTTCACGGTCGGCTTGGTCGGATCGGCCGAGTTGATCGAGTCGAGCGTCATCTTGGCGAAGGGAACCTTCTGATACTCGGGGTTCATGTAAAGCGAGGTGCGCGTGCCCGGCGGAACGTTGGCCCAGCCTTCCTTCGACGCAACGAGATCGAGATAGCCCTTGCTCGTCGCCCAAGAGATGAACTTCTGCGCCGCTTCGTTCTTTTGCGAGCCTGCCGGCACCGCCAGCGACCAGGCCCACAGCCAGTTGCCGCGCTTGCCAAGGCCGTTATCCGGAGCCAGTGCAAAGCCGACCTTGTCGGCGACCGAGGAATCCTTGGGATTGGTCACGAAGGACGCGGCGACCGTGGCGTCGATCCACATGCCGCACTTCCCGGCGTTGAACAGCGCGAGGTTCTCGTTGAAGCCGTTGGACGAGGCGCCGGGAGGTCCGGCATCCGCCATCAGCTTCAAGTAGAAGTCGAGCGTGTTCTTCCATTCCGGCTGGTCGAATTGCGGCTTCCAGTTTTCGTCGAACCAGCGGGCGCCGAAAGAGTTCGACGTCGCCGTGAGGAAGGCCATGTTCTCGCCCCAACCGGCCTTGCCGCGCAGACATACGCCGTAGATGCCGTTGGCCTTGTCGGTCATGGCGCGTGCCGCCTGTCCGATGAACTCCCAGGTCGGTGCATCCGGCATTTTCAAGCCGGCCTTCTCCATCAGATCTGTCCGATACATCACCATGGAGCTTTCGCCGTAGAAGGGCGCTGCATAAAGTTTTCCGTCCATGGACAGGCCGCCGCGAATGGCGGGTAGCAGGTCGTCGACATCATAGTCGGCGCCGAGATTGTCGAGCGGGAGGAGCCAGCCCTTCTTGGCCCAGATCGGCACTTCATAAGTGCCGATGGTCAGCACGTCGAACTGGCCGCCCTTGGTTGCAATGTCGGTCGTGACTTTCTGGCGCAGCACGTTTTCTTCAAGCGTGACCCATTCGAGATCGATACCGGGGTTCTTCGCCTTGAAGTCGTCGGTCAGGCCCTGCATGCGGATCATGTCGCCATTGTTCACCGTCGCGATGGTGAGCGTTTCGGCGGCGGCCGGCAGAGCAGACAGAGTGGCAAGCAGAGAAACGCCAAAAGCGGCGCGCAAATACGCGTTCATAAGGACCTCCCATTTCCGTCTGTATTTGAGCTTTTGCTATTCAGACGGGCAAATACTCGCAGCAGACAGCCGCTTGGTCAAGTCGGAATCGTCGCTGCAACGCAACGCGAACTCGCAATTTGCGAACTAAGGGTTTGATGGGGTGTGGAAAATCGGAAAAGCTCGCCTGCCTATTTTGTAAGCAGGAGCTCCGCCATCACTTCGTTGGTGATAAGCCCGTTGACCAGGTGTCCACGCAAGGCACCCGTCAGTGCGGCGCGCTTCGCATCGCCCATCGCGACTGCGATCACCAGACGCTCCGTAGACGGAGCGGGCCGGATACTTGCGACGCGGTCATTGGTGAAGCCCTGAATGTAGGAGCCCGCGGCATCATAAGCCCAACCGACAATTTCGCCGACTGCACCGGCCTTGAGGAGGCCTCGCATTTCCGCTGCATTGACGAATCCATCCTGCAGGAGCGGAGCGCCCTCGCCCAGTTGGCCGATGCCGACCATCGCCACGTTCGCCTGCCGCGCCAATTCGACCACGCTGCGGACCGGCTTCTGCGCAAGGAAGAGTTGCTTCTCCTCGATCGTGCTGGCGATGACGGGAATGGGCATCGGATAGTGCGGAGCGCGCACCGTGTCGGCGATACGCATGATGATGTCATAGAACGAGGCCGACCCGTCGGGCGCGATATTGCCAACCAGCGAAACGATCTTGTGCTGCGGGCAATCCATCGGCGGAAGATGCGAGACCGCGGCCTTGAGAGTGCGGCCGGTGCCCATGGCGACAATGATTGGTTGCTGCGAAGTCAACTGCCTTTCGAGTTCCGCGGCCGCGGCCTCGGCTACACCGAGCGTCGTCGACGGCGATCCGGGATCGGCTGGCACGACTTCGCAGAAACGCAAGCCGAAAAGCTCCGTCAACCGCGAGGAAAGGTCGAGGCAGTGGGCGATCGGATGATCGAGCCTCACCTTGATCAGCTTAGCGCTTACCGCGAGAGACACCAACCGCTGCGCTGTTTGCCGGGACACGCCGAGCTTGGCGGCTACCTCGTCCTGGGTGTTGCCGCCGATGTAATAGAGCCAGCCGGCTCGCGCGGCGTCGTCCAGGCGGTTGGTTTCGTTGTCCGGGCTTCGTACCATCTCGATCGCGACAATAAATTCGTGCGGTTCGAGCCTATAAAGCGTCTGCCGCTTTCGGTACAGGGCGCCGGAGCAACGTGATGAACTCGTGCCAATGGCCGAATTCCGCATCCGCCAATGCAGGATCGCCCGCGCCGAAGCCCAGTTTGAAATGGCTTCCGCCGGTAAATCGCCACACCATCATCCCGGCAGCGCGCGCGGCGAGGATGCCCGGCATGCTGTCTTCGATCACGAGGCAATTGCCAGGCCGGGTACCGAAGCTCCCGGCGGCGAGAAGAAACAGATCCGGCGCGGGCTTGCCACGCTCGACCATCGACGCGCTGAATACCGGCGCACCCATCTTGCCCAATCCCGCTGTGGCAAGCGACCGTTCGGCCCGCTCGGCGCTGCTGCTGGTCGCAACACAGAAGGGGATATCCAGTGCTTTCAGCATGGCCTCGGCCCCTATCGCCGGTTTGAGCGATTTTTCAAAGCGGGCAAACAGGATGGAGCGATAGGTTTCCGCGAAGCTTTCAGGCAATCGCAGGCCATGCAGTCGTGAGATGGTGGTGACGACTTCCGGGAAACTGTGGCCGATGCAATGCTGGAAAACAAAGTCCCGATCGACCGCGACACCGCATGCGGCGAGCGCCGCGATCAAGGCGTCGCAGCTCAACACCTCGCTGTCGATCAGCACTCCGTCACAGTCGAGTATTATGAGGTCGATTGCCATTTTGCCTTGGAATTCAGCTCGGATCAGGCCGAAATCAGTAGCGCGAGACTTCCTCGCTCGTCAAAGCGAGGCTTGGGGCGGCGCATGGTGACACACTTGCGCGACTACCGAGCCCATGTCACACACTGGCTTGGCGAGGGAAAGCTAGAGCAGGATTCGCAACGGCTTTTTCCAGGAGGGATTGTTGCCGCAGATTGTCTTCACCTGCCCGGTTACCGATGAGGCGGTGCCCTCCGGCATAGAAACCGAGCAGACGTCGCTTGACCAAATGGCGCCGGAAGAGATCACGCTGGTCTGCCCGCATTGCGGCCGGCCGCATACCTGGCAGATCCGCCAAGGTCATCTTGAGCATGCGTTTCCCGAGGCGCGATAGGGTGAGCGGGCTCATGCGATGGCACGCCGCCATTTTGGTCCTGCTTGCGGGTTGCGCAACGACAGAGCGGCATTATCCCGTCGCACGATACGAAGGCACAGGCAGCCCAAAAGCGGTTGCCCGTTGCATCTACAACGAGGTCAATGAGCGCGATCCCCTCAATCCGCCATTGCGGGCGAAGGAAGGCAAGACCTATCGCGTCTATGACGATCCTGGCACCTGGGGATCGATTGGTTCCTACGACATCGAGATCGGACCAGGCGGTTTCGGCAGCCTCGTAATCCTGCGCGCCAAAGGCGACTACACCGCGGTCCAGCGCGTCATCGTCGATTGCCTGAAAGGCTAGCCTAGGCCGCCGGCTTCACGGCCTTGTGCGTTTGTGCCGCCTCGTACGCCGCTTCGACCAGGGCATAAGTTTTCAGATTATCTTCGCCCGAGGTATCGGCCGGTTTGCCATCGCGGAAGCGTTCGAACATATGCCGATTGGTGTGGAGCACAGCTTCCTGCGAGACATGCCAGGGCCGGCTCGTCCAGGACAGTAAGGGTCCCCCGATCGCATCCTCGAAGGTGAGTGCCTGCGTCGAAACGGTCATTTTCTCGCCCTTGGTAACGAGCAGCGAACCGCCATCACCTTCGATTTCCAGCATCGTTTCGGGAAAAGGGTCGTTGCCGCGCTTGGCCGCATAGGTTGCTTCGACGACCGATACTGCGCCGGATTTGTGCCGCATCAAGACGGTCGCGGTGTCTTCGGCCCTGATCTTCGGATTGCGCTTCTGCGTCTCGCAGGTGAGATACTCGACCTCACCCAGGAAGTAGCGCGCGAGATCGAGAATGTGGATACCGACATCCTGGATTACGAGCTTCTCTTCTTCGGCGAGATAGGGCTGGCCGCGATAGACATCGAAGCCGGTGCGCCACGATAGCCGCGCCCAATTGGGTGTGCCGATAGTACCCTGCTCCAAAGTCTTCTTCACATTGCGCATTGCGGTCGCGAAGCGGAAATTCTCGTGCACCGCGAGCCAGGCCTTGTGCTTGCGCGCCTTCTCGACGATGGCCAGGCATTCTTCCCAAGTCGGCGCGAAAGGCTTCTGAACGACAGCGCCGACGCCGCGTTCGGCGGCGATGGCGGCGAGTTCCTTGTGGGTGTCCATGCGCGTCGCGATGTCGACGAGTTCGATCTTCGTCGCATCGAGCATCTTCGCCATGTCGGTGAAATGCGGGACGCGAAATTTCTTGCCCGCCGCTTCAGCCTTTGTCGCATCGCGGTCGCAGACGGCGGTCAGGATGGCCCCTTCGTCCTTCAGGTCATTCCAGGCGTGGAGGTGGTTTTGCGCATAGAACCCGCAGCCGACCACGCCGATCGCTACCTGTTTACGACCTTCTCCCATTTATCTCTCCATTTTTTGGTATGACAACCTAATTGCGTAACATGCTGATTGCCAAGCCGAGTCAAGTCAATTACTGTTTCTACACCCGGGATGAACCCGGCCACCCGCCGAAAATGGCGAATTGGGAGGATCTCATGAAGTTTATGACGCGCGCGCTTGCCGCGAGCCTCTTGCTTGGCACCGCAATGACGCTTTCGGCCGTGGCTCAGGACAAGGTCACGATCGGCTATTCCGCACCGGGCCTTGTCGGCGCACAGGCGCAGATTCAGGCTGGCTTGGTCAATGCCGGCAAAGCCAAGGGCTGGGAAGTCGTGACCACGACATCGGGCGGCGATGCGCAGAAGCAGCTCAACGACATCAACGACTTCATCGCGCAGAAGGTCTCGGCCATCGTCGCCGTGCCTGACGACTCTGCCGGCATTTGCCAGGCGGTGAAGGCGGCGAAAGAAGCCAACATCCCGTTCTACACGATCGACCGCGCGCCGCAGGGCTGCGAGATCGACATGGTCGTGCTTTCCGACAATTATCTCGCCGGCAAGCAGTCGGGCGAAGCCACCGTCGAATTCCTGAAGGCCAAGTACGGCGCGCCCAAAGGCAAGGTTCTGGAGATCACCGGAAATCTCGCCCAGAACGTCGCGCAATTGCGCGGCGGCGGCTTCAACGACGCGCTGAAGCAGTATCAGGATATCCAGGTTATCACCAAGGTCGGCGATTGGGATTCTGCCAAGGGTGTCGATATCGTGCGCGACGTGGCTTCGACCGAAGCCGATCTCGACGGCATCTACATGCATTCCGATTGCGTCTATGCAGCCGGCACCGTCCAGACCCTCAAGGAAGTCGGCAAGGATGCCCCGGCCGGCGACAAGGCTCACATCCACCTCGCCGGCGTAGATGGCTGCCTCGGCACCCTCGACCTCATCCGCGCCGGCTCCTTCGACCAGTCGTCCAACCAGCCCATTCCGGATTTCGGCGTGCTGGCTGCCGACTACATCGAGAAAAAGCTGAAGGGCGAAGCGGTGGCGCCGGGCACAGTCGAGAAGGAAGGCGCGCTCTGGTCGCCGGCCCGTATCGAGAAGGCCGATGTCGGCCTGCAGCTCTTCCTCGCCACGACTTCGGTCGGCAAGTCGAATGTCGATGACGAGCGGCTGTGGGGCAACATCGAAAAGAAGATGGGCAGCCAGTAGTCGGCGCCCTCCTCCGCATGCAAGATCACGACGCGGCGCGCATCATGTGCGCCGCGTCCTTTGCAGCGGGTTTGTGAACCAATGAACGGCATGGCTCCCAAGCTCGTCGTCGAGCTCGCCAATATCGTGAAGGACTTCCCGGGCGTGCGAGCGCTCGATGATGTATCTTTCTCCGTTGCGGCGGGCGAAGTGCATGCATTGGTCGGCAAGAACGGCGCCGGCAAGTCGACATTGATGCACGTGCTGACCGGGCTTTACGCGCCAGACTCCGGCACGATCCGCATTCGCGGCACGAATTACGAGAAGCTCACCACCGCGCAGGCCAAGGCAGCGGGCATCGCCATCGTCTCGCAGCACGCGAAGTATGTGCCTGGTCTTTCCATCGCCGAGAACATCTTCGCCGGCACCCTTCCCTTCAAGTTTGCTGGCTTCGTCGACTGGCCGCGCATGTATCGCGAGGCTGCCGAGCGGTTGCAGCGCTTCGGCATCGATATCGACGTTACGCGGCGGATGGAGGAAACGACAGTCGCCGAACGGCAGATGATCGAGATCGCCCGCGCCCTGTTCGCAGATGCCAGTGTCGTCATTCTCGACGAGCCGACGGCGCCATTGCCGAAGCATGATGTCGCCAGGCTGTTCGGCTTTGTGAAGCGCCTCAAGAGCCAAGGCGCATCGTTCATCTACATCTCGCATTATCTCGAAGAAATCTTCGAAGTGGCCGACCGGGTGACGGTGATGCGCAATGGCCGCGTCACCGGAACTGCGGCGATCGGCGATATTACGCAGCCTGAACTCATTCGCCTGATCAGCGGCGCCAATGTCGAGCGCTACCGGCGCAGCGTCGCGACTCCCGGTCAGCCTGTCCTGGAATTGCAGCATCTCACGCGGCCGGGACATTACAGCGACATCGACATCACATTCCGCGCCGGCGAAGTCGTGGGCTTGACCGGGCTCGAAGGCAGCGGGCCTGGTTCACTTGTGCGCGGGCTTTTCGGCCTCGAAGACATGGGGTCCGGAGAAGCGAAGATCGACGGCAAACGATATGTCGCGGATTCACCGATTGCCGCGCTGCGACAGCGCCTCGCCTATCTGCCACGCGACCGGCACGGGCTCGGCATTATCGCTTCGCGATCGGTCAAGGACAACATCACGCTCTCCGTCCTGCGCAAGATCCAGAATGCGCTCGGAATGATCGATACAAGTAAGGAAAGTGTGCTGGTCGGGAGCTATATCAACAACCTTGGGATCAAAACACCTTCACCCGAAACGCATGTCGAGAATTTGAGCGGCGGCAATCAGCAGAAGGTCGTCGTCGCCAAGCTCGCGGCCACCGAACCGCGCGTGCTCTTCCTCGATGAGCCGACACAGGGCGTCGACGTCCAGGCCAAGGTCGAGATCCTGCGCATCGTCGATGAACTCAGCAAGCGCGGCGTCGCCGTGGGTGTGGTCTCGGACGAGCTCAGCGAACTCATGGACGTCTGCGACCGGATCATCGTCTTCTACCGGGGGCGTGTCGTGCGCGAGTTCCGAAAAGGCAAGGACGAGATCACCACCGTCAAACTGCTCGCCGCCATCGAAGGCGAGACTACGGAGATGCTACAATGAAGCGCGACTACGTGCCGATCGTGCTCGAGAACCTGATCTGGTTCATTCTCGTCGCGGTGTTCCTGTTCTTCGCGCTGCAGTCGAAGTTCTTCCTGACATCGGTCAACATCACCAATATCCTCTCGGCCGCGGCGGTGCTCGGTATCCTGGTTGTCGGGCAGACCTTCGTGCTCATTACCGGCAATTTCGATCTTTCGTCTGAATCAACGCTTGGCCTGGCAGCGCTTTTCGGCATCTGGCTGATCGTTCCTGCCATGGCGCCGAACTGGGGCGGCGGCATCCTGCTCAATCCTTATCTGTCGATCGTCATCATCCTGCTGATGGGAGGACTCATCGGCTGGATCATCGGGCTGCTCATCACCGTCGGCAAGATGAACAACTTCATCGTCACATTGGCGATGCTCCTCATCCTGCGCGGTACGATGCTCGCCTTCACGGCCGGGAATGCCACCAGCGGTCTCAACTTTCCACCGGCCGATATCTTCTACTGGCTCGGCCATGCCGCCGCGATCGACATTCCAGGCGTCATCAAGATCCCGGTTGCCGTCCTCGCCACCGCCCTCGTCTTCGTCATCGGGCACATCGTGCTCAACCATCGCCGCTTCGGGCGCGAGCTTTATGCAATCGGCGGCAATCGCGCCGCGGCCATCGCGTCCGGCATCGATGCCGACAAGCGCGTGCGCCAAGTGTACATCATCAGCGGCATGTTGGCAGCCTTCGGCGGCTGGATGTTGGCAGGGCGCGTTGCCTCGATCCAGGTCAATCTCGGCGAAGGCTATATTTTCACGGTCATGGCGGCGGCGGTCATCGGCGGAGTTAGCCTACAGGGCGGGCGCGGCACGATGATCGGCGCGCTTGGCGGCGTGCTGTTACTTTCGACGATCGATCGCGGCCTCAATCTAATGAAAGTATCGGTATTCTGGATAAAGGTCATCCAGGGGCTTATCATCATGCTCGCAATGTTCATCGACGCGCAGCGGGTGCGCTACCGTGCCCGTTCGACCGGTGCGGCCCAAGCCGAGGCGGCCGCGACGGAGGCAGGTAAGAATTAGGGAAGTGCAGCATGTCCTTCACTTTAGTCAGAAGGCGGAAAATTCACGAGGATGTCGCATCCCAGATCGAGGATGCGATCATCAACGGCCTCTATGCCGAAGGCGACCAACTGCCGCCCGAACGCGAATTGATGGAACAGTTCGGGGTCGGCCGCCCGGCGGTGCGCGAAGCCCTGCTGCTCCTCGAGCGGTCGGGCGTTGTGCAACTCTCGGCAGGCGAAAGAGCGCGCATCGTGCATCCGACGATCGACGGGCTTGTCGATCAGATTTCGGCGTCGGCACGCCATTTCCTGGCGACTTCCACGGGCGAGCGTTCGCTGCAAGAGGCGCGTCGCGTCATCGAGTCCGCGATGGCGCGCCATGCGGCGGAAGTGGCGAGCGCCGAGGAAGTTGGCCGCCTGGAGAAGGCGCTCGAAGCCAACCGCCAATCGCTCTCTTCGCTCGATGACTTCGAGATGACCGATGTCGCCTTTCATCTGGCGATCGCCGAGATCGGCGGCAACCAGGTGTTCAGCGCCATGCATCGGGCGATCGTTGGCTGGCTTGCACTGCAGCGGCATGTGTCCTTGCGCTCCGCGCCCGAGGCGTTGCCCAGCGCACTCAAGCATCACGAAAGCATTTATGAAGCCATTGCCGCGCACCAGCCTGAACGCGCCTGCCAAATGATGGATGCGCATATTCGCGACGTCGAGCGCTGGTACAGGCAAGGTCTCAAAGAATAGCACAAAGGAATCGAGATGGGCGTTGCACTGGTAACGGGGGCAAGCAGCGGGATCGGCCGGGCGATCGCCATTGCGTTGGCGCGTGGCGGCGATGCGGTCGCGGTGCATTACGGCACGCAGCCCGCAAAAGCCGAAGACGTGAAGAACGAGATTGTTGCGGCAGGCGGCAAGGCCATAGCGGTCGGTGCCGATGTCGGCTCGGAGCGCGAAATCGTTGCCATGTTCGAAAAAGTCGATCGCGAACTCGGGACGATCACATCGCTCGTCAACAATGCCGGCACCATTCTCGCGGTGAAGCCGATTGCGGAAGTCGACGCGGCTACCGTCGAGCGCATTCTTGCGGTCAACCTCGGCAGTGTCCTCTATTGCTGTCGCGAGGCGGTGAGGCGCATGTCGACGGCGCGCGGCGGCAAGGGCGGCGCAATCCTCAACATCTCATCGATGGCGGCGGTGCTGGGCGGTTTACCGAATGAAGTCCCTTATGCGGCGACGAAGGGCGGCGTCGATTCGCTCACCATCGGCCTTGCGCGCGAAGTCGCCGCCGAAGGCATCCGCGTCAATTGCATTCGTCCCGGCGTCATCGAAACGCCGATCCATGCAACTTTTCATGGCGCGACATTCGCGCAGGACTTCGCTCCGAACCTGCCGATGAAGCGGGCCGGAACCTCGGAGGAAGTCGCGGAGGCAGCAGTTTTCCTTTTGTCGCCAGCGGCCTCATACGTCACCGGCTCGATCCTCAACGTTTCCGGCGGACGCTAGGAGAGTCCGTCCTTGAGACGGACGAAGTAGTCGTCCTTGCCGACCTGGCCGCCTTTCATCGCGAGCTCCAGGCCATTGAACTGCGCGCTTGCCGAATGCGCGGTGCAGAGCGGCGACCCCGGCGTGTCGAGCAACGGATAGCGCGTCGTCAGCGCATGAATGTTGAGTTCGCTCAAGGCGTGGCTCGATGTGTCGCCGCCGGCAATGACCAGACGCTTCAAGCCGAATTCCCGGACCAGTGTCTTCGCGAGTCGTCCTAACTCTCGCGACAAGGCTACACGGCCTTCCGGCACTGCGTTCAACGCTGCGCCGCGATCAGACGAAGGCCCCGATGCGGTGTAGATCAACGGGCTGCCGCCGCGTGCGAGTATGATTCGCGCGTCATTCAGCACTTTCTCGCTTCGGCATTGGGCGAGTTCAAGCGCATCGGCGGCCAGCGGTTCAAAACCATTGGCCGCGGCAAATGCGATTTGGCGTTCGGTCGTTGGCGATACGCTGCCCGAGACGACAAGCAATCGATCGACAGGTGCGACCGGCGCAAACGCAGCCGAGCGAGGCTTCGCCAATGCCGCCATCAGGGCATATTCGACACCGGATGAACCAACGACGAAGGGCAGGTTTTCAGCATGCAGGCTGATCAGCGCGAGGCCCGCCGCCTTCTGTGTCGCCAGATCATGCACGTCGATGATTTCAATAGGCGCGTTGGCCTGCCTCGCGAGATGCAGCAGCAGATCGCTCTCGTCCATCGGCGTCACCGGATGGACGCTCATCACCGGATGGCGGTCGATGCGGTAAACTTGCCCGCGGAACTCCGCAAAGAGGTGGCCGGCGAATGTGTATCGCTTGAGCTGCGGCGCACCGACGACGAATGCTACGCGTTTCTGGCCGAAAATGCGCAACCCGATCTCGGTGGCACGGCCGATGCTGCCTACTGTCGGACTCGAATCGAAAGTCGAGCAGACCTTGTAGTGACAGAAACAGGCTTCGAGAGTTTTAAGCCATGTGAATACAGGTGGCAGGTGCTCGTCCATCCAGTGCGGCGACTGGCTGCGGCTCGTCGTGGCAAGACCGACGGCTTCGTAATCCGCGAACGGTGCGAACTCCTCCTCGCTGGGGACGCGCGTGAACAAGACCGTCTTCACATCATGCGAGGCGAGCGCCTCCATGACATCGGTCGAACCGGTGAAGTCGTCGCCGCAGTAGGAAACGAGGCGAGTCATTCCCCGCCCTTGCCGGCGAACTTGGCGATCGACTGCGCAAGTTCTGGATGGTCGTTGGCGTAAGTCGCAAGCGGAATGCCCTTGACCGCTGCCTCCCACGCCTGCTGCACGGCCCGAACGCCTGCGGCAGCACCGCTTGGATGCGAAACGATGCCGCCGCCACATAGATAGAGCAGATCGATGGTGCGCCCGGTGCGCTCGTAAGTATCAGGCGCCTGCCCGCCCCACTGCCCTGAACCCGCCACCGGCAAGGGCCGGTCATGCGGACCAAAGAGCGGCGCATTCAAGGCCTTAAAGGAGGCAACAAAGCTTTCCTCGGGCTCCCAGTATTTGATGCGGATACCATTGATCTGGAACTGGTCGACGCCAAGCAAACGCCAGAACTGCTGATAGACCTTGAAGTCCATGCCGAGGCCTGGATGTCTGGTCAGGATGTCCCAGCCGTTGCGATGCGCGTGCAGCACGAGCGCCGAGCGCTTGCGCAGGAAGGCCATGGCACCGAAGCCGATCGAGTTGATGTTGATCACCGCGCAATTGCCGCCCTGCTTCACCACGAGGTCGTGGTTGCGCATCATCTCGTCCGGGTCGGTCGCGGAAATACCCCAGGCATACATGACCTTCTTGCCGGTGCGCTGTTCGCGGTCGAGGATCATCGGCATGATCGCCTTGAGCCGCGCCTCCAGAGGCGAATAGGCCGGCGACATCAGCTTCTCGTCATCCTTGACGAAATCGACATCCGCTTCGATCACATCCTTGACGAGCGCCGCCGTCTCGGGCGGGCGCAATCCCAGCGCGGGCTTGATGATCGTGCCGATGATCGGGCGACCGCGGACACCGGTCAGCCGCCGCGAGCCCTCGATGCCGAATTGCGGTCCAGGCCAGGCCTTTCCGAACTCCTCCGGCAGTTTCATGTCGATGACACGAATGCCGGTAAAGCCCTTGATCGCATAGACCCCGCCAATCGCGATCGTCATCAGGGCTGAAAGATCGGTGCCGATCGCTTCAAAGGGAAAAGCAATATCCGCCTCGGCGCGATTGAACGGCGCCGCCTCGGTAGAGGGAAATGACGGCGCGCGTGCCGGCAGCAGTTTGCGCAGTGCGACGACCCGTGCCGCGACGCGGTTCTTCAGTTCCTCGGTTTCGCCCGGCACGGGCACGAATGTGCCGGTCGACTGGTCGCTTGCGATCTTCACAGCCAATCTCTCGGGATCGCCGGGCGTCTCGATCAGATAGGTCAGCGTGATGAAGGACTGAGCTTGTGTCATACGCACGCCGAAAGGCGCTCGGCCTCAGGTGATGCGCTTGATGCTGGCGGCGATCTCGTCGGCATCGAAGACGCGCTTCCAGTCGTCGCGCATCAGGACCGGTTTGCCGAACTGGATCGCCTTGTTGCAGGCATCGGAGAACACGCCGGGCTGCTCCTTGAAGATCACCGCGCCCAGGATGTTCATGTGGCCGAGCAGGAAGTCCCGCGCCGCCTCCTGCGGGACGCCCTTCTTGACGACCTCGTCCATGGCTTCGCGCATCACATCGAGTAGCGAGGCGACGACCGTCTCCGCCAATCCCGGCTCGAGCAATGCAAGCTGGTCGACGCTCAAGCGATGACTGCGCATCACCGGCGCCCAGATGGTCTTGGCGACGTCCTCACCGCGGCGATAATCGCTCTCGGGCCCTTGCATCAGGCAGCAGACGATCGCCTGCTTGGCCGCCACGCCGCCAAAGCGATCCATCTTTGCCTTCATCTCGGTCTCGTCGTTGAAAATCGGCGGATGGCAGGGGTGGGTGACGAAATAGGTGATGTCGTCGCGTTTCGGCA
>JAESFU010000678.1_pt1 | contig 13459 bp, 12 predicted proteins | sample 9269461 | NCBI WGS metagenome assembly JAESFU01 (sample SAMN14502556, study PRJNA617107) | algae metagenome | isolation source: Stenomitos rutilans HA7619-LM2 and co-occurring heterotrophs from cave walls | place: USA: Waikapalae cave, Hawaii | collected 2009-07-28
CAAGTACCAGATCACCGCGTCTGCAGAAGGATATAATCCACGTACCGTTATTGTCGATCCCAAGGATATCGATGCCAACCACAAAGTGATCCGCGACATCAGCCTCACACCAAAAGGACAGACCGTGGTATTGGATCATTTGATCTTCTCGCAAGGCAAGTCAGTGATCGATCCAAAATCCTACAGCGAGCTGGACGAAGTTGTCCAGATGATGAAAGAGAATACCAAAATGGAAATTCAGCTGGAAGGACATACCGATAACGTGGGAAGTCCCAAAGCAAACCTGGAGCTCTCGGAGAATCGTGTGGAAGCGGTAAAAAAATACCTGGTGGAGAAGGGCATTGCCAAAGGCAGAATTCAAACCAAGGCATTCGGTGGCTCGCAGCCGCTGGCCAATGAGCTTACGCCGGAAGCACGCGCTAAAAATCGCCGTGTAGAGATGCGGATACTAAAAGATTAGGACATATACGTCAGCCGCCCGTGGTGTAGCGGTTCTCCCGCAGCTCGCGCACCAGCGGGAAGTGACACAGGCGCCAGTAATCCAGTATTACTTTCAGCGTCGATTCAATTTCTTCTACAGATTGTCCTTTACGGAAAAAGCCCTGAACATGCAGCCCGAACGCTTCGCGCACTTGGTCGGGACTTGCCGCTGTAGAGAAAAAAATGAAGGGAATGCTCTTCTGCTTCAATAGATCATCGGTGTTGATCTCGTAACGCACTTCCAATCCGTTCATGAGAGGCATGTTGATGTCGCACAGGATCAGCGAAGGGTCTGTATCCGTTGTCTTCAGGTACTGGAGCAAGTCTTGGCCGTTGCTAAAACAGATGATTTCATTTTTTATCTCGAATTTCTGAATAGTCCTTTTCAGAAAATACTGATCATCTTCATCGTCGTCAACAATAATTATCGGATGCAGAAAATGCGTTTTCAAAGCCGTTGTGAATTAGGATTAATGCAGGCGGTTAAAGATAGAACGCAGTATACAGGCGTGCAAAAGCATCCGTTCGAATGTGTTAAAAAGTCAATAACGTTGCAGGTTTGGTCGTTGGAATTCAAAGCTGAAGGGGAGACGTGCGCCGTGCAATGCGATACGACTACTCTTCAGGTTCCTTATAGGAGAAATATGCCTTCAGCTCTGCACGATATTTCTGGTCGTTGCCATCGTCGCTCCGCTCGTAGAATTCGATGCTTGAAAGTTCCAGCATTCCATGCATCGTTTCGGTAGAAGAGTATTCCGGATGTTGTGCAACAACAAGTTTCTTATGCTTGCACGGCACGTATAAGTAAGGCGAATACGTAGTGTCCGATGCGTGGAGTTTAAAGATGGGTGCTTCTGCCTTTACATAAAAGAATGCCTGGTACTTTTGGTCGAACATATTCAACTGGAAGCCCATGCCGTTGAACGCGCCGGCCAATGCGAGTATGATTTTCTTATTACTGCGCGACTCCTGGTTAATGATGCGGAACGGCGTGGCAATACTGTCCTGTGCAATAACCTGCTCGTTGCCGCGATACATCGTCATTCTGAAGAAACCGCTTACCGGTGCTTTTGCTTTTTGCGTAACGTTCAGAATCTTGTTTTTGATCGCCGGATCAATCGTGTAACGTTGTGAACTGTCGTCCGCGACAAACTTGCCCGGCTCATTCTGCCGGCTTGAGGCAATGAGAATGTCCCGTTCCCAGACACCGTAATAAAACGACTTGTCGGCCAGCGTAAATTTTCCCTGTCCGCTCATTTCATCATTTTTCCATTGTCCTTCAAACTGTGCGCCGTTCGCGTAGTGATAGAGTCCCTGCCCTTGGCGAACATCGTTTTTCCATTGTCCCTCGTAGTATTCGCCGTTATAAAAGGTATACTTCCCGTTGCCACTCATAACACCTTTCACCGGGTCGAAGCCGCCTTTGTATGCGTTGCCGCTCTCAAACATCCACGTTACCTGGCTTGTGTATTTCCCTTTGCTGAGCGTACCGTAGAACGTAACGAAGAGCTTCCCGTCAACATACTTGGAGAGCATGCCGGTTCCTTCCATCAGACCCTTATCGCACTTCCCGTTCCACAGCACCGATACTTTGTCCGAAGGACGCGTGTACGGATCATAAAACTTGCAGCCCTTGGAGTCCGTGAGCCAGCTTTGCGCCTGCACAGACAGCATCATGCATAAACTTATAACACAGAATAAATACTTCAGCATAAACTTTACGATCAGGGAAAGTCTGTTGAAAGATACTGCTTTTCGAACACGACTGCATGAAATATTTTCATTCCAGGTTTGTGCGAATTGTCCCTGCACAACAATAGTACAATGAACCTGGCAGACGCGAAAAAGCCCTGGAGACACAACGCATGTGCGAATTGCGTTTCCAGGGCTTGTGTATGAGAAAGGCCGTATAGGACTTGATTACTTGCAGTTCTTTTCCTGCAGTTCTTTACGTAACGCAGTAAGATAGATAGCCAGGTCGTGTACTTCTGCGGGAGGATTATCATCGTTGGCAGCAAATTTTACCCGGTGATAACCTTGCGTTGTTGTAATGCCAATGGACATGTCGCAGCCATCTACACACAACGCGCAGGAATTGGAAGTGAAGTTGTTGAATTTTTCCAGGTCGATCGTCGCCATCAGCGCCTGCCAGTCACTGTCGCGCAGCGTGAACGTTACTCCCTGTTTGTCTTTCATACAATGGTTCAGGTGAAATCCTTTGGAAGGCGTCAGCGTAATGGAATCATAATTGGGAAACCAGCCGCAGACCAGTGTCGTGCTTACGGAAATAATACCGTTGTCCGACATAATCTTTCCTTCCGGGTCTGCGGAATCTTTGCCGTCCTGGCAACAGAAACAGAAAAGGCATACCACTGCCGCGAGCAAGGCCATTGATTTTTTCATCATCGTCAGTTCGTTTGTGTCCATTAGACACGTGCGCCATGCAGATGGTTGGAAACATCGGCGAGGGTGGCGCACTAAAAAAGAAACGGGAATGACAGCCGTGCCATCATTCCCGATCCCGTCATTATTCTTTTATAAAACGCAGCTGTTGTACGCCACGCAGGGTTTCTATTTTGATGATATACATGCCGGCGGGCAGAGCCTGTGTGTTAATCTCCAGTTTACCCGACTCGCCGGTTACCCGCTGCTGGTAAACAGATTGCCCCACGGCACTGAGTACAGTGATTGCCGCATCCTGCAGATCACCCTCTACGAACAGCACATCCTTTACCGGGTTGGGGTAAAGGCTGACGCGCTGTTCAGGCAGGGCGGTAGCTTTTTCTTCCGCCAACGGGCTTGCCACCCGTGTGCCGGATGTCCCGATCACCTTGATGGCAAACGTTACTTCTGTGAAGTCCGATGCATAGCTGCCATCGCGCTCCGTGGCAAAATAAAGTCGCTCACCTGCCGAGAGGTATCCGGCAGAATAGGTGGTGGTGCTCGTTGTCCAATCCTGGTTCGCGGTAGCCTGAAGATTCGCCACCAGCGATTTATTCTTGTTGAACACGCGGAAGCGCACCGTGCCGTTGTCCTTCGCCGATACGCGCCGCACACCGAGCTGACTTATCTCGTATGTCCCGGAGACAGGAGCAATAAATGCCGCTACGGTGAGGTGATTACTGTTTGGCGGATGCAGCTGCAAATCCATCACACCGAAGGGAAGCGGTGTACTGCCTTCGCCTTCCTCGTAGCTGCGGCCCACACGACTCTTACCTGCAAAAGGGTAGGGGAAGCCTGCGCTGGCTGTCCAATACTGGTTCGCCCAGCTTTGTGCGTTGGGGTGATTGCCGCTGGTATAGCTGCCGAACAGATTTCCTTTGTCCACGCCCAGGTCGTTGATAGATTCGTAAAACTCCACCGTAGCTTTCGTTCCGCCGCTGCTCGTCACCACGCCTTGTTGTGCCGGCGTGGATTGCATGGCAATGTCATACGAGTACCACGATTGCGAGACGCTGGTGGCTGGCTGCACGGTAACCGTAACATCCTTGTACCCGGTGGCGTTGCCGTTGTCCCGCGCAGTAAGACGGAAGATATATGTCCCTGCAATCAGATTACCAACGGTACAGGTCGTACTGCTGGCATTCGTAATGGCCGCCGTGGACGGACCGCTTTGCTGTGTCCAGTTGTAGGACACAACGGTGCCATCGGCATCCGTCGCAGAACCCGTAAGGGCTACGCTGTTCTGTGGCAGTGTTATCGATTTATCGCCACCTGCATTCACGACAGGAGCCTGGTTGGCCGCTCCGGTCTGAATGGTGAAGGTCACTTCTGTACAGTCAACCGTGTAGTCGCCATCGCGGTCCACAGCAAAGTAGATCCGGTCTCCTGCATTAAGATTGCCCAGCGAATATGTGGCAGTGCTGGTGGACCAGTCCTGGTTATTAAACGCCTGTATATTGGCGATCTGCGTTTTGCTCTGATTGAATACGCGGTAACGGACCGTACCGCCAATGGATGATGTTCTCCGTGCACCAAGATTGGACACGGTGTATGTACCGCTGGTAGGTGCAATAAATGCCGTAACCATCAGCCGGTTGTTGTTGGGCGGATGCATCTGCAGATCGATAACGCCGGTTGGCTGCGGAACATTTCCCTCGCCAGGCTCGCCACCGCGCCCTACAGTGCTTTCGGCGGCATACGGATAAGTATCGCCGGTACCAAACGCCCAGTACTTCTCAGCATTGCTTTTATTGTTGGGATGCCTGCCGGGATTATAAGTTGTTAACAAAGAACCTTTGTCCACACCGAAATCGTTGGCCGACTGGTAGAACTCCAGTGTAGCCTGCACAGCGTTGTTGCTGTTGATATATGCCTGTTGTGAAGATGCCTGCATCACCAGGTCGTACGAGTTCCATGTATTCTGCGCGGCCGGTAATGCCGGGAGCTCCACAACCAGCACGTCGTCTGCTGCCGTGGCGCCGTCATCATCTTTTGCCGTAAGACGGAAGGTATACGTTCCCTCACGCAGGTTGCTGACAGTTGTTTTCGGATTGCCCGCATCCTGGATCGTTGCCGTGGTTGGCCCCGAAGCCTGTATCCAGTTGTAGGACACAATCGTTCCGTCGTTGTCGGTGGCCGAGCCATTCAGCGCGAGCGAGTTCTGTGGCAGTCGTATCGTGGCGTCGGTGCCGGCATATACAACGGGGGCGTTATTGGCCGCGCCATTCTTGGTGAAGCCCAGCATCCATTGATACACGTTTAGTCCATCCGGTACGGGTACCGGGCGCTCTACGATTACACGCGTAGCCGTGCTGGGTGGCGATGGATCACTGCTGTACGCCATCCCCCAGATGCCATGCACAGGAATGGGCGCGCCGGAAGCGGCATAGTTACGGGCCAGCGTTACTTTGGGAGTAACCTTTCCGGGACATGCATTGATCAGATTTTCCATTGTCAATGTCCCTCCTGTGTTAACGATCGGGTCGGGATCATCGTGAAAAGCCCACACCGGCACTTTGCTCATGGAGCACGCCAGAAATTCAAGCCCACCGGCTGTTCCCGATACAGGGACAATCGCAGCTACCTTCTCCGGATGCACCAGCGTATATTGCCACGTTCCGATACCGCCGAGACTTAGTCCGGTTACATACAACCGGTTCAGATCCGCTTTCGGATACGCCGCTTTCATTTCTTCTATAAAAATATCGAGGCGATTCGGGTCCCAGTTCAGCAACGGGATACCGTTATTCAATTGAGGTGAAATTACGATGAAACATTCCTGAACTCCGTTCACCGTAAAGCACATCGTTCGTCCGTTATTTATTTCCTTCGGCACGCCGTTGGACAACAGCTTGTCGAGCTCCTTGTAAGGGTCCGAAGCATACGTAGTGCCGGGCGGGCAGGACGATCCGGAACGGAATGCAATCTCGCCACAGCCGTGAAGAAAAAACATGATCGGATATTTCTGACTTGAACCCGGGTTGTAGCCCGGCGGGAGATACTCCCAATAATAAGCGCCACTGGCAGATTTCTTTTTGGTATGGGTGCCCTGTGCCCAGGCTGATGAGACCGAGAGACACGACAGAGCAATGACTAGCAGGTAAATTTTATATTTCATAGTGAGGGGTAATGCGAAGTCGCAGATAGCTAAAAAATTGTGCAAAACAATTCACTCGTTTGTGGTGAGCAAACTGTAGAGTATTTTTTACACAAACTGTTGAAGGATTACGCAGGAGATAAAAAAATGAAAGTCTTTGGGTGGGAGCCCAAAGACTTTCTCCTGCCACTCAGGACGATCCTAAAAAATCAGTCCAGGGCTTTTACGCCAGGCAGTACTTTGCCTTCGAAGTACTCCAGCAAGGCACCACCGCCGGTGGACACATAGCTCACGGCTTCGTTGAAACCGAACTGGTTAACGGCTGCTGCAGAGTCGCCACCGCCAATCAGCGAAAAGCCTCCGTTCTTGGTAGCTACCACAACGGCCTGTGCCACAGCCTTGGTACCGGCTGCAAATTTTTCCATTTCAAACACGCCCATCGGACCGTTCCATAAAATGGTCTTCGATGTCTCAATAGCTTTCGAGAATACTTGTGTTGCCTGCGGGCCAATGTCCAATCCCATCCATCCATCTTTAATAGATGTGTTGCTGGCAATGTCCGTATTGGCATCCGCTGCAAACTTGTCGGCGATTACCGAGTCGATCGGCAACAGCAGTTCTACATTCTTGGCTTTTGCTTTTTGAATCAGTTCTTTCGCAAGTTCCAGTTTGTCGGCTTCCACCAGCGAGTTGCCAATGTTTCCGCCCATCGCCTTGAAGAACGTATAAGCCATTCCGCCACCGATGATGAGGTTGTCCACTTTGTCGAGCAGATTTTCGATGATGAGGATTTTGTCCGAAATTTTGGCGCCGCCCATAATCGCCGTAAACGGCTTGGCAGCTTTTTCAATTACTTTTTTGGCGTTGTCCAATTCAGCGGCCATTACATAACCGGCAGCTTTTTCGGTAAAGAATTGCGCTACAATCGTGGTCGAAGCGTGCGCGCGGTGCGCTGTACCAAAGGCATCGTTCACATAAATATCGCCGTGCTTGGACAGTTTTTCAGCAAAGGCAACATCGCCTTTTTCTTCTTCCTTGTAGAAACGCAGATTTTCCAGCAGCAACACTTCGCCCGGCTTCAGCGATGCCGAAAGTTTGTAAGCTTCTTCGCCAATACAATCGCCGCCAAATTTTACCGTGCGGCCCAGCAGCTCTTCAGTTTTTTTAATGGTATGCTTCAGCGAGAATTTATCTTCTGGTCCATCCTTCGGACGTCCCAAATGTGACATCAAAATGCAACTGCCGCCATCTTTCAGAATTTTGTTCAAAGTCGGAATCGTGGCGCTGATGCGGTTATCGTCAGTAACATTAAAACTCTTGTCCAACGGCACGTTAAAGTCAACGCGAATGAGCGCGCGCTTGCCGTTAAAATTGATGTCATTGATCGTCTTCATGAGTGGAATGTAGTGTTTAAATTTTTACGGAGAGCAAAGCTAAGATTTTTGATTTTTCAGCGTACCCCGCACCTGTAAAATTGCCAGATTTTGAATGAATAGCGCATTTGGCGGTACAACAAACGTTTGAAGACCGAGTGTTATCAGTTAATCGTTAAACGTTATCCGTGAATAGCGAACCGTGCATACGTATCCGTTAGTTGTAACCCGGTTCCCCACAAACAATCGCGTCAACCCAAACCAAAACTGTTCAAACCGTGGTCCGTGGACCCCGAAACTATGCTATAAAAAAGACTCCTGATCATTAATGGCACCACCCAATAAGGTAATTCCAGTAACGATTAACAATTAACGATTAACCATTAACGGATAACGGCCTAGTCTCCAAAACTAATCCCCAATCCCTTCGCCGCCTGCACCAGGTACGAGTCCTTGCTCACGCCATGATAATCCTGCGTGGCTTCTTCCAGCGATACCGAGGTGATCTCATTGTTGCGAAATGCCACCATCCGGCCGAACTCTTTTTTAAGAGCAAGCTCAAAGGCCTTCACGCCAAACAGCGTAGCCAGCACGCGGTCATACGCTACCGGTGTGCCACCGCGCTGCACGTGTCCCAATACCGTTTCGCGGATCTCGGCGGTGCAACCGGCGTCCTTCAGCTGTTTGGACAACTGGTATGCCACGCCGCCCAGGCGTACGTGCTCCGAGCCATGATCATTCTTCGTCGAGGTAATTGTCCCTTCTTTCGGGCGCGCGCCTTCTGCTACTACAATGTTCACAAAGCCGCGTCCCTTTTTATAGCGCAGATTAATTCGCTTCACCAGCTTGTGAATGTCGTATGGAATTTCCGGAATGAGACAGATCTCTGCGCCGCCCGCAATCGCCGTATGCAATGCGATCCAGCCCGCATCGCGGCCCATCACCTCCATAATCATCGTGCGGTGGTGGCTCTCCGCTGTTGTTACCAGTTTATCAAAACTGTCCGTGCCTATCTGCACCGCTGTCTGAAAACCGAACGTCACATCCGTCGCCGACAAATCATTGTCTATCGTCTTCGGGACACCGATAATCGGTATCCCCTTATCAAATAATACCTTGGAGATCTTCTGCGATCCATCGCCGCCAATGTTAATAATCGCATTAAACTTCAGCGCCTTCAGTTTCTTCACCAGCTCGTCCGAGCGATCTGTAAACTTAACCGAGCCATCCGCCTGCTTCACCGGAAAGTTTATCGGGTTGGCCTTGTTCGTTGTCTTCAGCACCGTGCCGCCTTTTACGTGTATGCCTGCCGTAAACTTGCTCGTGAGTTTCACCAGCTCCTGCGGCTGGTTCAGCACGCCGTTAAAAGCTTCAATGCTGCCATATACCTCCCAGTCCTTTTCCTTGCGTGCGCGTTTGGCGATTCCGCGAATAACGGCATTTAATCCAGGGCAGTCGCCGCCGCCGGTGAGGATCAATATTTTTTTCGGTTTCTCCATGGCTAAATTTAACAAGTCTTTTGGATTTACCGCAGTTGCTGTTTGAGTCTGCAGATTTTAACAAAACCTGTTCATTAAATGTCCTGCAAAAAAAAATGCAGGGCAGGGCGCACCCTCGTTCCTCGGGCAGGCTCTTCGCTGCAAGTCCGCCTGCGCGCATCATCCGCCGCACTGCGGGCTTTACGCTGCGATCCTTTGCGCGGGTCGCGGTAGCAAACATTGTCCCGCAAAAAAATATGATGTTGAAATAATCCTATAGTGCCGCGGCACGGCGCAGCCGGTCATTGATCGCGCGGCCAAGTCCTGTTTCGGGCACAAGCTCCGCGATGATGTAATCAATCGGCATCCTGTCGAAGGCGCGCAGCGCGGCAAACAAATTCTGCGCAGCCTGCTCCAGGCTTCCGTCTGGCGAAAGAACCATCTGGAAAGGAGAGTGAAAGTCCTGCTGATAGGTGAGAATACCCGTCGTATGTGCGGGGTATTGCTGCAGGAGCTCGGCAATGTCGCCGAGTATTACTTTTTTGCGTGGTGCATAATGACTTTGCAATTGTCCCGGAGCTTTCGGATTCGAAGAGGAGTGCGTAAGCACCTGCACGCGACCCACAACATCTTCGATCTGCTCCAGGCTCAGTCCGCCGAGGCGGTATACAGTAGGTACATTGTCCTCGAAGCCGATAATCGTAGACTCAACACCCACGCGGCATGCACCGCCATCGAGGATGTACGGAATCCTGTCCCCCAGTTGCGCGGCCACATGCTGCGCCGTGGTAGGACTCACATAGCCAAAAGGGTTGGCGCTCGGCGCCGCCAGCGGAAAGGACAATGTCTGCAACAACCGCCGCGTCAGCTCATGATCGGGACAGCGAATGCCCACCGTGTCCAGTCCCGAGGTCACCAGGTCCGGAACGATCTTCTTTTTTTTCAGCAACAGCGTAAGCGGTCCAGGCCAGAAATTCCGGGTAAGTTCTTTGGCCTCCGCCGGAATATCTTCAACGTAAGATTGAGCCGCCACCAGATCGGACACATGTACAATCAGCGGATCGAACTGCGGCCTGTTCTTTACATCAAATATCTTTGTCACCGCTGCCACATCCAGTGCATTTGCGGCCAGCCCGTAAACTGTTTCCGTGGGTATGGCTACCACATCGCCCTGTGCGAGCAAGGCCTTTGCCCTGGTGATGTCATTTCCGATTTCGGCCATAATTCGCAAAGCTAGAATTTTATTTGTTACCTAATCGCAAAGCCAGTAAGTTGGGAATCGTAAAAGAAACACTATGCGATTCATCGGTACGCTGTTCATTATCTTCCTATGCCTTTCAGCCAAAGCACAGAAAGAAGACGCTGTGCTGAAACAAAAGTTGCAGACGCTGCTAAAAGATTTCAAAGGCGACGCGGGCATCTATGTACGCTCGCTCAAAACCGGAAAAACTGTTTCCATCCAGGCCGACACTATTTTTCCGACCGCGTCAATGATCAAAGTGCCCATCACCATCGGTATGTTCGATAAAATCGAAAAAGGCGAGATCCCCTACGACACCATTCTTACCTATAAAGATTCGCTGCTCTATGCAGGCGAGGATTTGCTTGGCTCGTTCCGGAACAACGAGAAAATAGCGTTAAAAGCCGTGCTCATGCTCATGATCACCACGAGCGATAACACGGCGAGCTTGTGGTGCCAGTCGCTGGCGGGCACAGGTACCACGATCAACCAGTGGCTCGAAAAAAATGGCTTTGTTCATACGCGGGTTAATTCGCGCACGCCGGGGCGTGAAGCCAATCGCACCCGCTATGGCTGGGGACAGACCACGCCGCGCGAAATCGCGGAGCTCGTAGCACGCATTCGCGAAGGCAAGGTCGTCAGCCCGCGCGCCAGCGAACGCATCTACCGGAACATGGCGCGCATCTATTGGGACACCGAAGCTCTCTCACAAATACCGCCTTACGTGCAGGCAGCATCCAAACAAGGCATGGTAGACCGCTCGCGCTCCGAGGTTGTGCTGGTAAATGCCCCGCATGGCGACTATGTGTTCAGCGTCATCACCAAAAATCAGCAAGACACCCGCTGGACAAAGGACAATGAAGGCAATCGCCTGATCCGAAATGTGTCTGCCACCCTCTGGAAATATTTTGAGTCCGATTCCAAATGGAAGCCTTCCGATGGAATTGATGCATGGTACTGATCGTGCCTGCAAACAGAACCTCATAGCAAGTATATCGCATCGACGCGAATGAAAATGATCGCCATAATTTTCATTGGCCGGCGCGCCAGAAAAAATCCAATCGGTTAATAGTTCATTGCATTAATACATGAAACAGATCCGCGACTGCATATTGTTTGGTCAACGCTCAGGAAAAATGACGACACCTTGTCAGCGGATCATACAGATCGTAAAACGTTCGGCTGTATATCAGAAGTTTTCACCAGTTCAATCTCACTATGTGAGCAACTTTGAATTCGTCATTGTTTATTCTCTGCCACTATGAATCTGCAGCACTCCACCATCAACGATTAACCATTAACGGATACGATTAATGGCAAGTCCCATTTCACATCATTACATTTATGCATAGAATAGACTACGTCACATTGACGAAAGGAAGATGACGACAAGCTTCGAAACTGTCCTCATCAGTGAGGACAACAACTTGCAATTTCATAACGGCGGCCTGCGCATTTCCTTAAAACGATGAAAGTCGCCTCCCGCAGAGCGCGTACACATTCGCTATCTTTTTTATGCACGTAACCTGAAACAGAGCAGCACTGACTATATCCGTTGCTATTCATCATCATTCAGACAAACCTTTCAGAACAATGCAAAAATAATTACCTTCACTCGCAGAAAATTTTCAGAACACTCTATGAGCAACAAAACCAGATCTATCTTAAAAGCCATCGCCGTCATCCTTGTCCTGCTTGCTGTTGTGATGCAAATCGGATGGGTGGCAATTCCGGCCATTTCCATTTACCGATTCTGGATGGTGGTACTTGCCTTTGGACTGCTGCTCATCAGCTCGAAATAGAACCTGCTCTAAAAGCCGTTCCTTGCCTTTTCGGCCATCCGCATCATCGATAGATTATTGCCTGTAGTCGTGGCAAAGTCCTGGAGCGCGATCCATTGCAGATCGTGAGATTCTTCCGAAATCAGAATTTTTTCTTTTCGGTCACTTACAAACATAAAGCGTACATCATAGTGCAGGTGTTCCGGTGAATCTTTGCGTGCCGGAATGATGTGAATGTCCAGATCGAACACGCCGGGCGTCAGCTGGTGAAGATTTGTGAGACCTGTTTCTTCTTCGGCTTCGCGCAATGCTACCCGTAAAATATTTTCGTCGCCATCGGCATGTCCTCCGGGTTGCAGCCACCGGTTAAGTTTGGCGTGGTGTGTGAGCAATGCAAATTCCTTGTTGGTATCTACAATAAAAGCAGAGCCCGTAACGTGTCCCGGCAAGTGGAATCGCTGGTACGCATCGGGGTGGAGGAGGAGCGTCAGGAAGTCTTGCACAAAAGCAGCCTCTTCCGCATACGATGTCCGGTAGTATTTGAGGGCTTGCACCAGCGCTTCGCGTGTTACGATCGGCTGATGAGGTTGTACGATTGCTTGATCCATTGCAGTACATGCGGGGAGACATCGGCAGTTGTTTCCAGGCGTGCACCATGCAATGTCCTGTTTGCCGATTGTTTTCGCGAAACAAAAATGGGAAAGTCTTCCGTTTTTTCAGTGAGAAAAAAGCTGATGTCCAGGTATTTTTTTCGCGGCTTGATCGTCAGAAACGTGCCGCCGTTTTTCAGCATGATGTAATTTCGGATAGGACTTATTTCAAACGGGCCGAGCTTCTCCACTGCCTGCATAATTTTCTGATGGATAGCCAGCACACCGTCCCGCTGATTTTCCAGTTGGGCAGCGACGCTCGTGCGTTCACAACGGTGTCGCTGCCCTGTATTTTTAAAGTTGCGTCCGCACTTCGGACAGGCCCACATATTACTGGATTACAATCGTAACCTTGTTGATGCGATTGGCCTCCAGCTTGCCGGTTTGCTCGCCGCCGCCGGAGTTGTCCTTGTCATCCTTGCTGGCAATAACATAATAAACAATAGCCTTCAGTTCTTTGAATTTTACATTACCCTTTGCATCGGTGGTTCCTTCTGCTACCGGATTTTTTTCTGCCTTATAGTCGTCTTCCGTTTCAAACAGCTGCACTTTGGTGCCTTGCTCTGTATTGCCCAGATCGTTGCGAACGGTAATCGTTAATTGTGTTTTGATAAGCTGAAAGCTCATCATTATCACCACCAGGCTCAGGGCGGCCATACATCTGATTGTTGTTTTCATATACGAATCGTTTTTGAGAATAAAGTTTAAAAGTAAAATATCTCCGCTACAGGTAAAAAAGCATACCGGCGGCAGACACATAAAGATAGGGATTCGTTCTCTGTTATCCGTTAATCGTTATCCGTTAGTCGTTATCCGTTAGTCGTTATCCGTTAACCGTTAATCGTTAATAGCGAATCTTGAAAAGTCTAAAAAATGCCGAATCCTTGTCCATTCTAGGGTTTTTCATTTCGTCAGTAA
>JAESFU010000679.1_pt1 | contig 13421 bp, 8 predicted proteins | sample 9269461 | NCBI WGS metagenome assembly JAESFU01 (sample SAMN14502556, study PRJNA617107) | algae metagenome | isolation source: Stenomitos rutilans HA7619-LM2 and co-occurring heterotrophs from cave walls | place: USA: Waikapalae cave, Hawaii | collected 2009-07-28
CCATCGATTCGTTTTGCGTCCTTCGCATCAACGACCGCATCGCGGATCTCTGCTCTTTGGTCAGCGTGCTGATCCGCAGGAGATCCGAGATCACCGGGTCATCGAGAAACCGGAGCATCGAGGCGAGGGCTTGGAGCTTGGTAACATTGATTCTGCTCTGAAATTCCGCAGCATGCTCGGAGGTGAGCTCGCCTGCGATCGTCTTGGCGGTCCTGAGCATCGCCTCGGCGATCTTCTGCGATTCGACGCCTTTTTGCGTCGCCAGCGCGTAGTACTCCTCGTACATCGGCTTGTACTTGGAGTTGTCGTAGTCGCTGACCTCTTCAAGCTCCTGCGACAGGACGTTGCGCCGAACGGCGAGCTTCATGTACTGGCGAATATACGGCTCGATCGTCTCTTCAAGCTCACGCATCGCAACGTCGACCGCGGACTGCTCGACAGAAGAGAGCCCGAGCGATCGCGTGATCGCGTGTATGTCGATCAGCGCATACTCGCCCGCCAGGCGGAGCGTGAAGAACCTCCGGCGCTGTTCATACCTCCGCCACTCTTCATCCGATGCACCGGAAGCTGCACGGAGATCGGTGAGAAACTCCCGCTCGATCTTCTCCCGCCGATCGCAGAACTTGCGGAATATCACGAGCCACTTTTCTGAGATCAGCTTGCGACGCTTGTCCTCGTCCTGCTCGTTCTGCGAGATTTCATTGAGCCAGCGGGCAAGCTCAAGCTCACGCTGTGCAGAGAGCATCGCGATCCTGGAACCTTCGAGCACGTCCACGCAGAGCTGGCGGCGTTCATCATCGAGCTTTGCGAACTCGCTGATCCAGTAGACATCCGCTGCATAGAACGGCGCATCGGTGCTCGTGAGCACCGGGGACATCAGATCCTGTGCATATCCGGCGCATGCACAGAGCCCAAACACGGCTGCAGTGCACGCACGTTGCATCGCTCGACGCATGTTCACATAAACCTTGTGTGACATCCTGGCTGATCCCGCTCACCCATACCCCGCCAAGAGCATACCACACGCAAAGGGGCTGAAAAGCCCCTGTGAGGCGGTGGATTCACATGCCCCTGCACGTACAGGAGATACGGGCAGGCAGAACCGGGAGTTCACGCGATTCGCAGGATGGGAACGGCCATTTCGGGGAGGTCAATCGACCTGGTGGGCGGGGCGGGGCGTTTCCTCGTTGATGCGTTCCCGCCGGGGCTTGTCGTCGAGCTCTTGGAGGGAGATCAGCGACATGTCGTCGTTGACCTTGCACTGGAGATGGACCGGACGGCCCCAGAGGAGCCGGAGTGCACGGAGGACCTCGACTGCCTTGCCTGCATCAACCTCAACCCCTGCAAACTTGTGGGCGAGATAGAGCTCGCCACGGTTGAGGTAGTTGCCATCCACCACATAGATGAACGGCTGGCCCATGTTGGTGATGTGGTGGAGGAGCGTCTGCTTCACGCGGTTGAAATCGCGCGAGACAACCTTGAGCTCGCCCGTCTGCGGGTCCTTCTGATAGCGATACATCTTGTGCTTCTCGACGAACTCCTCGGTCAGGAACTCATCGATGAACGAGACGTCGTTGTAGATCCGCCGGACCTCGAAGATCTTCTCGCGGCCCTTCATGCTCTTGTCGTCCCAGCGTTCTTTCGCGCCGAGCGTGTCGAGGCTTTCCCATGCAGCGCCGTGCTGGCCGCGATCCCACCTCCGCTCGATATCCTTGAAAAGCTCGACACCGATCTTGTACGGGTTAAACCCGCCGGGCGGCATGTGCACGACGCCCGAGTGCTGATCCGCGTAGTGGACGATTTCCTTTGCTTCCAGGAAATGCTGCGTCATCAGCTTGGAATGCCAGTACGTCGCCCAGCCTTCGTTCATGACCTTGGTCATGCCCTGCGGCGAGTAGTAGTACGCCTCGTCGCGGATGATCGAGAGAATGTCCTGCTGCCACTCTTCCAGCGGTGCGTTGCGAAGGAGGAAGAGGAGCACGTCACGCGTCACGTGACGCGGGAACTTGTGCTTCTCAGTTCTTCTGCGTTCTTCGTATTCCTTCTTCTGCCGCTCCATCTCGCGGGCAGGGTTGATGAAGGGGTCCATGTAGTCTTTGGCAGGGAGCTTCTCTGCACGAAATGGGCTACCGAACTCGTCGTAGTCGGGGCTTCTGCCTTCCCCTTGACGCGTCATGAACATCGAGTGTGGGTCGATCAGGTGCTCGATTGAAAGGCACGCATCAAGAAAATGCTCAACCGTGTCCTGACCAAGACGCTCGATGTGCCGACGCACGCGCGTGGCGTGGTTGGCCATCTGGTCCATCATCTTGCGGTCGGTCTTGCTGAACCAGAAGTTGTTCTTGAAGAAGTCCGCATGACCATACACGTGCGCCATCACGAGCTTCTGGTCGGTGACGTTGTTGGCTTCCTGGAGATAGGCGTAGCAGGGGTCGTTGTTGATGACCATCTCGTAGATACGGCCCATGCCGTAGGCGTCGCGCTTGGAGAGCTTGTCGTACTCCATCCCCCACCGCCAGTGCGGGAACCGCGTCGGGAACCCGCCGTAGCTGGCGATCTGGTTCATCGTGTCGAACGGGAGCACCTCAAACACCACCTCGTAGAAGTCCAGGCCATACTCGATGGCCTTGGCCTTGATCCGCTGCATGTGCTCGAGGAGCTCGGGCGACAGGTCGGTGTGCGGGGTGGAGGGCATATGGGTTTATCGGCTCCTTCCGAGCCTTAGTACGGTTATATGGGACGGAAAGTTCCTCGGGCCAAAGGCCCGCAGGAGGGCACTGGGGACTGGGCACTCGGCACTGGGGGAGGGCAAAGGCAAGGAGAAGGCGGCTCGAGCAGGGCAGAGCGCAGACCTTAATAGGTTGAAAGTGGCCACATCGGGATGCACCTGGGCCGCTTATGTCACCCCCGAGATGAAGTAGACCGCAGAGAGTATTGAAAGGAATGCAGCAAGCACTGCACAGCCCCATTGCCCAAGCGTGGCGACACGCCTGAACCTTGAACGGGCCTTGATCACAATCCAAAGGAGCGCACCCAGCACACTCAGAGAGACGGGAAGTGGAAGCGCGTCACGCCAGGCTCCAGACCACGGCCCTCTTGAAAGCAGGCTATACCAGAACCACGAGAACACAAACAGGTTGAAACCAACACCAGTTCCGAGCCCCACGCACACTGCGATAAACGGCCCCATCTTTGGCTCTACGAGCTGGACGCTCAGCACGAGTTCCTGATTGCACTCGGGGCAGCGGTTTTCCTTCAGGCCGCGTAGGTTATATTTGCAGGATGGGCAGGGGATATCCCGCTGTGCGAGATACTCGATCAGGCCGTCACCCTGCTCGTGCACGTCCATGCTCATTTCAGCCAGTCTCCCATGAGCGAATAGAGGTACAGCACGCCGCTATTGGTGGTCAACACTGCACTGCACACGCCCCACCTGACCTTCGCGTTGGCACGGAGCAGGCGTTTGCGATACAGCATCAGCAGCGTGCACGCCGCGATGCCTGCAAGAGCCGGCACGAGGAGTGCGGCCATCATCGCGACAAACTTGTGTGACGAAACTGCAGCCGCACGAAGAGCAGGGTCCTGCAATTGAAACGCAATAAACACTGCAGCGCCAAGCGGCTGTATGCACCCCCAGCAGGCTGCTGCAAGACTCACCACGATCGGGAATGCCTTGAAGTCAGCCCAGCGCGGCTGCCGCGTGCTCACGACCTCAAGCGAAATCGCCTCGCCGCATTTCGCACACGCCTGTTCGTAAACGTATAGCCGCTCCTTGCAGCCGGGGCATTTCAGTTCCCGGACGCTGCAAAGCTCGCTGAGGATCTCGCCTTCGGTGATCATCTTGCATGACCTCCAAAGCGTGAAAAGAGCATGATGCTGACGGCAGCAAACAGAGCAGATCCCACGATGCACGCCACCATGAACAGGCGGAGCTGTCGAAGGCTCTGCTTCATGGCCAATTTTTGCCGCCTGCGGACAAATACAAACCCAACCGTCGCAATCGAGGCTGTAATCCAGACAATCGCAGCACGGCGAAGATCAAACGTCGGCCTCGGAGCGGTCATGTCGAGATACACCACCGCTGCAGCAGCGATCCATGCGTACATCGTGAGCATGCCAACGAACGCCACCGCCACGTCGCGTGCAGTCTTCTTTGGTGCCTTCAGGCCGATGGTCAGTTCCAAGGGATCACCGCATTCGGGGCATGCTGCAGACTGAACATCACGCAGGTTGTATCTGCACGAAGGACAGCGAAGATCTCGCTGGCTCAGGTATCGAGTGAGCAACGCAACATGTGCATCGATCGACGCGGTGTTACTGGGCGCGCCGCCCGCAGCCGAATTTCGCACAGCGCTGAATTCAGTTCCCTGCGCACCCATCGCTCCAGTGTACCGGCAGAAGCACTGGAAATTCCAAGCGAGTTATCGCACGTCCTGCTTCAGCCCGTACAGCCCGCATAAACCGAACCCCCGACCTCGTCTCACACCCAGGATCACTCTGATCCGCGATCCTCGCCCGTGGCTTCCCCCGCACGTGCCGATACCACCCATATGGCATTTCACATCAGCATCCCTCCCCCGCTATCGATCCCCGGCGCGAACCGTCGCCGTCATGGGCGAGTGGTGTGCGATGGCATTTCGTGCTGCATCGGCGAAGTTCTTGAGTTCTCAGGCTCGGGCGCACGGATCCGCACTGCTTTTGACCGCATCCGCCCCGGTGAGGAAACGACGATCAAGGTGCAGGCACTTGATGGCACGATCCTCGTGCGCGTCGAGGTGATCTGGGTTGCGCCCGAAGGACCTGCAGGTCCTGACCAGCAGATGCTTGCAGGGCTCAAGTACCTCGACCTGACCGAACGTGCACGGTGCGCGCTGATCGACCTTGCACGCGTCGCTGCGAGCAATCCGACGGTCGGCCGTTGAGTGCCAAACGTTGTAAAGAGCCTTAAGACGGGAGCTTGATCACGATCGGGTCGCCGTCCTTGCCCTCTCCTGTGATGATCTGAACGTGCGAGGTTTCGCACACACCCCCGCGGCCTTCCTTCTCGCCATCGATCAGGAGCTTCACGACGACCTTGCGATCAGGACGTGCGTTGCGACCTTCAACGCCCAGCACGCGGACCGTCACCGTGTCCTTGTTGCGGTCGGCGCTGTAGGAAGTCTGCAGGAACTCGCCCTTCTGGTAGCCATAACCTTCGCCAGAGTCTTCATAGAGCGTTCCTGCTGCACGGCCGCGATGGTCGAGCGCGACAAGCAACGTCAGCGTGTCGAGCGGCTTCTCATCGACAAACTGCATCACCGGGCCGGTCGGAACGATCGAACCGGGGCGGAGGTACATCTTGGGAAGCTCGATGTTCTCTGCTTCTTCAAACGAGAAGCCAAGCCAGCGGTTGCCGTTGGTCGGCTTTGGCAAAACGGGCACGCGCGAGTGGTCGGGCATCATGCTCGGAACGACCATGACGTCTCCGCCGAGGAGGAACGCGTCGTCCTCTGCACGAAGAGCAGGGTCGCGCGGATCGATGAAGAACAGGGGCCGTGCGACGGGCATCCCGCTCACCGATGCTTCGCGGAAAAGCGTGTAGATGTACGGCATGAAGCGGTAGCGACGCTCGATCGCTTCCCTGCAGGTCTTTTCGACCTCGGGCCCGAACGACCAGGGTTCCTTGTCGATGTTGCCCGTCGCGGTGTGTGCACGCGCGAAGGGAAGCAACGCACCAAAGCCCATCCACCTGCCAAAGTGCTTGCCTTCATTCCCTGCAGGTCCGTTCCCTGCAAAGCCACCGATATCCGGACCTGCAAACGGCTGGCCCGACAAGCCCATGTTGAGCGCCATGCCGACGCTCGACTCCATGTGGTACCAGTCCGCGGAGTTGTCCCCGGTCCACATCGCGCCGTATCGGTGGCCACCGATGTAGCTCGCACGCGAGAGCACGAACGGACGCTTGTCGGGGTTCGCGGCCATCACGCCTTCGCGCGTCGCCTTGACCATCAGCATGCCGTAGACATTGTGCCAGCGCGCGTGCTCTTGAGGGTTGTCGCCGTTGGGCGCGGCAAACCCTGCATCCGGGCGATGCTTGTTGTCCTCGGGCATCGTCTTTGACTTGTCGGGCGTGTTGAAGACTGCAGGCTCGTTCATGTCGTTCCAGACACCGTCGATCCCCGTCGCCATCCAGTCCTTGTAAAGACCTGCCCACCACTCGCGGGTTTCCTTGCGCGTGTAGTCAGGAAAAACGCACCAGCCGGGCCAGACCTCGCCGCGATACGTCGTGCCGTCAGCCTTCTTCACCCACACGTCTCTTGCAGTGCCGGTTTCATAGATGTCGTACTTCCCGTCCTTGAAGTTGGCCTTGTCTGCAGCGATGCCCGGGTCGATCATCCACACGCTCTTGAAGCCAAGTGCGTGGAGATTGTCGTTGTGCTTCTTGGGGTCGGGGAAGTGCTTCTCATCAAACGTGAAGCACAGGAACTTGTGCATGTAGTCGATGTCGTGCCAGATCACGTCGCACGGGATGTTCCGCTCGCGGAAGCCCTTGGCGATCTCCATCACGCGTGAATCGGGGAAGTACGAATACCTGCACTGGTGATACCCAAGTGCCCACTTGGGAGGCATTGCGATCTTGCCCGTCAGTTCCGCGAGTGCAGTGACGACTTCGTGCGGCTGCTTGCGCTCGATGATGATGACCGGAAACTCCGGCCCCGGTGCGCTGAACGAGAACGACCCGCCCGAAGGACGAGCGTCTGACATATCGACCTTCACGCGGTACGTCGTGTCCGCGAGAATGCCGAAAGCGGTTCCATCTGCACGAACGCCAACAACCCACGGGTGGGACTGATAGAGGTTCTTGTACGAATCGTCGTAGCCGTACGCGTCGTAGTTCCAGGTCTCGATCGTCCTGCCGTTGCGCAGCATCGGGCCTGCAACTTCGCCCGTGCCGTACAGGCTCGTCCCTGCATTGATCGTGAAGGTTACGGTGTGCGTCTTGCCATCGCTCGTGAATGCAGGGTGTGCGTACCCACCATCGGGCAGGACGCCCGAGACTGCAGGCGGGAACTCAAACGCCATGCTCGGCAGCGCCTTCTGCTTGGCCTCTGCAGACGGGTAGTACCGACCGATCGAGCGGCCCAGGGGCTCTGCAATCACTTTGGATTGGGCCCACGCCAGGCTCGGCGCTGCAGAGATCGCGGCCATCAGGACCACCATCGCTGCAGTCCGAGAACCCGGTCGGCCACGCACTTCCGAGATGGATCGACGGAGCGCGGCAGGCCGGGAAGCAAAAGTCAGTGCCATTCGATGGTGTCCTTGCCTCAGATGTTCAATCGCGGCACCCCGCTGGGGCCGCCAAAACCACCGAGAGGATACGCACGACCGCCCGGACAGAACCCGGCGGATGCGGGTTGTGTTACCTGTTGAAGAAAACCCTTGATCGAAGCATCAAAAGGCGTTCTCTTACGTGTTCGTCTGGGCGATACTGAGGAGTCCGGGCCGCGGGGTCGGCTCGTTATCGCTTTGGTCTATCACCCTGATTTGTTTGCCAGACTTGATTTGCCTGATCGTTGATTTGTGGGCTCGTAGATCTGTTCGACCGTCGTTCACTATTCGACCGCACTCTGCACCGCGTGTACCACGCGTGTGCGCACGAAAGCGGCCAGGACTTTGGAATCATGCAGAACCGCCTTTCCCGTCGCCATGCACGCTTCATCCCCGAGACTGCAGTGCTCGCGCTCATCGCCGCTGCAGGGCTGACTACCTCCCCTGCTCTTGCAGGCAACGACAACCCGGTCATGCTCCAGTGGTTTGAAGCGCGGTGGCAGGACATGGAACGCAGGGTGCCGGACTTCTTCCTCGCCGGATACGGCTCGGTGTGGGCACCGCCGCCGAGCAGGGCAGCTGCATCGGGCAGCCCGGGGTACGACGTCTTTGATCGCTTTGACCTCGGCAGGCCCGGCTCGCAAACCAGCTACGGCACCGAGCAGTACATGCGTGCGATGATCGGGGAGCTGCACGGCTCCAACGGCCTGATCTACATCGACAGCATTCTCAATCACAACAGCGGTCGGCAGACCAGCGCCAGCTTCCAAGCTGCAGGCGGCTACCCCGGCTTCTGGATGGCATCGGCCAATCCGCCCGTGAACAAGTCGCCCACGAGCAACTGGGGCGACTTCCACGGCGGCAACGCGTCGGGGTATCTTCAGTCTGAAGACCCCAACGGGGGCAACTACAACCTCCACAACGGCGACCTTGTCGCGCTCATCGACATCGCGCAGGAAACCAATCACCAGTTCATCCGCCATCCGATCGAAGATGGCAACCCTGACAACATCCCTCAAGGTTCAACGTTCAACCGCCCCAATCCTGCCAACACGCGCTTCTATCCAGACAAGCAGCTCCCCGGTCAGCCGGTGACGAACCCCGGCACATCTCGCACGCCGGGCGTAAGCAACTTCACGTTCTATCCCTACAACACGAGCGACGCCTCTGCAGGTGATCCCTACAAGGACAACGGCACGGGCCTCCTGATGCGGTACACGCAGTGGATGATGGACGACCTGAAGGTCGACGGCTTCCGCTGGGACGCGATCAAGCACGTCCCTGCATGGTTCTGGGACACGTTCATCGATGCAGTGCTGTACCAGCGTCGCGTGACGCCCGATGGCCGCAAGGTCACGCCCTTCTCGTTCGGCGAGTCGGTCGAGAGCGGTTCCTATTCGTGGAACAACTACGCGCGCAAGGACGGCTTCGGAAACCGCGACTGTCTTGATATCTCAGGCTCGGGCGAGCTTCGCAACCTCCTGGGTTCGGGCGGCTTTGGTAGTTGGCAGAACGTCGTCAACGCGCACTTTGATCTTGGCGACGACGGGCAGAACAACGGCTCGTTCGGCGTGAACCACGTCTTCAGCCATGACAACGGCACGAAGGGTGATGGCGGCTCAGCACCTGCAGTTCCCACCGTTCGCGAGATGGGCTACTCGATGCAGGCGTACGTGCTGATGCGTTCTGGCGTGGCGGAGGTCTATCACAACGCGCGTGGTGTTTCTCGCAGCGGTGGCTTCTGGCCTCGCCAGGGCACGACCACTGCACTTGGCTGGAACCCGATCGCGCAGCCTGGCTTCCCGCAGGGCACTGCAGACAACTCGATCCCGACGCTTGTCCAGCTTCACAACTTCTACGCACGCGGCGAGTTCAACATCATCAACGCGACCGACGTCGTGAACCCCGCGATGACCGACGCGATCATCTTTGAGCGCCGCAAGAACCTCGGCGGCGGGCAGTACTCTGCAAACGTGCTCGTCGGGTGCAACGACCGCTGGGATGCAGGGTTTGAGCAGCGCACGGTCACGACGTCTTTCCCTGCAGGGACGCGGCTCATCGAGATGACCGGCAACGCAGCGGACCCTGCACTTGATCCCAATAACGACATCGCCGAGGTGCTCGTTGTCGATGCAAACCGCAAGGTGACGATCCGCGTGCCGCGCAACCGGACGGGTTCGACCGATCACGGTAAGGGATACGTCGTGTACGGCCCTGCGATTCCGTCGGGACTGCTCACGCTCACCAACGTTTCAGCAGTGTTGCCGCCGGATGACCCGACGGTCACGTCGTTCTCGGGGCGCCGGTTGTCGTCGATTCCGGTGATTACATCGAACACGTTCCAGATCCAGCTCGCGACCAGCAACGGCGACTCGGGTGCATCAAACAACGACAACGCGGACGACAATGCAGTCTTCCGCATCGACGAGGGCTTCCGCGATTTCAACGGCAACGGCCAGGTCGACATCAACTACCTGAACCAGGTCGTGCCGGGGTATGAGCAGTTCCTGACTGTGAATCAGCCGCTTGCAGGGACTGCAAACATCGCAGGCAACTACGCACAGACGATCGACGCTACGACGCTGAGCGAAGGTCTGCACTACATCTCTGTGATCGCGTTCCGCAAGCGCAATGCAGGTGATGATTCGCTATACCGCGAGTTCCGCCAGGCGGTGTACATCGATCGTTCGGGACCTGCAGTGTCGATCGATCTTCCCGACCAGATCACGGGGAACAGCTTCCAGTTCTGGATGAAGGCACAGGACCGCACCGCGACGCGCGTGCACCTGATCCGCGATCTGCCCGATGGTGCGGACCCGATCGCCGCAGCCAACTTCACCAACCAGGCGACCAAGAACGACCGCTTCGACTACTTCCGAACGATCGCGAGCCTGAACGACCACGGCTACGTGAAGCTCACGCTCGTCGCGTTCGAGGAATCCGGCAACGCGAGCGCCACCGACTACTACGTCTGGGTCAACAAGTGCCCCGCGGACTTTGACCGGAGCGGCTTTGTCGACATCGAAGACTACGGCGCGTTCGTCCAGGCCTTTGAAGCAGGGACGGATAACGCGGATTACGACGGGTCGGGGTTCGTCGACATTGATGACTTCACTGCGTTCGTGCAGGCGTTCGAGCAGGGGTGTTAAACAAAATCTCAAATGGGGCAAAAGGGGCAAAGAACGGCAAACGTTGAAGCCGAGCTTTGCCGCATTTGCCCGCTTTGCCCCTATTTGCCCTTTTTCAGCGTCACTTCAACGATTTCCGGCGGTGCGTTCACCCGCAGGGGCATAATTGACATGCCGACGCCTGACGTGAGGATGAGCGGGCAGAGCGAGGTCTTCAGCAGGCCGTACGCGTAGCCGTAATCGCTCGGCACGATCGGTGGTCCGATCACAGGAAGCACGATCTGTCCGCCGTGCGTGTGCCCGCTGAGCATCAGGTCCACGCGCGGCGGCGTGACCCAGTCCTTGGCGATCGCCTCTGAGGTGTCGGGGTTGTGCGCGAGCATGATGCGCGGTGTCAACGCACCGACGCCCGCCAGTGCGGCACCTGCATCGATTGTTCCTTCGAGCAGATCGCTCACGCCGCAGATGCAAAGCTCTTCTTCATCACGCAAAGATGCATCGTGGAGCTGGTTTGAACCGGGGCGTATGAAGCAGCGATGGTTCTCAAGCACGCGAATCCCTGCTTCCTTCAAGAGCCGCACCATCAACGCTGCATCACCGTAAAACTCGTGATTTCCAAGCGTCGCGACGACGCCGCATCTGCTCGCGCCGCTCGCGAGCATCCTGGCGAAGATCTCAACTGCGGGTTTCGTGTACCACGTCCCCATGTGGATGTAGTCGCCCGTCAGTGCGATCAGATCAGGCTTGAGATCCATCGCCATCTGGCATGCACGCTCGACGTGATCACGCGGAACGCGCGGGCCAAGGTGTGTGTCAGAGATCTGCACGATGCGAAAGCCATCGAGCCCTGCGTGCAGGCCGCGAATTGGAATCTCGTACTTCGCGATGCGCATATCCCACGGCGTGAGGAGCGTTGCACGTCCAAACCCCGCCGCAGCGCCGCCTGTTCCGACGCCAATCGCAGCGCCAACAAGAAAACGCCTTCGATCCGGATTGCTCGGCAGACCTGCATCCGCGGCGACCGCGATCATGCGTTCAAGACCGGGCTTTGTCTTGCGGGCAATGTCCTTCTGCTTCGAGATCGCACGGACGATGCGGACGATCGACATCGCGATGATCGTCCACGTCCCCCAACCGATCGCGTTGGCTGCAAGCGCGGTTTCAAAGCTGTGAAACCGCCCGAAGAATCGCCAGATGAAAACCCATGAAGGGAGCACACACATCTGGACGAAGTTCTCAAGCCGCTTGAAGAACCCCTCCATTGCCATCGGCTGTGCGTCGCCGCGTTCGATTTCCGGCAGCCACACGTGCACATGAAGCCACGCAGCGAGAAGCGAAATAGTCGCCCACCCCAGCACCCACGGGCCGTACTTCCAGATCACCTTCCGCATCCACCCTGCTCCAGATGCCGCTCTGCATCATCGCACACTCGCACCACCGCTGCACGCATGATGCGCATACAGCGTAATCCTGCTTGATCAGAATCAGCTTTCCCGCAGTAGCGAACGCAGCGAGAAGTACATCCACACAGGCGACATCCACCCTACGGCACCTTCACGAGCAAAGTTCACGCATGCACGGCATTGAATGTGGACCTTTGGCTATTTGCAACTTTGGCCATGTGGCTCTTTGCTGCTTGCCTTTCTTCACCCCTTCATCGACGCCAGCAGTTCTCTCGGCCTTGTCCGGATAAGCCCGACAAGCGAAGGGCCTGCAGCAGCGATCGAGACGAGTACCACCAGCGCCCACCCTGCAGCGATCGCCTTCCACGGCGGCACCACGTTCAGATCAAGCCCGACGACGATCTCCTGGAGACGCTGGTCTGCAGTCGCGCCCTGAAGCCCGCATACCGTCCCCAAGATCGCCGCCGCGATCGCGATCACGAGCACCTCCGCGAGCACGATCCGCGCGACCAGCCATCTACCTGCGCCGACCGATCGGAGCACGCCAAACTCAAACCGCCGTGCAGCGATCCCTGCAGCGATGATGTTGGCAACACCCAGCGACGCGACCGCCATCGCGAAGATCGCGATCGATGACGAGACCAGGAGCGTCCGCTCGACGAACGAGCGCACGTCCTTCATCACCTTCCGCGCACTCCCTGCGTCGTAGATCCCTGCACCCGAAAGCTCCTTGCGCATCGTCGCGACCGCGACGTCATCGTCGACTGCGCGCGGATCGCCTTCAGGAACAAGCCCGACCTGGATCATCTGCACTGCATCGACGCCGAAGCTCTCGACCAGATCCTTTCGCGAGCCGAAGACTGCATGCACCGACTGCTGCGTGTAATCCTGCCCGATCGTGAAGAACTGGCTGATGAGTTCAAGCCCTGGACTGTGCACGACGCCAGCGATTTCGAACTCTGCAGTCTTATCTTGCGATGTGCAAGTGAATCGGTCGCCGACGCCAAGGCCCTTGGCTGCACGGAACTCGCGCGCAACGAGAATCGCGCCCCCTGCTTCGAGCTTGGCGAGCGCGGATGCAGGGTCGCCCTCATCCCACACGAGATTGGTCATCTCAAAGAACGGTTGAGGCTCAAATCCGATGAACGTCGACGTATACGTCGCGACGCCGTCGATGCCGAATGCCTCCGTTTCCACGGGATGGAGCGAGATCGCGCAGGTCTTCTCAACAAACGGCAACTGGCGGAGTGCCTGCTGGCCTTCAGGCCCGATGTTGAGCCCGACGACGAATGCCTCGGGGAACTTGAGCTTGTCGAGCCAGTCACGAAGGATCGCGTTGCCCTGTGTCCAGATCCCGACCATGATCGCAAGCCCGAACGACATCGCACCTGCAGTGAACCCAAAGCGATACGGCGAACCCTTGATCGATCCCTTCGCGATCGATGGAGGGATCATCAGGAGCAGCGCGATCACGGGGCCTACAACCACGGAAACTGCGCGAACCACCGGAACCGCGAGGAGAAAGTACCCTGCGATCAATGCAGGGATTCCGATCAGCACGAACAGCCAGAAGACAACATCG
>JAESFU010000680.1_pt1 | contig 13417 bp, 11 predicted proteins | sample 9269461 | NCBI WGS metagenome assembly JAESFU01 (sample SAMN14502556, study PRJNA617107) | algae metagenome | isolation source: Stenomitos rutilans HA7619-LM2 and co-occurring heterotrophs from cave walls | place: USA: Waikapalae cave, Hawaii | collected 2009-07-28
TTCCGCGAAATGGCGGCGAAGGAAGCGGCACGCGAAGATGGCATCGATGTCGTCTCGATCGTCACGCCGAACCATGTTCACATTCCCGCTGCCATGGCCTTCGTCGAGGCCGGCATTCACGTGATCTGCGACAAGCCGCTTGCGCATAATTTGAAGGAAGCGCAGGCCTTGCAGAAATTGCTCGCGAAAAATCGCGGCATCGTCTTCGCGCTCACCCACAATTATTCCGGCTACCCGATGATCCGCCAGGCCAAGGCGATGGTCGAGGCTGGCGATCTCGGCGAAATCCGCCTCGTTCAGGGCGAGTATCCGCAGGACTGGCTCACCAATCCGATCGAACTCACCGGCCAGAAACAGGCCTCATGGCGCACCGATCCGAAACAGACCGGCGCCGGCGGCTGTATCGGCGATATCGGCACCCACACTTATCAGCTCATGACCTATGTGTCGGGCTTGAGGGCGAACGAACTTGCCGCCGACCTCACCACCTTCGTCAAAGGTCGCAAGGTGGATGACAATGCCAATGTCATGCTGCGCTTTCGCGGCGGCGCGCGCGGCATGCTCTGGGCAAGCCAGGTTGCACCCGGCAATGAGAACGGACTGAAATTGCGTGTCTATGGCACCAAGGGCGGCCTCGAATGGACGCAGGCCGATCCGAACTATCTGTGGTTCACGCCCTTCAGCGAGCCGAAGCGTCTCATCACCCGCGGCGGTGCCGGATCTAACGCGGCGGCGGCGCGTGTTACGCGCGTTCCGCCGGGCCATCCGGAAGGCTATCTCGAAGGCTTCGCAAATATTTATACGGAAGTCGCGCGCGCGATCAGCGCCAAGAAGGAGCGCCGCAAGCTTGACGCCGAAGTTGAATTTCCGGGCATCGCCGACGGCGTCGCCGGCATGGCCTTCATCGAGGCGTGTGTGAAGTCTTCCGACCGCAATTCACGCTGGACGAAGGTTTAGGCTCGCTCCGGCAATCACGACCTCAGCAGCAGGAACGGCGCGCCCGCCGCCTGCATCAGGCTCGTTGCGGTGCCTACATCGGTAAATACGGAGCCGGCCGATTGCGCCACGACGAGTCTTGGCTCGAGCCGGCGCAGCAACGCAGCGATCGTGTCAGGATCTTCGCTGGCGAGTTCAAGGATTCGCGCTTGCCCGCCATGCGCATCTGCGTGCAGTGAGCGTGCACGTGACAGTATCAACAATGATTCACCCATCGCGCGTGCAATGCGTGCCGCAAGATCGGCGGCACGGCCGTCGGATTCGCCATCCCCGAAGGCGACGACCGGTCCATGCTGCTGCCTGATGCGCTCCGGCATGATCAATACGGCGCGAGCGGCCCCCAATGCCTCGACCGCCAGCGCAATCCGCGCCTTGAGCGTGATCGTGCTCGCCGTCCCTCCGATGAGCAAGACATCATCGGCGCGCGCCGAACCGCGCAGGATGGTCAATGCATCGCCGCGCCGCGATTCGAAGCTCCAGGCGACATGATCTTGTTCGGCCCGCACGGATAAAGCGCGTCGCCAGGCGCGGGCTTGTGCCGCCAATTCCGCTCCGATCCGCCCTGGTTCGACCGCCTCCGGCTGCCCGCCTCGCCCAACCACCTGCGCGGAAGGAAAATCGCTCAGTTGAAAGAGCAGGTCTTCTTCGACGAAGAGACCGGCGACTTCGGCATGGAACGCATGCGCAAGCTGCGTCGCAAGATCGAGCATCGCCGTCGGCATATCCGCCGAGGAAAGTCCGACGAGAACGCGCCTGATCGCCATCATCTGCTTAGGCCGGGTCGTCACGGCGCTGCTCCGCGATCGCTTCCGCATTGCCGGTGAGACCATAGCGCCGGCGCAAGCGCGCATAATGGAGAAGTCGCTCCTCGACCAGGGCATTGATCGTACCGGCCTCGAAATGCCCGTCGGCGCCGCGCACTCCGGCCTTGCGCCCGGTCAGGAGCTCGATGCCCTGATCGACATGGCCGATCGCATAGACATTGAAAGAGCCCGCATTGACCGCCGCCACGATGTCGGGCCTGAGCATCAGATGCTTGACATTGGACGCCGGAATGATCGCGCCTTGCCTGCCGGTGAAGCCGCTCTGCCGGCAGACATCGAAGAAGCCCTCGATCTTCTCATTCACGCCGCCGATCGCCTGGACTTCACCCATCTGGTTGACCGATCCGGTCACTGCGAAGCTCTGCCGGATCGGGACGTCCGACAAAGCCGACATCAAGGCGAAGAGCTCGGCAGCTGATGCGCTGTCGCCTTCGACGCCGCCATAGCTTTGTTCGAAGACGAGGCTCGCCGAGAGCGATGGCGGCTCATCCAGCGCATAGCGCGCCGCAAGGAAGCTTGCGAGGATGAGTACGCCCTTGGAATGGATCGGACCGCCAAGCGCCACTTCGCGCTCGATATCGATGACCTTGCCGGCCCCGAGCCTGACGCGCGCGGTAATGCGCGACGGCTTGCCGAAGCGGAAATCGCCGATGCCCATCACCGACAATCCGTTGATCTGCCCAACCTTCTCGCCGGCGACATCGACCAGCACGATGCCGCGCGCGATCATTTCATGCGATTTCTCACGCACCCGGTCGGCGCGATAGATGCGCTCGGTCACCGCGCGCTCGACATGCGCGCGCAGGATGATTTCCGATTTGGCGACCCCCGCCCAGTGATCGGCCTCGCGCACCAGATCCGCGAGATCGCTGGTATGGAGCGAGATGCGCTCATTGTCGTCGGCCAATCGCGAGGCTTCGTCGCTCAGGCGCGCGACTGCCCCGGCGTCTGCCGGACGCAAGCCCCAGTCGCGCACCACCGCGGCGATGAAACGGGCAAAGAGATGGAGGTTTTCGGGCGAGCGTTCGGCCTCGTCCTCGAAATCGACCTGCACCTTGAAGAGCTTCGGAAAATCCGGATCGAACTCGGCGAGCGTGTAGTAAAGCTGCCTTTCGCCGACCAGCACGATCTTGATGGTCAATGGGATCGGATCGGGCTCGAGCGACACCGTGCTCGCAAGGCTCATCTGCTCGGCCGCCGATTCGATCTTGATGACGCCCGTCTTCAGCGCCCGCTTCAATGCTTCCCAGGTGAAAGGCTGGAGCAGGATGGCGCGCGCATCGACGATGAGATAGCCGCCATTCGCTTTATGCAATGCCCCCGGCTGGATCAGTGTGAAATCGGTGACGAGTGCGCCCATCTGCGCCACATGCTCGACGCGCCCGATGAGATTGGCGAAGGTCGGATTCTCTTCGAGGATCACAGGTGCGCCGCGCCCCGGTTCGTCGGCGCACGGAGCGGATGAAACCATGACATTGACGAGATAGCGCCGGAAGCGTGGGTCGTTGCGCGGCGGAACGGGGGTCGGCGCTACCATGGCTTCGTCGCGGCCCTGTTCCTGCTTGAGGAAAATGTCGATATTTTCCACGAGATCGCGTGCCACGGCTTTCAGGAAATCGAGCACCGCCGGGATATCGGCAAAGTGTTGGGTGACCTCCTTGAGCGAGACATCGATCACGCCCTTGGCCATTTCCGCATTGAGATCGCGCACCCGCTTGCGGCGGTCGCGCTCGATGAGCGGAATCCGCTCGAGCACTTGCTTCAACTCGGCCTGCAGAGCCGAGATCTTGTCTTGAATTTCCTTGCGTTCGGGCTCCGGCAGTTCGTTGAAGGCCTCCGGCTTGACGATCTGGCCGTCCTTGGTCGGCGCAAAGGCAAAACCCATGGGCGTGCGCAGGATGGCGATATGTTGCGCAGTCGCCTTTTCCTGAAGCGCCTCGAAGGCCTTTTCCTGTGCCGTCTCGAAGACTTCGTCGGCGGCGCGTCGCCTTGTTTTGTATTCCTCGGATTCGAACAGGCTTGGCACCGCTGCTGCGAGATCGCTGACGAGTTCGTTCATATCGTCGCGCAGTTGCATGGCGCGTCCCGGCGGCAGGCGGATAGCGCGCGGCTTTCTCGGCTCGTCGAAATTGTTGACATAGACCCAGTCGTCGGGGGCCGGCTCCTGGCAGGCCTTCTCGCGCAGAAAATCGCTCACCACGCGGCGCCGGCTCGCCGAAGCCGGCCCCAATGCGAAGAGATTGTAGCCGGGCTGGCGAATGCTGGTGCCGAACTCCATGGCGTGGACGGCGCGCTCCTGGCCAAAGAAGCCGTTCAATGGCGCGATATCGGTGGTGGTCTTGAAGCCGAGGAGAGCCGCATCGCTCTCCTTGCGAAGATCCTTCGCCGGCAGCGGTTTCACGCTTGCCGCAAGCGCCGATGCTTTTGCATCATTGGCCATTCTGCACTCAAGCCTTCGCCTTGCCGCGCGCCTTCGGCGCCAGGTGATCCTTCACCGATTTGACGCCGGGGATCGCCCGTGCGGCCACCACCAGGGCTTTCCGCTTGGTCGGATCGCTGACATTGCCGCGCAATTCGACATTGCCGTCGCGAACGACGACGTCGACCTGCGACAAGGGTGCCCAGGCCTCGCGGTCGTATAGCGCAAGCAAAGCGGTGCGGATGCTCTCGTCGTCGCGCGGTCTTTCGTCCGGGGCTTCGGCGCGCTCGATCAGGGCGCGCAGCAGGCATGGCCTGCCGATCATGCCGATGAGCGCGCCTTTGCGCACCACCGGGATCAAATGGACATGGCGCTCCTCGATCATTGTCACGATGGCGACAATGCGCGTTTCCTCGTCGACCGAGAGCGGGTCCTTCGTCATCACATCGCCGATCGTCTGCGCATGCGCGCGCACGAATTCTTCCGCGAGCTTCTGCGTTCCGGCCTGAACCGCCGCAAACCCGGTGATCTTGCGCTCGGTGCCGAGTTCGCTGCGCCGCAGGAGATCGCCCTCGGTGATCATGCCGACCAGGCGGCCTTCCGCATCGACGACCGGCAATCCGCTCACCTTGTGTTCGAGCATCTTGCGCACCGCCTCGACGACCGGCGTCTCGGGCGTGATCGACGGGCCCGGCGCGTCCATGATATCGGCAGCCTTCATCGCGAAAACCTCAAAGATCGCTCTTCAGCCGCCAGTCTAGCACCGGCTCCGCTAATGCAACAGCAGCACTGGTCGGTCGGGATTGTCGAGCATTGCCTGGGTGCAGCCGCCGAACAGGCGCTCGCGGGTACGCGAATGGCTGAAGGCACCCATCACGATGAGGCTGGCGCGATTGGCTGCCGCGGCGGCGCGGATATGGTTGATGGTCGAAGCGCCGCCTTCCCACAGCAGCTCGGCGCGCGCATCGATGCCATGCCAGCCAAGCTGCACCGCAAGGTCGCGTCCGCTCTTGGCGATCTGCTCCGGAGTTTCGCGCACGGTCACGATGACGACGGTCTTTGCCTCTGCGAGGATCGGCAATGCGGCACTCAAGGCCCGCGCCGAAGCCGCATCCTCCTTCCAGCATAGGATGACCGTGTCGAGCTCGCGCAATCGCGCGCCCTCGGGGATCATGAGCAAGGGCCGTCCCGTTTCGGTGAGCAATCGCTCGATGAGATGGCGTGGCCAGTCATGGCCCGATGCGGAATGCCCGCATATGACGAGGTCGTGATGCCGCGCCATGGCGATGAGTTCTTCGATCTCGGCCGAGTTCTGGCGCTGCCAGGAGGCGGTAACACCCTTGGCGGACGAAGGCATGCTTGCTTCGGCGATCCTCTGCCGCGCGCAAAACGCGGCGAATGCCGCCTGCGCTAATTCCGCCGATTTGGTTCGTCGCGCGTCGATCGATTTGAGTGCGCTCCCCAGCGCCGCGCCGCGCGCAAAATCGGCTTGCGGCGCATAGCCCGCCGCATCGAGCAGGCTGAGGTCGACATGTACGGCATCGATATGCCCATCGACCGCCTTAGCCAGTATATGCGCGGCCTCGAGCAGGGCGGTATCGGCATCGCCGCCTTCGATGAGGGCGAGAATGGTCTTCATGGGCAAACTCCGCGCGCGTCCAAACGGTCGTTTGTCTTATGTCGAGGCTCTAGACCCTGCCTTGCGACATATCAACTGCCGCGCCGTCAGACCCTGGAACATTGGCAAGGGCGCCAATCCACCGCGCTAGGCGGCCGAACGCGGCGCGCGCCATCGGTGTCGTGAGGCCGCCATGCAGGAATCCATGGCCGGCATCGGCGACGATATCGAACGCGGCCAGCCGCCCGCGATTTCGCAGCACGTCGGCGAGTGCTTTCGAATCATCGAAAACCGGATCGAGCGCGCCGGCGAGAACATAAACCGGCGCATCGCCGGCCTTGCTCACGGCTTCGACCGCATAGGGGCTCGTCGCCTCCGGCGCATGCGCGGCGTTCCACATGCGCGCGAGGCACGCCATGTCGAGCCCGCTCTCGCGCGATCCGTATGTCCGCAACGATCCGCTGTCGAGCAGGCCGTAGCTGCCATAGCAGGCCGCGATCCCGGCGATCCGCGACTTGATCTCTGGTGGTGCTGCGGCCGCAACGGCCAGCGCGATCGCCGCGCCAGCAGAATCGCCACACAGTATCAATGACGTGCGCGTATCGTACGTCAGCACGCGCTGGATCGCCGCCAATCCGTCTTCGAGCTGTGCTGGTGCCACATGTTCGGGCGCCAGGCGATAATCGACCGACACCACTTGAAGACCGGTCGTCATGGCGAGCGCGCCGGAAATATCGGCATGCGTCAAGGGAGAGCCGACGATCCAGCCGCCGCCATGAAAATAGACGATCGTCCGCCGCGCGCCGTCGGTTTTGGCGGACGGATGAACCAGGAGCCCAAGCCGCCTATCGCCGCTCGCGATCGCCCGCCAGGTCGCACCTTCCGGTATGACGCGGCAGGCCGTCTCATAGGCCTCCCGCAATGTGCCGATATCGTCGTTCAGCCAGTCGAGACCTGCCAATGACTGTCGGTTGACCGGCCGCCACGCATGCGAGGGCTCGCTCAGGCAAACCACCAGCGTTCCGCGCCGCGCGCGCCGTCGAGCGGCCAGCTCGAAGTGAGCTTCGCCTCGCTCTGAACCTTGGCGCGCCGCGCATAGATCCAGGTACGGAAGAACGGAACGATCACCGAGCCGCGCTCATGCACGATCAATTGCATTTCGCCATACATCTCTCCGCGCTTGGCATCGTCAAGCTCGGCGCGCGCCTCGATCAGCAATTTGTTGAACTGCTCGTCCTTGAAATGCGAATCGTTCCATTCGGCGCCCGCCGCATAGCCGAGCGTGAAGATGATGTCGGGTGTCGGCCTTTGCCCCCAGCCCGAGAGGCAGAACGGCTTCTTCAGCCAGACATTGGCCCAATAGGCATCGTTCGGCTCGCGGATGACGTTGACATTGATGCCCGCCTTCTTGGCCGTCTCTCCGAACAGAACCGCCATGTCGACCGCGCCGACGATCACCGTATCGGCGGCCGAAAGATCGATCGTGAGATTCTCCATCCCGGCTTTCTTGAGATGGAATTTTGCCTTGTCGGGATCGAGGCTCGTCTGCGGAATATTGGGATTGTAATAGGGCATGACCGGTCCGATCGGATGATCGTTGCCGATGGAACCGTGACCGTTCAGCACCGTCTTGATCGTTGCCTCGCGGTCGATTGCATATTTGAGCGCCATGCGCACGTCGTTGTTGTTGAAGGGCGCCACATCCATGTGCATCGGCATGCTGACATGCGTGCCGGTCGGGATCTCGTCGACCTTAATGTCGGGCGTCTGCATCAGCATGTCGACGGTCTTGAAATCGCATTCGATCATCGCGTCGACGGCATCGCTGATGAGCGCCGTCTGGCGCGCATTGACATCGGTCACGGCGAGGAACTCGACGGAATCGAAATGTGCGCGTCCTTGTTTCCAGTAATTGGGGAATTTCTTGAGCACCGTCTTCACGCCCGGCTCGAAGCTTTCGATGACATAGCCGCCGCTGCCGATCTTGCTCGCCCAATCGATCTTGCCTTCCTTGTCGGCGGGCAGGATCACCAGATGATAATCGGTCAGTACATAGGGAAAGTCGGCGCTGCCCGAGGAGAGCTTCACCGTCAAAGTATTGGGGTCGTCGACCTTGATCTCTTCAACCGAAGCGAAGAGCGCCGCCGCGCCCGATTTTGAATCGGCCGCGCGATGGTAATTGAGCGAGGCCGCCGCGTCATTGGCATCGAATGTCTTGCCATTGTGGAATTCGACGCCTTTGCGCAGTTTGAGCGTCCAGGTCTTGGCGTCGGGCGACACATCCCAACTTTCCGCAAGCTCGCCCGTCACCTTGTTGTCGCTGTTGATCTCGGTCAGGTAATTGCCATAGGTCGGGCCCATGGTGATCATGTAGCGCGATTGGAAGGTCGCTGGGTCGAGACTGTCGGTGGTGTTGCCGTCGTCGAGCGCGACGCGGAAATGGCCGCCAGCCTTCGGTGTCTGCGCCGCGACATCGCGGGTCCACAGGCGCGTCGCGGCAGGAATGGTGAGCCCCATGGCGAGCGCCGTCTGCATGAAGGAGCGGCGGTTGAGCCTTCCGGCGGCAGCTTTGGCGGCCAATGCGGCGAGCTTCTGATCAAGCAAAGTCTTGGACATGACGATCTCTCCCTTGGGCGGCGCACCGGCACTCCGCACAGGCGTGACGGGCTATTGTCGCTCATTTCCGTACCAAAGAAACGTAACTTTGGTTGCGCCTGGCGAATAATCGGAATTACGCAGAAAATGTGCGCCAGTCCGGGCGGCAACGGTCTTGCCAAGCGGCTGGGAAGAGCGCAGCATTTGTGCAGAGAGTATCATTTCGGCCTACGGAATCCGATGACAGGGGCTCTCGCCGACCCGCCCGGGGCTGTGGCGGACCCCGCAAGGGTCCGGACGTCCGATTTGCATCCTTATGACATCGCCTACCTTAGAGGAGGCGCAGGCGAACTCCTGAAACTGCGACTGTTCGAACTGGTTCACGCCGGTTACTTGGTCGTCCATGAGGATCGGATCGGTCGCAAGACAGAATGGCGTCTCGCAGTTTCGCCCGAGTGCTTTCAGGATAAGCAGCTTGAGGCGATGGACAGATATTTGATCAAAGAATTCAAGAAGCCTCTCACGGCAGAGCAGATACTAAATCTAGATTTTCCCGATGATCTCGCGGCGTTGTGCAGAGAAGCGCGCCAAAAGCTCATCGACTCGGGATTGCTCACGGGTCGCATGGCGGCCGACGACGCGCTTCCTCAAGGAATCATCGCGGCGGTCGCCATGTTGCTTTTCTTTTCGACGGCCATAGTCACACACATGGTGTTTGGCGAGTCTTTCGTGGCCATCGCAATCACAATGGTTGTTGTCATCCTCGGTCCAGCTTTTTTTGGCGCAAGTTTCGGATATCGCCGTACCGCGTCAGGTACTCGGTGCCTGCGCGATATGCAGGATCGTACAAGTAGAGCTCAGGCGGCGATTAGGATGGGACTGCCGTTGAATGACGACCAATTGTGGGCCGTCGCGGTTCATGGGGCGAGCATTCTTGCCACAACAGAACTCGATGCCTTTGCAGTGCTATTCAGCGACGTTCGCGCGGAACCCTTTTACGGCACCAAACATGCCGGTCGCTATGACAGTGGCTGCGGTTGAAATCCATGCCGGGAGGGAACATTTGGCACAACGCGAATCTGACGTGATCACGATGGTGCCCGCGCAAGGCACGATTGAGCGATCCGGCGCCTATCGGGCAGACCCGTTATGGCTGCGCATGGAAGCATTTGCCTTCGATGAACCCGGCGTTGTCCTTCCCTATACCCTCAGGCTTGCCCGCGACAACGCTTGGTCGCGCTATTATGCGCTTCGCGTCGTCGAAGAATACCGCAAGTTCTGTTACTTGACGTGCTCGAGCCTGACCCCTTTGACCCCGTCCGACGCAGTCGATCAGGCTTGGCATCTCCATCTCGTCCATACGCGCAACTACTGGGAAGAATTTTGTGCCAATACATTGCGCCAGCCTTTGCATCATCAGCCGACGCGCGGCGGCGAGGCGGAGTCTACAAAGTACCGCGAACTCTATGAGCGCACGCTGGTGGCTTACCGCGATACATTCGGCTTCGCGCCGCCCGACGATATCTGGCCCGATGTCGACGGCCGCTTCTCGCATGCCCGGCGGTTTTGCCGTATCGACGTCGCCGCTTTCTGGCTTCTGGCAAAGCCGAAATGGGCTAAGCATTGACGCCATTTCAGATCATTCGTGACTATAACGCTGAATAATCCGACTTAACGGTGCTGTAATCGAACAGGATGGGCGCCGGGCGTTCCGCCACCCACACTTCTGCATTCAGTCCGGCCATCAACGCGCAGGCCCGTTTTGTGTCGGCGACGGCGCCTCCGTAAAGCCGGTTGGCGAGATTGAGGATCGCCGTTTCATGGATCATGACGGTGCCGCTGCCGCAGGCATCCTTGACGAGCAACACATGAATCCCTGCGACGATTGCATCGCGCACCGAAGCCGCGACGCAAGCCTCGCTCCAAACGCCGGCGATGATCAGCCATTGGATTTGCGCCTGCCGCAGGCCAGGCAGGAGATCGCCTTCGCAAAAGGCGCTGGCATCGTTCTTGATGATCACCGTTTCGCCGGGGAGCGGCGTCACTTCGCGGCAGATTTCGGTCGCCGGGTTGGTCACGTCGCTGAAACTCGGCACGCCGTCCTTGGCGACGGGCTCGAACGGCCGCGGCGGCACGCGCGAGAAGTCGCGCTTATAGGCGGCGTGGAAAACGGCGATCTCGTGTTGCCGCGCACACTCCAAAAGCGCCCTCGCATTGGCGATGACATTGGGAAACCCCGCCACCTTGTAGAGCGGGTCGGAGCGCTGCTCTTCCTGGAAGTCGACAAGCAATAATCCGGTCGTAGCGCGATCGAGAGTTAAATTTTGCTTCATGCGTCGAGCAACTCATCCTCGAAAGGAAACCGCGAGATGCGTTCGATGCCGCTCTCCGTCACCAGTACTTCCTCCTCGAGCTTGACGCCTTCCGAGCCGTTCTTCTCGCCGATGTAGCTCTCCACACTTACCACCATGCCCGGCTGCAGCACGCCCTCGCGGCCGTAAGTCGCAAAATCCATGGCATGCGCGATGAATGGCGTCTCGCCATGCATGCCGACGCCATGCATCACCGATGTATAGCGCTGGTCGACAAAGCGTTCGGGGATTTTCCAGGCGCGTTCGGCGATCTCGCGGAAGCTCAGGCCCGGCTTGATGATCGAGACATTGTGCTGAACCTGTTCGTAGGACATGCGGTAGAGCGCTTTCTGATAGGCGGACGGCTTTCCCGGCCCGCAGCGGAAAGTGCGGGAGAAATCGGAATAATAGCCATAGCAGCCGATCGTGTCCGTATCCAAGGCGACGAGTTCGCCGGGCCTGATCCTGCGCCCGCTTGCTTCATTGAACCACGGATTGGTGCGCTGGCCGGAGGTGAGCAGTCGCGTCTCGATGAATTCGCCGCCCTGGCGGATCACTTCGTGATACATGACGGCGAAGAGTTCGTTCTCGCTGATGCCGGGCTTGATCGCCTCGCGCACCGCGGCGACCGCGGCTTCCGCACCGGTCATACTGATTTGCAGGCACTTGATCTCTTCATCCGTCTTGATTGCCCGGACGGCGAGGATCTCGCCCTGGCAGTCGCGCACGGTGAGTCCCTGCTTTTCGAGCGCCACCGCCTGCAGATGGCTGCAGCGATCCATGCCGATCTTCTTCGATGTTCCGCCATATTGGCGCATGAGATCGGCGATCTCGGCGGCGAAGGGTCCCGTCGTCTCTTCGTCGCGCGCATTGACCGACGACCACACGAGCTTGCTGGGCCGCGCCTCATCGACCGTCTCAAGGCACGTGCTCACATGATAGCTTTGCGGATACTCGAAAAGGATGATCGGCCCCTCGGTGGGTACGAAGAAATAGCGCGTCGAATTGCGTAGGAAATAGCCGAACATGTTGCGCGATCCGGTCGCATAGCGCTGGTTATAGGGATCGAAGAGCAGGATCGCGCCATAATCGGCGGCCTTCATCCAATTGCGCAGTTTCTTGAGCCGCTCGGCGCGCAGCTTCACGGCATCGACGGCCGATGGCTCGGTATCCGACAGCCACATGCTGTTGGCGGGATCGGCAGCGGAGGGATGGCGCATGCGATCGGCGAAATCGACATCGTCGGTTTTATCGGGGTCGAAGACGACAATGCTCATGGAAAACCTCGTAGGGCTGCTGATCCCCGATGCTCCGCCAGCGCTCCAACGGCCACTGTGCAGCTTTCGCCGGAGATTGTGCGGGCGTAGTCCACCCCCGTCCCCAATACTCGCCTACCTCTTTCTCACTTTTCTTGGTGTTTCGCGATAGGTTTGCCGGAACGCCCGCACGAAGGACGAAAAACTGGCATAGCCGCAGGCAAGCCCGACTTCGCGCACCGACATCGTCGAATGCTCGAGCAGATCGCGTGCCCGCTGCATCCGCATCTGCCGGTAGAAATCGGCCGGACTCAAACCCAATTCTGCCCGGAACGCGCGCTCGAGCCGTCCCATCGAGACGCCGAGATAGCGCGCGATCGCCGAGATCGCCCCGCCTCCTTCGATCACGCTCTCCATGCGCCCCGCCGCGTCGAGCACCAGTTCATCGCGGATGCCGGTGCGCAACCGCAATTGCAATCGCTCGCGATCGGTGGAGGAGCGGATGCGGTCATGCACGAACCATTCGGCGACGCGCCGCGCCATGTCCTCGCCGTGATGCCGCGCCAGAATATCGAGCATCATGTCGAAGGCGCCGATCCCGCCGGCGGATGTAAACCGCGTCCGGTCGATCACATAGATCGAGCGCACCAAGGCGAGATGCGGGAAGGCTTCCGAAAAGGCCGGCTGGCTCTGCCAGTGCAGTGTCGATTGGTGGTTGTCGAGAAGTCCGGCGCGCGCCAGGTAGAAAGCGCCGTCCGCCACGCTGCCGATATGGGCACCATCGCTCAGGCATTTGCGGATCCAGGCGAGTGGCTGCTTTTCCGGGCGCCGGTCGGCATCGCCGCCCGAACACACCACGATGAAATCCGCGTGTGGCGCATTCCGCGCCGCATAGTCGGGCGTGATGACGATGCCGTTGGAGGCGGTGATGGCGCCTGCCTCGCTGCCGACCACGATCCATTCATAGAGATCACGCCCGGCAATCGCATTGGCGGCGCGCAATGGCTCGATGACGGCGCTGAAGGCCATCATCGGAAAGCCCGGGAAAACCAGGATGGCGAAACGCCGCGCCGTCGCCTGTTTCTTCATCCGGCGCTGTCGTGTCTCAGTTCCACCAGCCCTTGTGATCCTTCTTCGGTTGCCGGAGTACGCCGTCGCCGGGCTTGGGCGGCTCGATCTCCATGAGAAAACGTTGCACTGGGCTCATGCGGTCGTAAAGCTCCTTGGTCAGATAGTCGAGTTGCAGGAGCTGCTGCGGCAGGTCGCGGCGCGTATAGGTCAGATGCAGCATGCGCCGCGGCGCGTCCGACTTTTTCAACGTGCCGGCATGCCACATCGACGAATTGCAGATGATCGCG
>JAESFU010000681.1_pt1 | contig 13413 bp, 21 predicted proteins | sample 9269461 | NCBI WGS metagenome assembly JAESFU01 (sample SAMN14502556, study PRJNA617107) | algae metagenome | isolation source: Stenomitos rutilans HA7619-LM2 and co-occurring heterotrophs from cave walls | place: USA: Waikapalae cave, Hawaii | collected 2009-07-28
TCTTTAGTTCATTTTGCACTTCTGACGCTGAACTCAGACGGCCGATGTTTGCCCCACAACCTCCACTGGGCGGCACGACCACAGCTGATTGCATTCTATAACCATGTAGACGAAACTTATCACATGGCACAGAAGCGGATTCACAATCGGAAGAAACTCGTCAAGGCCGTCGCGGAGAGTCTTGCGAAAGGCCAAGTAATTTTTGGCAGCGTCCCAGATGCGAGTTCTCTGTGGGGTTTAATAGACGTCGACGGTCACCTGGCGTCAGACACTCTGTCAGCGTTGCAGCAGTACACCGATACCCACGCAGCGAGTACCTTTATACTTGGAACTTTGTCGCGGGAACTTGATATAAAATATGAACTTAGCCGCGAAGCAAATCCGCGTCCTCTAAGCGTGCTGCCCGAGTACAAGGACACCGATTCTCTAGCTGAAAGATTGGTAGCTGACCTGCTCGCATTGCCGCGCAAGTACACCGTAAGTTTCGAGTTGCCCAATTCATTGAAGGGTATTGGCGCAGCGGAATTGTCTTCCCATTTTCGATTTGTTACCGCAGACAAAGCGGTGCTGGACGCTTTTCCGTTTAATCCAGATCGTGGAGCTGAGAGCAGCGCTGAGTCCAAGCCAGTTCTGGGAATCCTGAGTGGGATGTTCGGGGAAGACGGCTGGAGAATTGGCTCCATCTATCTCCAGATTGAGATTGATGGTTTTGTTGGAACCTTCGCTGGAGAACTTAACAAAGACGCGACTTTGAGTCAGGCAGAAAGCAATCTGAGGGCGGTGTTCGGGTTGGGACTGGCTCTTGGACTGTTTTACGATAGCTCCCAAAGCCAGCAACCGTTCGCCATTTTCACGAAGTATCTTGTTCACGAGCAAGCGGATCGCAAATGGACTAAACTAGGCGCGAGACCCCTGCCGGAGTGGACCTCACGAATCTTGAGCACGCTCGTCCTAAAGAAAAATGCCGAGATAGCAGAGTTTTTGAATACGATTAGGATCGCAATCTCGGTTCCCGATAGGTCACCAAAGCTGCTTCTCGCATGCCAGTGGTTGTTTGATAGCTACGGAAGCGACGACGAATTGTTGGATTTTATCCGGACGACGGTCGTGCTGGAGATCCTCCTAGGCGAGGAAGAGGGGCGTGATCCGCGTGATCTCGAAAAGCCATCGCTTAGTGAGCTTATGGCAAACCGTTGTGCCTATCTCATTGCGAAGAGTCATTCTGAGCGGAAGAAATTGCTGATCGAGTTCAAGAAAATTTACAAAGTACGATCGGGTATTGTGCACAAGGGAAAGAGTCGGCTGGCGGGCGATGAAAAGATCATGCTGAGACGTCTCCGCGAGCTCTGCCATCTTGTCATCCGGGAGGAGATCGAGCTTCTCAAAGCCGACCATGATAAGCGCATTCGGCGCATAGCAAGCGCACTTATGGGAACGGAGCCCGCATAGGCATAAGCCGGTATGCCGCCGTTCAAATCACGGGGAGCGCCGTTCAAATCACTAACCATTTGAAAAAGTTTGGCTCCCCGAGCTGGACTCGAACCAGCGACCATTCGATTAACAGTCGAATGCTCTACCAACTGAGCTATCGGGGATCAGCCGGTCGGCGCTATAGCAGAGGCCATGGCGCGTTAAAAGCCTTTTCCGCCGACTGGAACCGGGCGGCCCGCAGGGCCATATGGCAAGGGTAGCGCGAGCGAGGAGACGCAGTGGCCAGCATCCGTTTCGGGCGGCATAGGGTCGGACTTCCCAAGCGCCGCCTGCATCGCCGGGTCATCGGCGGTGCCCTGGTGGCGGGCGGCCTTGTCGGTTTTCTTCCCATCGTCGGCTTCTGGATGGTGCCGGCCGGTCTCATCGTGCTTTCGGTCGATTCCGCACCGATCCGCCGGTTCCGCCGGAGGTCGACCGTCGGCTTGGGCGGCTGGCTCAAGCAGCGCTATCCGGGCGTTGCGTCAAAGCTCGGCTTCACCACCAATGGCAAGACCGCCAGACCGAACCGATAGACTGACCTTCGCCATCGGCGATGTCCACGGCTGCAGCAGGGCGCTGCGCCGCCTGCTGGCCGCGTGTGAAAACCATGCGAAGGGGAGGGCGTTCAGGCTGGTCTTCCTGGGCGATTACATCGATCGTGGTCCCGATAGCGCCGGCGTGATCGCCATGGTGCGGGCGCGCGCGGAAGCAGATCCCGAAAATGTCGTCTGCCTTTTGGGCAATCATGAGGATCTGCTGATCGAGGCCTTGAAAAGCGGGGATGATTCGAACTGGCTCCACAATGGCGGCGATGCGACGCTCGAGAGCTATGGAGTTCGGAGCGCGCATGATGTGCCGGAAGCCGACCGGCGTTTCATCGCGGCGCTCCGTCTCTGCCATGATGACGGGCAAAGATTTTTCGCGCATGCAGGCGTCATGCCGGGCGTGCCGCTCGCCGAGCAGGATCGCGATACGCTCTTGTGGATCAGGGAGCCGTTCCTGTCATCGTCTGCCGATCACGGGCGGCTCGTCGTGCACGGGCATACGCCACAGCTTTCCGGCCGGCCGGAAGTACTTCCCAACCGCATCAACCTCGACACGGCCTGCGTATATGGCGGCGCGCTCACCGCTGCGTTGTTTGTCGAAGGGGTTCGGGAACCGGTCGACTTCATCAGCGTTTCACAAGATTGACCTGACGCATGCTAACGTGACGTCAGTATGAATCTGGAACGCCGTCGGAACGGATAAGCGACACGTGAGAAGTCGAATTTTGCGTCAGCAATCTCTCCTTAGTGGAGACTGCGCACGCAACGGCAAGACATCTCAAAGATTTTTATACATTACCGTCGTCGGATCGAGGCGCTCGGTGAGCGTGTCGCGGCAATAGCCGGGGATGACTCCCGCCACCTGATATCCAAGGCCCGAATAGAGCGGCTCGGCCATGTCGCCGGTTCGGGTATCAAGCGTGATGAGGCTGCGTCCGAGGCCGCTCGCCATTTCTTCGATGCGTGCCATCAGCAGCTTCCCGATTCCGCAGCGGCGAAACTTCGGATGAACGAGAAGTTTGCGAACCTCGGCACGATGCACCTGGTTACCGGGCGTGTCGTAATCGAGCTGAACGGTGCCGGCGATCGCTCCGTCGAGACGCGCGACGAGCACGATGCGTGTTCCATGCGCTACGGCAGGGAAAACCTTATCGCGCCAAAACCTTTCCGCCTCGGCTGTCGTGAACGGAAGTATGAAACCGATGCTGGCGCCGTCCATCACGCAGGCATGGAGCAGGCTGGTCAGGCCGGGGAGGTCTTTCGCGAAATCGGCGGGCGCGAGCGTTGAAATTTCCATGATGAACGTCCGTCAGACGAGAAAAATGTAGTAGCGCGCGCCGCGATCCTTTGGCGTGGCGAAACGACTTGCGCCTTCAAGCTGGTAACGCAGGCAATCGCCGGGCTTGAGATGATGCGTCTCGCCATTGACGGTGATCTCGAGCGCGCCTTCGATGAGATGAAGGTGATGTTCGAGGCCGCGGCGCGGCGTGTCGTCATAGGCAATCCGCGTATCGGGATCGATCTCGCATTCGACGACTTCGCCGGCAAGGCTCTGCGCGGGCGGGGAGACGGAGCGGCGGCGAAAGCCGATCGCAGGATCGTGCCATTGCAATTGCCCCTCGCGCGGAATGAGGGCTGCGAATTTCTCCTCGACCATCTGCATCAGGCGCGAAATGGTCATGCCGAACGTCGAGGCAAGCTTGCCCAGCGCGGTGGCGGTGGGGCTCACTTCGGAATTCTCGAGCCGGGAGACCGTGGCGCGGCTGACGCCGCTCAGCTTCGCCAACTCATCCAACGACCAGCCACGCTCGTTCCGCAGCGCCTTGAGGCGCCCGGCGATCAGCGCGTCGAGGGATCGGTCTTCAGCAAGCTGTTCCATATATGAGAAATTGTCTCATATATGGGATGGAGTCAAGTCAGTTGATGCTGACGCTGGAGAGCTGATTGAGCGCTTGTCCGGACACACTTGCGCGGCTCGCGAAGGCGCGAAACTTGCGGCCGTCGAGCTTGCCTGCCGCCGCCACCGGCAACAGCATCTGGCCGCCCAAGGACTGGGAGTCGACGGGGGCGAACCACACCGTTACCGCCCAAGGCTCGGTCTTGTTCTTGCGGGCCTTGTTCGCATCGCGACCGGCGATCGGGCGATAGATCATCTGGCACTGATAGGCAGGCCCGCGATAGACGCCATCCGACTTGTCGTTGAACGTCACCTCGCGCTCGAGCTTGAAGGTGAGGTCGAAAACGTCGCGGCCGCTATAGATGCGCTGCTTTCCCTCGCAGGGTGCTTCGCCGCGCACCCGCAGCACTGCGGTCAAGGGATCGATGACGCCGGCGGTCAGGGCATCGATGATTTCAGCCTGCGTCTCGGGGTTCTTGACCGGCGGTTCATGCGGCTCGGGCTGGCCGGATTCGGTCCAGCGGACCTTGAAGTCCTTCTGCTTTCCGGATTTCTCCGTGCGTGTCGAAAAGCTCGCCGGCAGCGCCTTGCCATTCACGATCTCACCCGAGGTCCCGACATAGGTCTGGGAATCCGAGAAGAAGGAGACGATGCCCTGCGTCTCGACGCTTGCCTTGGATCGGTAGCCGGTCGGCGTCAGGTCCATGTCGAATTTGATCTGGGCTGCCTGCAAGCCCGACACCACGACGTCATAGGTGAAATCCAAGGACTCGTCGGCCGAGGCCGCCAAGGCCATCGGGAAGGCCAACACGCCTGCCGCCAATCCCAGCGCCAAGCCAAAGCCGCGCGTCCTGGCATTCATCCAACTCATTGAGCTTCTCCGGCTTTTCTCTCGGTTCGGGGCGGGGACCTATCCTGCGGATGAGGCCATCCTATGACATATCTGCGGCAGGGGTGTCATAACCGTTCATACGGGATGCAATTGCTGTTAACATGGTGCCGCAACAGGGGACCGCCCCGCATGAGATCGCCGCTAAACGGACAGGGTTCGGAGCAATTCGGCCGCGATAGCATAAAGCTTTGGCCCATCGTAGATACCGTCGACCACCGTCTCGCCGTTTACGTGGCCGCAGTGGTTCTTGTCGCGTGTGTTGGATACCTGATCAACTGACCGTTCGACACGTGCTCTCGAAACCTGGGCGGCGACTATCCTTCATGGTCTGTGAGACGATAGGAGGAAGCTCGAATGAAAGGCGCTAACAGGATTTTTGCGACTTGCGTGGTCGCTGGCGCGATTGTTGCATTTCTCGTCTGGTTTACTTGGGACCTGCCATGGCAGGGTCTGGGCCTAGGCCTTCTTGCGGGATTGATCCTCTACGCGAATATGATCGGGCGCCCAAAAAGCAAACTCGACAAAGAGAAAGAAGATGTGATTCACGGTCTGCCTCCTGTCGGCTGAACATTCGGTGTGAGGCGATGCACACTTTCATGCCCTCGCGTTGAGGCCTTGGAGCGGCGACCGAGCGGGCGACTTTTCACGCGGCGCGAATTGCCTAGAATACGAATATGCGCGCCCTCACTACCATAGGCTTCGATGCCGACGATACGCTTTGGCACGAAGAGCGGGTTTACCGCCTGACGGAGTCTCGCTTCGCAGCGCTGCTTGCGGAATATGCCGAGGCCGAGGACTTGTCGCGTCGCCTGCTCGAGACTGAGCGGCGCATGCTGCAATTCTATGGCTACGGCCGGAAGGGGTTCATGCTGTCGATGATCGAGACGGCAATCAGCGTCACAGATGGTCGCGTACCGACCTCCATCATTCGAGACCTGCTCGCGCTCGGCCACGACATGTACGCCGAACCTGTCGAGACGTTGCCCGGTGTGCGCGAGACGCTGGAAGGTCTGGCGACCGAGTATCAGCTCGTCCTTATTACCAAGGGCGATCTCCTCGACCAGGAGCAGAAACTTGCGCGATCAGGCCTCGGCGAGCTTTTTCATGCGGTGGAGATCGTCAGCGACAAGACGGCCGATACTTACCGAAGGCTCTTCGCGCGCCATGGCAACGGGCCGGATCGCAGCATGATGGTCGGCAACTCCTTGAAATCAGACATCGTGCCCGCATTGGAAGCCGGAAGCTGGGGCGTGCATGTTCCGCACCCGCTCACGTGGGCGCTTGAGCAAGCGGATCCGCCCGGCGATGCGCCGCGTTACCGGCAGATCGAGGAGATTACGGGCTTGCCGGACATCGTGCTTGATATCGCGACCGAAGCGGCGAGAAGGCAGTAGAGATTAGAATTCTTCCCGGGCAGTCATCGTTCCGGACAGTGGCGCGGGCGCGGCGTCGGCAACCGGCGCAGTCGAGACCGTGTCCTTCCAGCGCGCCTTGTTGCAAAACCAGACCTCGGGCGAGCGGCGCACGAAACCTTCGATCGCCGTCATCATCGCCTGGGTCATCGCCTGTTCGCGGCTCTCAGGCGGGTAGTCATCGGGGCGGATCGGCTGATGCAGGCGGATGACGAAATCGCGCGGAGTAATGCGCGAGCCATCCACCGGAATAATCGGGACATTGAAGCGCATGGCTAGCCGCGCCGGCAGATTGGAGGCAAGGGCAGGGCGGCCGAAGAAGTTCACGGTCGGCCCGGCGGCGACGCGCTGGTCGATCAGCATCGCGACGCTCTGGCCGGCTTCCATGCCGTCGAAGATGGCGCGCAACGACGAGCGGTTGCGCTCGAGATAGTTGGCGCCGGTCTTGCCGCGGAAGTATTGCAGTTGGCGGTCTACGGCAGGGACACCGATCGGCGTGAAGAGCGTGTTGAGCCCGCCGAGATGCCGGCAGAGCGCGACAACGCCCACTTCCCAATTGCTCAAATGGCCGCCGACGAAGACGGTCGGGCCGGATTTCGGAAGATAGTCCAGCCCCTCGATTTCGACGCGGGCGCCGCGTGTGTTGTTCTTGAACGATTCGAGATGCGGCATTTCGGCGATGACGCGCCCGAGATTGTCGGCAATCCCAGCCATCAAGCGGTCGCGCTCGGCGAGCGATAGGTTGGGGAAGGCAATCATCAGATTGCGCGCAATATTGCGATCCTTCATCAGCGTCGACCCAAGGGCGCGACCGATGAATCCGCCCATGTTGGACGCAGCGCCCAAGGGGAGCATGCGCGCAAGCCCGAAATAGGCGCTGGACATCGTGCCAATGATCCGGCCGCCGGTCCTGGTCCGCCGCTGCTTGCCTTTCCTAAGCAATATCCGTCTCCCACTATGCCCGTGGCCCAGCCGACCGGGCGCAGTTCTTATCCCGTAGCCCCACGACGCCCCGAAGCGCAAGCCATGCGCCAGCCACTCCTGAATGCGTCAGGATTTCCTGGGCGGCAGTTCCTCGTCTTCGCCAAAGCCATAGAAGACCGGGTCCTCGGCAATGAAATGAAACACGTCGCCCGAATCAAGCCCGAGTCTCTCCTCGACGATCTGCCAGAATGAATCGGCAGGAGGGTCAAGGGTCCGTACTTCATCAACCACCTGCTTGATCCGATCGCGTGAGATTTTTCGCATGAAATTGCCCTTTGTTGTCGGCCGGATCATTAGCCCGCGGCGCGGCGCTTGAACAGCGGCGCGACAATTGGGCTAAGGCATGGTGCATATTAACCTTTGCATCATCGCTCGGGACAGACACATGCCACGCCAGCCGCTCACGCGCCCTCTCGCCGCCTTGGGTTTTTGGATCTCGCTTTCTGCAGCAGCAATCGGAGCGGATGCGCCGCGAGACGTTCCCGCGCGCTTGCTGCCCGTACCGACGACGGTGAGCGAGCAATTGGCGAAGTTCATTGCGGCGCCGCCTAACCCGACTGCCCATGAAGACCCCAAGAGCGTTGCGCAATGGCAGGCATTGATCGATGCGTATGATGCGGAAGGCGACAAGGGTGCGCGGGCCTTGTGGGCAGCGCTGAAGCTTACCGTCACGCCGGTCACGATCGCCGGCGTCAAGTGCTACAGGCTTGTCCCGTCGGACGTCCCACCCGAAAACGAGGCCCGCACCTTCGTGCATGTTCACGGTGGGGCGTATGTGTTTTTCGGCGGAGATGCGGCGACCGGCGAAGCGGCGATGATCGCTCATGCGACGAAGACGCCGGTCATCTCGATCGATTACCGGATGCCTCCGGATCACCCGTTTCCAACCGCCCTCGAGGATACTCTGGCAGTGTGGCGTTCGGTCATGAGTGGCCGCGATCCGGCGAAATCAGCGCTGTTCGGTTCATCGGCAGGGGGCGGCTTGACCATGGCAACGGTGCTGAAGCTCAAGGAAGCCCGCGACCCAATGCCAAGCGTGCTGTTTCTAGGGACGCCCTGGGCCGACCTCACCAAGACGGGCGATACCTATTTTGCCAATGACACGGTCGACAACACACTGGTGAGTTATGAAGGACTGCTCCAGGCCGCGGCCAAGCTCTATGCCGGCGACCACGCGCTGACCCAACCATTGCTGTCGCCGCTCTACGGCGATCTCGCCGGTTTTCCGCCGTCGATCCTCCTCTCAGGAACGCGCGATCTTCTGCTCAGTCTTACCGTTCGGACGCACCGGGCATTGCGCCAAGCGGGGGTCGAGGCGGAGCTTCATGTATTCGAAGGGATGTCGCACGCGCAGTACTTGACGAGCTATCCCGCGCCGGAAGCGATCGAGGCTATCGGCGAGGTCGCCGCCTTCTTCGAGCGGCACCTCGCCAAATGACGTCGCCTAGCTGTTGATGCAGTCGTAATAGGCGCGATTATAGTATTTGTACCACTTGTTCGAAGCCGCGCTGCCGATCGCGCCGACGCCGCCGCCGATGAGAGCGCCGGCCGCCACATCGCCGCCGCCGCCACCGAAGATGCCCCCGAGAATAGCGCCGCCCACGGCACCGCCGGCGACATTGCGCGCGGTACGGTTATTGGTGCGCTTGTTGGCATATTTCTTGGCCTTCTTGGCGCAGTAGTTGCGCTTCGATTCGGAGGCGTAATTTGCGGCCTGGGCGGGCGCGCTCGCGAAATTGACCGTAGGGGCCATGAGGCCCAGGGCCAGGACGGCTACCGCGACATGTTTGAACATTATCTCAAGCTCCAGCGTTTACGATGGCATCGCTATGAATGCCGACTAAGACCAGCTTAGGGCAAAGGCCCCGACCGCCAGCAGGATGATAACGGATGAAATAATCCAGTGCTTGGCCGTCCAGTCATGCATGATCATCGTAGAATCTCCGTTAGCCCGAAGAATAGCCAAGACTGGCGTCGATGTCATGCAGGGAGGGCCGTTACGCCGAGCGGTCGGGCGGGGCTTCGGACTGGTGTGCCAGCTGCGCTTTTCGTTGTGCTTGCGCAGGATCGAATTTGACGACCGTGTCGGCCATGGCCGGGCGCGCCGTAAGTGGCGTTTCGTCGGCCGTCTCGCCCCTGCCGCCGACCATGAAAATGCCGATTACAAGGGCGCCAGATACTCCGCCCAGTGCATAGCCCATGGCAAAGCTCACCCAGGCCCACATCACACGCAGTCCTTCAGATCGTGCCGGGCGCAAGGCGCCGCTACGAGATTCAAATACATGGAGATTTCGCCGTCCCCTTATGACCGAAGGCGGGTTTTCTTGGAACCTCGACTCTCCCGTCAGATGGTCAGGTATATTCGCGATGCCGGAGCCGCGCAAGCAGACTGCCGTCGCGATATTGCGTTACGCACCGGTTATTGTGTTGCGATGTGATGCGGCTCTGCCGCCATGCCGGCGGGCGCGCAGAATGTCGAGCAACGAGAGCAGGGCGGCCTCGCCATCCTCCCGAACTTCGGCTTCCGACGCGAAGGACCGTGTCGACCGCTGGATCGGCTTCTTGAGCCCCACCTTGAGAATGGCCCATCGCCAGGGACGCGGGCCTTCGCTTTGAACAAACTGAAGTGAGTAAATCTTCGGATCAAACCCAGCCATATCGGCAGGGTGATGCGAAGCGGATGAATGGCGCCTGAAATGACGTTTGGTTAGCTTTGAAAATGAGCCAACATCTTGATTTCATGGAGGCCTCGCCCGGAATCGAACCGGGGTGCACGGATTTGCAGGCCACTCACTTTCGGCCTGAATCAATCGCATAGCTCCAAAACCGCCGATTCTCTGCCCGAACAACATCAAGGGCTTGGAGCCGGATTTCAAAATATCACTTACGAGGCCTCGAGCCTCCGCCAGCAATAAGAAGGGCGGCTTCCGCGTTGCATCGCGAAGCCGCCCGAAGCCGATGAAGAAACGATAACCGCACAAGTTACATATCGGCTTCGACGTCTCCGCGCAACGGGAAACCGCCTGGCATAGCCAGGCGCCACATGCGCTCCGGTCGTCGGCCTTTAAGGGCAGAATGGCGAGCAACCGGACCAAGTTTCGAAGGGCATCGATAGTTCAAGGTCGCGCGGCGTATCAGATGCGCGATCGGGAGTGGGCTCCGCTGTTAATTGCGACCCACAAGGATGAGGCTCGCTGGCAAGTCTGTGGGCCTCAATTTCCTGCGTCAGCGACGATGCAGAGGATAAGCGGCCGACAGCCTGACCCCGGCCCGCCCGAATTGGCCCTCTCGACTTGCCTATGCAGGCTCCGTCGCGGCTCCGTCGACGATGAGTGCATGGCTTTGCCCTCGGAAGGCGAAGCTATGGCCCTCCTATCGCTTCCATCAACGATAAGCGCTCGCGAAGCGCGCCCCCCAAGGGTGCCGAAGCGAGCGAGAGCGAGGACGTAGCGATGAGAACAACGTACCTCCTAACCCTTGAACGTCGACAGCACCTTGGGTCGGGCAGCGACAATAAGATCGCGGTCACGATTCCGGACGGCACAAGTACCAATGAGGCCTCGAGCCTTCTACGGACTCTGGCGAGGCTACTCGAGGAATCGTCGAAACAATCGTGCGCGTTTCATGAAACGGCCGATGAAACATCGGTGAAACGATGATCAATCGCCGCGCTCGCGTGAGGCTCGATGACATGAGTTGCAGCCAGGACGAGTTGCGCGCGCATCTCGACGCTGAGCTCGAGCAAGCCCTGGCATCCGGCAAGACGATCGGCGGCAAGATCGCGGTGCCGGTGAGGATCGATTCCGAATGACTGACTGCGACGCTATCATCCGCGCTGAGATCGGCCGGCTTCGCGAAATGGCAGACAGGCTCGAAGCCACCCTCGCCGGCGATGATGCCCACGATATCGAGGCCGAAGTCGCGGAACTAACGGCCGCCTTCATCAAGCGCTATGGACGCGCAATGTCGACTGCGCAGACGGCGTACGAGTTCGGGGTCAGTGAATCGGCTTTGGCAAAATGGCATGAGGCCGGCAAGTTCCCGGAACTCGCGCCTGAGAGAATCTTCGGCACCAAGCCGTGGAAGTACTCACCGCAGAAGGTTGCTCGCTTCATCATTTCCCGGAATTCCCGGAAAAACTGTTGATTTGCCGGAATTGCGCCATTGAGGCGCTCACCTGACGCACATAGCCTCGCCCCACATTTGGAGGCATCCATGAGAATTTCGGAAACACTTGAAGGAAGCCGCATCGTCGGCGCCATTGGCTACGAGCTATTTCGCGCCAAGGGCCATAGAATGAATGCCGCTGCCGCCGCAGAAATTCGTGGCGCCGATCGAAAAGTCGTCGAGTATCTGAAAAGCGCGGTCGGCGCTGGAACCTCAGATAGCTGGGACGCCATCGACACGCGCAGCCGCGATGCCTTCATCGCATCCGGCAGACACGATGTCGCTTTCTTCCGTGCGGCGTCGCCTGGCGGTGCGAGACGGTTGCCCTTTCTAACAAGCGTGGCTGTTGCGTCGCTTGAAGCGAGCGCCTGGGTGCGTGGCAAGGGCTCGCCCGCGCCATTATCGAGCTTGGCTCTTTCCGGCAATATGAGACTCGAACCGCGCCTGTGTTCCTGCTTGCTGGTGATGACAAATTCTCTGTTCGAGGGCATGAAGCCCGAAGCGCGGTCATTTGTTGACGAAGAGATGAACGGGGCGATCGGCGCCGCCATCGATCCGCATTTCATACAAAGCCTGGTTGATACTTCGACGCCAATCTTCGATTCCTCTGGACCGGATCCCGATGGCGTCAACGCCGACCTGATGGCACTCATTGCTGTGATGCCGGCAGTTAAGGGCGCAAGGTATCTCATGGTCCTCGCAGCCGATGTTGCCCAGGCCGCATGCCTCATGCGCGATGATGGTGGCTACATGTTCCCGGAAATGGGAATTAACGGTGGCGTGATCCGTGGCATCGAAGCGATCGTTTCGAGTGGCGTGAACGCCGGCGAAGCATGGCTGTTGAACCTCGCGGATATTGCCGTCGCTGTTGGCGACCTCAGAATATCTGCGTCGCACCAAGCCGACCTCGAAATGATGAATTCGGCACTCGTGCAAGATGCCGCCGACGGCACTCCGACAAGCTTGGTGAACATGTTCCAAGTCGATTCGACCGCATTGATGATGACAATTGAATTTGATGCCGTGAAATTGCGCGACACGGCGATCGCCGGCCTGACCAACATCGGCTGGGGCATGAGCTCATGACGGAAGCCGACGCAACGCTCATCGCGGCCGCGGTGAAGCAGGTGCTGGATGAGAAGCTCGAGGCGGTCCTCGAGCGCCTCGAGGCGCTCGAGTCCATGCCGGTGCCGACAGTCGCGCAAATTCGTAGCCTCGTTCAAGAGGAGCTTGCGCGTTGACTTCGACGCTCGAAGAACGAGTCGCCGCCCTTGAGGCGCATGTCGAACAGCGGCCTGGGATGGTGTGGCGCGGAACCTGGAGCGGCGATGAGACCTACGTGCGCGGTGACGTCGTGACTCAGCAGGGCGGAATGTGGGTTTGCATAGCGAGTCGTAGCACCGGCGAAAAGCCTGGCTGCGGACCGACCGCCTGGAAGCTTTGCGTGAAAAGAGGCCGCGCCGCTCGGCCTGCCCAATCTAACTGATTGCCCCGCGTGCTGTTTCGCGTGGCGATAGGCGCCCGGCCGGGAGCGCGTCGGCGAACGGCCGGGCGCCCTCACAGATGGAGGACAGATGAGCAACATTGCAAACCTGGCAAGTCGGCGCCGCGAGGATGCGTTCGCCCGCTTTCAACAATCACAGGTCGAATGGATGACGCGCGACGGGATCGATCCCGATATCATCGCCGAAGTAATCGAGCAGCAACAGGCTTCCTTCGATTTCGCGAATAACCTCATGGAGAAGTTCGGATGACAAGAGATCAAGCCCATGAGTATCTCGCCAACAAGGGCAAGGCCGCAGTTGCAGCGTATGCTGCCGATCTCGCGCGTCGCGGTTTCGACACCACTCAGATCCATGAGCGTTGCGGCGAATATGCTGGAAAGCTCGCGGAGTGGCACCGCAGTTCGATGGCCGCCATCGATGCCGCGATTCGCGGGAGCGCTGGCCAGTGGGGGCGAGTGTTGATCCACAAAACTGATCGCCGCGCAGACCCGAGCCTGTAAGTAGATTTCGCAGCCGCAGATATCGGAGTGCCTATGCGAGG
>JAESFU010000682.1_pt1 | contig 13384 bp, 9 predicted proteins | sample 9269461 | NCBI WGS metagenome assembly JAESFU01 (sample SAMN14502556, study PRJNA617107) | algae metagenome | isolation source: Stenomitos rutilans HA7619-LM2 and co-occurring heterotrophs from cave walls | place: USA: Waikapalae cave, Hawaii | collected 2009-07-28
GGAATACAGGGCTTCCGCACCGGTGGTCCACAGAAACACCGCGCCCAATAGCCAGAACCCCGACGGATACCTCGAAAGGAAATCAATCGCGTAATAAGGATTGATCGCCTTGAAGATCGTCACATCATCGAAAATGTGATAGATGCCCAAAACCGCAAGCATCGTAAACCATAGAAACATTACCGGTCCAAACAGCTTTCCAATACTGGCCGTTCCGAATTGCTGTAAAAAGAAAAAAGCTGAGAGGATACTCAGCACGATATAGACAATGGTATTATCTGACTCTCCAAGATGTCGAAAAACGGGCAACTCCCTTAGGCCTTCGACCGCGGAGGTAATGGTCATCGGCGGAGTAATTATTCCGTCTGCTAGCAATGCAGCTCCGCCAACCATCGCCGGAACCACCAGCCATTTGCGTTGTCTTCGCACAAGCGCATACAAGGCGAATGTTCCTCCCTCTCCCCGGTTGTCGGCCTTCAGCACCAGCCAAACGTACTTGATCGTGGTTTGGAGGGTCAGCGTCCAGATGATGCACGACAGCGTACCAATGATCAATGCATCGTTGATGATCCGGCCGCCAATGATCGCGTTGAAAACGTACAGGGGAGAAGTTCCGATGTCACCGTAAATAATTCCCAATGCTATCACAAGCCCTGCACCGGTGACCTTGTTGATCTGTTTACCCACTTTAATGTTGTTACTGCTTTCGAACAGTACGGGAAACAAAGGTAATCACGAATACATTCATAAGCTACTAACAGTCATTAGCCTTATCGTAGCTCCAGCCAACCGATTTTCCGACAGCCTTTTAACTTTTACCTTTTAACTTGTAACATTAAATTGCCATATGATTCAGTGGACAACAAAGGCAATGAGAATTCTCTTTCTATTCTTCATCATCGCAACTGCAGCGACAGACGTCTTCGCTCAGAAGATTTCCTATGCCGATCCCGAAAAGGAAGACAATAAGCGAACAATATTCGAGATTATCGGACGTGTCGGAGGCAATATCCAGGTATTTAAGAACAACAGGAACAATAACGATATATCGGTATACGACAATGAAATGAAGCTGATCAACCGCGTAAGGCTGGGAAGCAACGACGAACGGTGGATAAATGTAGACTTCGTACCCTACACCGATTTTACATGGATGATCTACCAGTTTCAACGTAAAAGCGTCGTGTACTGCATGGCAGTGAAGCTTGACGCTAATGCAAAGAGACTTACCGATCCCATCGAACTCGACACCACTCGCATCGGCTGGTCGGCCAACAATAAGATATACACCACAATTTTTAGCGACGACAAGCAAAAGGTGATGGTGTTTAAGATCAACAGCCGGAACCCAAAGAATTTTGTGTTCACTACCTTCCTCCTCGACGCCGACCTGAAACTGATCAAACGCGACCAGATGGATCTGCCGATGGAAGAACGCAACGACTTTTTCACCGACTTTTTGCTGGACAATGAAGGCGGACTTGTTTTCGGCAAATACCTGAAACGCGGTGGCAGCGAATACATCACAAACCTGAACCTTGTTACCAAACCGGTCAATTCCCCACGCTTCTCCATGTTCGACCTAAAAACCGGGAGTCGCGTACTTGATGAGGTCAAGATAAAAGTCGACAACACCAACAAACGTTACATCTTCACTGCATTCTATTACAAACAACGCAGAGGAAACATTGAAGGATTGTATACGCTGGTTTGGGATCATGGCAATTCAAAACTGCTTCGTGACAATGTGCTGGTATTTGACGATGAATTGCGCAAACAGGCGAAGGGTCAGGATGGCAATGTTCGCATAGCATTGAACGACTATTTCATCAAGAATATAGTGGTTAAGAAAGACGGCGGATACATCCTCATCGGCGAATCGATGTACAATACTTCACGCGGAAGTTCATTCAACCGGTGGGATTACATGTCGTACAATAATCCCTGGGCATCGCCGCTGAATTACTATTATTCGCCTTACTTCAGTCCGTGGGGATCACCATTCAACAGGTGGGGAGCAATGCCTGCAACAAGGTTTCATGCCGAAAACATACTCATAATGTCATTCGGCAAGAACGATAGTCTTGAATGGACCAACGTAATTCCAAAAACCCAATTCGACGATCAGAGTGATGTGCTGATCTCTCACCAGATCATGAACACAGGAGGTGAACTGCACTTCCTTTTCAACCTGTATGAGCGTCGCACACTGCTTCTTAACGATCATAGCATCGATGCGGAAGGAAAGATCACGCGTCATCCGACACTGCGAAACCTCGACAAGGGATTCGAATTCATGCCGAGGTACGGAAAACAGATCAGTGCACGATCTATTGTAATGCCATGTCAATACCGAAACTATCTTACTTTCGCTAAAATTGATTTCTAAAATCAATCCGGCGAAGTGGTAGGTGTATTCAAACAGAAGAATCCTGGTAATACTTTATTGCTTGTTGTTTATGCACTGGTTCTGAAGTTCCCTTCCATTCTGAATTCGCCCGGCGCAGTTCGCGATGAAACGGATCATTACCTGTATAATTTGTTGCTTCGATTTCTGACGCCGCTGGAAATTCCTGGTTTCGTTTATGGCATCCTCGCGTTTTTTTGTTTGTTGATACAGGCAATGCTGTTCAACCGCATCTGCAACGTTCATAAAATGACGCCAAAGCCGAATTACCTCTTCGGTATGGCCTACCTGTTGCTCACCTCGCTGTTCCGTGAGTGGAATTATTTTTCGGCTCCACTGCTGATCAATACGCTGCTCATTCTGCTTTTTTACCGGATGCTCAATTTGTATAACTCATCGAAGCCACTCGGCTCGATTTTCAACATTGGCTTGCTCCTTGGCATCGTCACTTTGTTGTATCAGCCGGCGGTGCTATTCATTTTACTGGTGCCCTTTGTGCTACTCATCATGCGTCCGTTCCGCATTCGCGAGTGGCTTGTTGGCTTTCTCGGCATTACCACCCCGTACTATTTTCTTGCTCTCGAACCACTGATCACCAACAACTGGAACCTGCGCCACCTGCTGCCACGGGTAACGATCGACCTTCCGGAAATTCCTTCTTCGATCTTTGTAACAATAGGTATCTCGCTGCTGGTAATTCCATTTATCATCGGTGGCTATTTCGTACAAAATAACCTGAACAAAGTGCTCATTCAGATCCGGAAAAGCTGGAGCTTGTTGCTGATATTTCTTATCATTTCGCTTTTATTAATACTTGCAGACGGTGGCGAAGGATATACGAACTGGATATTTTCCATCATTTCATTATCGGCGTTTCATGCAGCGGCCTATTATTTTCCTGTTAAAAAACTTTTCACGGTTGTGATGCACTGGGTTGTATTTGGATTCGCCATTTACATGCAGTACTTCCACTGATTCTCCCCCGCTTTTGTGTAAATTCGCAGATAACTTAAAGCATCATGAAATTCGGTATCGTTGTTTTTCCGGGCTCGAATTGTGACCGCGATATGCAGGATGCACTTCAAAGTGACCTCAATCAGGAAGTAATAATGCTTTGGCATAAAGACAAGGACCTGAGCATGTTTTCAACCGAGGATTGCATTGTGCTGCCGGGCGGTTTTTCATATGGCGACTACCTGCGTTGCGGCGCAATCGCGCGTTTCAGCCCCATGATGCAAAGTGTTGTTCAGTTCGCGGCAAAAGGTGGAAAAGTGCTGGGCGTTTGCAACGGCTTTCAAATTCTTTGTGAGTCACACCTGCTGCCTGGTGTATTGTTAAGGAACGCCAATCAGCAATTTATTTGCAAAAATGTTCATATCCGCTCCCCACATTCGCAAAAGGCGCTTCAAATACCGATTGCTCATGGCGAAGGCCGGTTTTACGCCAGCGACAATGTCCTGGATGAACTGGAGGGGAACGATCAGGTCATCTATTACTATTGCAACCCGGAAGGTGAGATAACCGGATCCGCAAATTGCAATGGTTCAACACGCAACATTGCCGGCATCCGAAACAGGGAGGGAAACGTTTTTGGAATGATGCCTCACCCCGAACGCGCCTGTTCTTCCATTCTGGGGAATACCGACGGACGCGCTATCCTTGAGGCGTTTACAAAGGCTGATCCTGTGGCAGCATTGAAGCCGCAAGAAGCGAGTATGCAGTTTTAGTCTTTCCTTAAGGTTATATTTTCCAATTTTGTCCTGTTGACCAACGCGCAGTCTATGAAGCGAATGTTACTTCTACTTTCTTTTTTCTTTGTCGTCATCTCGGGCTTCACACAATCCAGCAAGCAGGTAAAGTGGAACTTTGCCGCAAAAAAGATCGCCGATAAAACTTACGAAGTACACATGACCGCGAATATTGGGGGTAACTATCATCTATATGCGCAAAACGCGGGTGATGGTCCCGTATCAACTTCATTCAAATTCACGCGCAATCCCTTACTTGTACTCGACGGTAACGTGAAGGAGGTTGGTAAACTAAAGAAAGTATACGAGGAAGCGTTTGGGTCGGAAGTAAAATTTTACGAGAAGACCGTCAACTTTGTCCAGGTCGTCAAAGTTCGCGGATCTGCCAAAAGCAATCTTACCGGCAAAGTTGAGTTCATGGTATGCAATGAAAAAGAATGTCTTCCTCCCGCCGAAATAGATTTTTCAGTAAATGTCGGAGGTTGATCGTCATACTTGCGGGTGGTTAAAATCCGCCTCCTCCCTGACAATGAAATTTATCCTGGTATTTCTCACAAGTCTGTTTTCTCTTTACGCATCCTCACAGGATACAACGGCTGCATCGTGGTCAGTGACCAATATTAAGAAAGAAGGAAATAAAGACATCATCACCATCCGCGCGAACATCGCAAACGGGTGGAGATTGTTTTCGACACGCGCTGCGGACGATGAACCCAATACACGATTCGTTATTGATACGAGTTCTGAATCAAATTATACACTGAATGCGGTCGTTGAAAAAGGAAAACTTGTCGAAGCAAAAGAGCCGCTGTTCGACGGACTGCTGATCCGTTACTACGAAAACGAAGCAGAGTTCGAAGTTGCGGTCCAACAATCGTCATCTCCGGGGCCCTTTCAGCTTTCTGTGGTCTACATGGCCATGAAGGGCGATCAGGTAACAAGCCCGGTTGAGGTGCCCTTCAGGTTACAACCCGGAAGCAACGGCACGCTGGTTGCCCGGTCAGCGACACTCGCAGTGTCCGACTCTTCTTCAAATGCACTTAAACGAACGTCCATCGACATCAAGAGCCCGGACAGCAACTGTGGTGGAACAGGGCTCGGAGATGAACAATCGAAGTCGCCGGCAATTATCTTCCTGCTTGGTTTTATTGGCGGACTTTTAGCATTGTTCACTCCCTGTGTATTTCCGATGATTCCTCTTACGGTTTCGTTTTTCACGAAAAAGTCCGGCAACCGTTCAAAAGGGATAGGTAATGCAGTGCTGTACGGCCTGTTCATTTTCCTTATCTATGTTGCTCTAAGCATTCCGTTTCATTTTGTAGACTCCAGTAATCCCGAGATACTCAATAATATTTCAACCAACGTTTGGCTGAACCTGTTTTTTTTCATCATCTTTCTCGTATTCGCGCTGTCGTTCTTCGGATTGTTTGAAATAACTCTCCCTTCCGGGCTGGCCAACCGTGTCGATTCAAAATCGGGTACAGGAGGTGTAGCCGGTATTTTCTTTATGGCGCTAACACTTGCGCTGGTTTCGTTTTCGTGTACAGGTCCGATCCTCGGCTCTCTGCTTGCTGGATCACTCGCAACCGATGGAAGCGCTTTGCAACTGACAATGGGAATGGCGGGCTTTGGGCTCGCACTTGCTCTTCCTTTTGCGGTGTTTGCGTTGTTTCCGGGATTGTTGTCGTCGCTTCCGAAATCCGGGGGATGGCTGACTTCGGTGAAGATCGTGCTCGGGTTTGTCGAACTCGCACTTGCCCTTAAGTTTCTGTCAAATGCCGACCTTGTCGAACACTGGGGCCTGTTGAAACGGGAAGTGTTCTTTGGTATCTGGATAGCAATCGGCCTGGCGCTGTCGTTATACCTTTTCGGTATACTGAGATTTCCGCAGGAAGCGAAGGCGCGGCCGGCTAGGCTGCGGATAGTATTCGGTATCGCCAGTCTCGCATTCACAATTTATCTGGTTCCGGGTGTTACGAATACGAAATATGCAAATCGCGCACTGGTCAGCGGATTTCCGCCGCCACTTACGTACAGCATCTATGGCAAAGACGCCTTCAAAGGTGTTGAAGCGGATGTTATAAATGATTATCAAAAAGCGCTTGCGCTTGCCCGTGAGTCTGGCAAACCTCTGTTGATCGATTTCACCGGATGGGCATGCGTGAATTGCCGTAAGATGGAAGAAAACGTATGGACGATACCCGAGGTGGCGGAAACGATTGAAAACAATTTTGTGCTTGTGTCGCTATATGTCGATGACAGGGCCAAGCTCCCGGCCCACGAGCAGTTTGTACATGTATTTCCGGATGGTTCAAAGAAGCAGATCAAAACGATCGGCGACAAGTATGCGACGTTTCAGAATATTAATTTTACGAGTGTTTCACAGCCTTTATATGCAATCGTAAGCCCCGACGAAAAGCTGCTTACAAAACCTGTAGGATACACACCCGATGAAGAAGAATACCTGGCCTGGCTACGGTGTGGAATAAAAAAAGCGGATAGAAGGTAAACCCGCTATCCGCCTGAATTCGTGTTGCGAAATGTTATAACGCAATTTTCTTTTGCATCATCATCTTACGGAGATTGATGAGACCATACCGCATTCTTCCGAGAGCGGTATTGATGCTGCAGTTCGTTAAGGACGCGATCTCCTTGAAGCTTAGATCTGCATAATGACGAAGGATGATCACTTCTCTCTGATCTTCCGGAAGAAGATCGAGCATCTGACGAACCCTGTCATGGCTCTGGCGTTTCATCATCTTTACATCGGCTCCGTCTTCAGTAAAGTTGATTACTTCAAAAATGTCGCGGTCGTCGCTCGTTTTAATGGAGGGAGTGCGCTTAACTTTTCTGAAGTGATCCACACACAGATTGTGTGCGATACGCATTGCCCAGGGAAGGAATTTTCCTTCCTCTGTGTAACGTCCACCGCGGATAGTATCGATGATCTTGATCAATACATCCTGAAAAATGTCTTCGGCCAGATACTTGTCCTTAACCAGGAAAAGAATTGACGTGTACATTTTGTCTTTGTGACGGAGAACGAGTGTTTCAAGAGCGTGCAGATCCCCATCCTGAAAATTCTGGATGAGTTCATGGTCGGTTTTTTTACGTAGCGAATTCATAAACTTCTACGGTTTTGAAGGTTAGGATATTTATTGGGATTTAAAAATGAACGGCTTTTCTGAGTAGAAGTGACTAGTCGATAGGCTGAGCGAGTTTAGTTTTCGATTTAAGTACAAATTACCGTTTAAAGATATATCAAATTTCGAAAAATCCAAATTTTAAGGATTCTTTTAAAACGAGAAAACTTCGTCTTTTTCAGTTTGTTACAGTGAGTTCGACGGTCATCCGGTAAATTTGCCGGTTCAATTATGGGTTTGGGAGTACAACAAAAAAAAAGCAGCGTTCAGCACAATAAGAAGGCAGTGGACGATTCGATAGAGGTGATAGGTGCAAGAGTGCACAATCTCAAAAACGTTTCAGTAAAATTTCCGCGCAATAAATTCATCGTCGTTACCGGTGTTTCCGGTTCAGGAAAATCTTCTCTGACGATCGACACATTGTTTGCCGAAGGGCAACGCCGGTACGCCGAGAGTCTCAGTGCATACGTACGTCAGTTCATGGCGCGAATGGTGAAGCCGGACGTTGATTTCATTCGCGGCTTGTGTCCGGCGATAGCAATAGAACAAAAGGTAATCACGCGCACTCCGCGGTCTACGGTTGGCAGCATGACCGAGATATACGACTACATGCGCCTGCTGTTTTCGCGCGTCGGTAAAACCATCTCTCCGGTTTCAGGAAACGAAGTGAAAAAGCATGATGTGCGTGATGTGGTAACGTCATTGCAATCACTTGCCGCGGGCGACAGGGTTTTGATACTTGTACCGTTCCATCAGCATCAGAACAGAAATCCGTCTGAAGAGTTGAATATCCTGATGCAGAAAGGCTTTTCGCGTTTGTATTCCGGTGGTCGCGTTCTCCGCATCGAAGACATTGCAGATGAAAAGTTGCCTGAGTTCGGAAAAAACTGGAAGCCGGATACAGATACATATATCCTGGTCGACAGACTTGTGATCAAAGAGTTCGATGAAGACGATCTGCATCGTATCGCCGATTCAATCGGTACGGCATTTTATGAAGGCGACGGTGAACTTCTTCTTCTGGTAAATGACGAGAAGCGACTTCATTTTTCAAACAAGTTCGAACTCGACGGCATACGTTTCGAGGAGCCGGTTCCGAACCTGTTTTCTTTCAACAATCCGTTTGGTGCATGTCCGGTATGCGAAGGCTTCAGTCTCGTACTCGGCATCGATGAGGACCTCGTCATCCCTGACAAGCGACTGAGTGTTTACGAAGGGGCGGTTGCACCGTGGAAGGGAGAGAAATTGGGAAAGTGGCGCGATGCATTTATCCGGGCCGTTTCCAAAGATGAGTTCCCGGTACACAAGCCGATCATCGATCTCACGAAGCAGCAATATCAGTTGCTGTGGGAAGGCAGCAAGAGAGTAAACGGCATCAACGACTTTTTTAAAGAGGTGGAGCAAAACCTGTACAAGGTTCAATACCGCGTACTCCTTTCACGTTATCGCGGTCGAACTCTTTGTCCTGAATGCCGAGGATACCGGCTAAGAAAAGAAGCACTGTATGTAAAGATAGCGGGCCGCCACATCGGTGAACTTTGCGAAATGCCCGTGAAGGACCTGGTGCAGTGGTTTGCAACACTTGAATTGAAGACCGAAGAAGCGGCGATCGGCAAACGCATTCTTACAGAAATAAACCACCGCCTCAAAACATTGTTAGATGTTGGGCTTGGATACCTTACCCTGAACCGGCTTGCAAGCACCCTAAGCGGTGGTGAAAGCCAGAGAATACAACTTACACGATCACTCGGTAGCAACCTTACAAATTCACTTTACATACTCGACGAACCTTCGATTGGATTGCATTCGCGCGACACCGCGAGGCTGATCTCCGTATTGAAAGAACTCCGTGATCTTGGGAATACGGTTGTGGTAGTGGAACACGACGAAATGATGATGCGTGAAGCGGATCATATCATCGACATGGGTCCGCTTGCCTCTCATCTCGGCGGACAGGTTGTTGCATTCGGTAACTACCAGCAAATTGTTTCGAACGCTGAGAGTCTTACAGGAAAATATTTGAAAGGGGAACTGCAGATTACGCCTCCGGCGAAACCGCGGCGATGGAACAGTTCCATAAAAATTGAGGGCGCCAGACAGCATAACCTTCAGAACATCGATGTAGAGTTTCCATTGAATGTGCTTTGCGTTGTAAGCGGTGTGAGTGGCTCCGGAAAAACGACATTGGTGAAACAGATACTTTTTCCCGCGCTCAAAAAAATTAAGGGTGAGTTTGCAGACAAGGTCGGTTTTCATAAGGGCCTGTCCGGCGACATCGAAGCGATTTCGGAGATTGAAATGGTTGATCAAAACCCTATTGGCAAATCATCTCGCAGCAACCCGGTTACCTATATAAAGGCTTACGATGAGATCCGGGACCTGTATTCGCGACAACCACTTGCAAAGATGCGTGGCTTTCAGCCCAAGCATTTTTCTTTCAATGTTGATGGCGGGCGTTGCGATACATGCAAGGGAGAAGGCGAACAAATAGTGGAAATGCAGTTTCTCGCCGACGTGCATCTTACCTGTGAAGTTTGCAACGGGAAAAAGTTCAAGGAAGAAGTTCTTGAAGTTACCTACCGGCAGAAAAGTATTTACGAGGTATTAGAGATGAGTGTTGATGAGTCGCTCGAGTTCTTCAAAGATGAAAAAGACATTTGCAGGAAGATACAACCGCTCAGTAATGTGGGTCTCGGTTACGTGAAGCTTGGACAATCCTCTGATACATTGTCCGGCGGTGAAGCGCAACGTGTAAAACTTGCTTCATTCCTCGGAAAGGGCAAAGGTCAGGGGCATATTCTCTTCATCTTTGATGAACCGACCACGGGTCTGCACTTCCATGATATCAAGAAACTGCTTGCAAGTTTCAATGCGCTGATCGAGCAGGGTCATTCAATCATTGTAATTGAACACAATACTGATGTGATCAACTCGGCGGATTGGGTAATTGACCTTGGTCCTGAAGCCGGCGATGGCGGGGGAAGCCTTGTGTATGCAGGTGTGCCGTCGGGGTTGAAAGGGTTTCAGGGAAGCCATACAGGCAATTATCTTTGAGTGGCATGTAATTATAGATACATCAATCGACGAGGTGGTGGTACTTTTGTCGAACGGATAGAAGGATGAGAAATTTTCACAACACGACTTACAACTGCTTATTATGATACAGCGACTACAATCAATCTGGCTGCTTCTTGCTGCTATTGCAGCATTCGTGACGTACACACTTACATTATATAAAGGAAATCTGCAGGATGGTTCCGTACGTCAGTTTTTGCTGGCCGACAATTTCTTTCTTGTGGTGATGATTGTTGCGATAGGATTGCTTGCGGCAGTGTCGATTTTCTTGTTCAAGAACAGGAAGCTTCAGTTCCGGCTGGCTGTGCTCGGCGTCATCCTTTCGGTTGCTTATATCGTATTGGAGTATTTCAAGGTGGAGCAATTCAAAACTGCGAATGCGGTTCTTTCCGGTTCATATCAGCTTGGCGCATTGTTGCCATTCCTGATTCCGATATTCTTTTTCCTCGCCGCCCGCGGGATCTACCGCGATGAGAAGTTGGTGAAGAGTATGAGTAGGTTGAGATGAGCTTTGGGCTTTGGGCTATGAGCTATGAGCTATCAGCTATCAGCTCATAGCCGTATATACATACTATATCAAGCTAACAGTAGTGTTTTTTAAAAGTCTGTTTGACTCAAAAGTCTAATGGCGACTGTATTAAAAGCTCAAAGCTCATATCTCATAGCTCATAGCCGCTCCTACGCTTCAACGCTGGTACGCATCTCCTCGTACAACCCAAACTCCTCCATCCACTCGTTCACTTCTTTTGCGGTGGTTTCGAGAGCATGTTCATCATCGGCGTGTTGAAGGCAATGATCGATAAGCTCTACCACTCTCTTCATATGTTCTTCTTTCATGCCCCTGGTTGTGATTGCAGGAACGCCAACGCGTATGCCGGAAGTAATGAATGCTGATTTGTCATCGAACGGCACCATGTTTTTGTTCAGCGTGATGTCGGCTTTGACGAGGGCCTGCTCGGCCTGCTTGCCGCTTATATTTTTGTTGCGAAGGTCGATGAGCAAGAGGTGATTGTCTGTTCCGCCTGAAACGATGTTGTAGCCGCGGTTTACAAATTCCGCTGCCATCGCCTGGGCGTTTTTGATGATCTGTTTTGCGTATTCAGTGAACTCGTTGGTAAGTATTTCGCCGAATGCAACAGCTTTTGCTGCGATCACATGTTCCAGCGGGCCACCCTGCGTGCCGGGAAACACTGCCATGTCGATGAGATTGCTCATCATCCTTGTCTTTCCCTTCACGTCTTTCAGGCCGAACGGATTTTCAAAGTCGTCCTTCATCAAAATGATACCACCCCGCGGGCCGCGAAGTGTTTTATGTGTGGTTGAGGTTACGAAATGGCAATGGTTGAAAGGTGAGTCCAGCAATCCCTTTGCAATGAGTCCGGCAGGATGAGCCATATCGCACAGAACGAAGGCGCCAATTGTGTCGGCAACGGCGCGGATGCGGGCATAATCCCATTCGCGACTGTATGCAGATGCGCCACAAATGATCAGCTTTGGTTTTTCTTTTTTTGCGATTTGTTCAAGTGCGTCGTAATCGACACGTCCGTCCTCTTTTCGAACCCCGTAGAAAAGTGGTTGATACAATTTTCCTGAAAAATTGACCGGCGATCCGTGCGTCAGGTGACCACCCATGCTGAGATCCAGACCGAGAATCTTATCGCCCGGTTGAAGTATGGCAAGCATCAATGCTGCATTTGCCTGGGCTCCGGAATGCGGCTGCACGTTTGCATAATTGCAATTGAACACCTGTTTGATGCGATCGATCGCAAGCTGTTCAGTCTGATCCACGATTTCGCAACCGGCATAGTATCGTTTGCCCGGATACCCTTCGGCATATTTGTTCGTCATCACATTTCCCATCGCCTGCATTACCTGCAGTGAAGTGAAATTTTCGGAAGCAATCAGCTCAATTCCTCTTCTTTGTCTTTCAAGCTCCTGGCGAATCAAATCGAATACGACGGTATCTCTTTGCATGTAGTTGTGTTGATTGGGTGAGTTCGAACCGCAAAAATAACGACGCCGCCTCAGAAAACTCGGAAATTGACCGACTGGGGAAAAAACCGAGTGAAGTAACGATACATATATTTACTACTTTCAACTTTCTGATTGCGCAGGAAGGATAGAGGAGGCCAAACACGATAAACATGAAAGCGATCATACCGGTGGCAGGTGCCGGCACCAAGCTACGACCTCATACATATACCCAACCCAAGGCTCTGATCCCTCTTGCGGGAAAAACGATTTTAAGCATCATTGTAGATCAGCTCCGCGATGCGGGTATCAACGATTTTATTTTTATTGTCGGGTATCTGGGGGACAAGATCAGGGATTATGTGAATGAAAAATATCCCGGACTGAATGCTCACTTCGTCAACCAGAACGAGCGCCAGGGAATAGGCCACGCAATACTTCTTACACGCGAGCTTGTGGGCAACGATGAAATCTTCATTGTATTGGGCGATACGATCTGCGAGTACAACGTATCGGACGTCATTGCCCGCGAACATTCGGTGCTCGGCATCAAACGCGTAGATGATCCGCGTGATTTCGGAGTAGCGGAGATCGGTGAGGATGGTTACATTTCCCGGGTGGTTGAAAAGCCGCAGATTCCTAAATCTAATATGGCATTGGTGGGCATTTATAAGATCCGCGAAACGGCCCAATTGTTCGAGTGCCTCGAAGCGAATATGAGAAACATGATACGCAGCCGGGGCGAGGTCAGTATTACCGACGCCATCGAATGTATGATTGGACGAGGGGCGCGGTTTCAGTCGTTCAAAGTGCAAAACTGGTTCGATTGCGGGAAGAAGGAAACTCTGCTTGAATCCAATGCAACATTGCTCAAAAAGTTTGGCGGATCGATATCAACGGAACACAGTTTTGAAAACACGATTGTTATTCAGCCGGTGAGTATTGCGCCGGGCTGCGATATCAAAAATTCGATCATTGGTCCCAACGTTGCAATTGGCGAACAAACGACCATTAGTTATTCAATTATCAAAGATTCGATC
>JAESFU010000683.1_pt1 | contig 13384 bp, 8 predicted proteins | sample 9269461 | NCBI WGS metagenome assembly JAESFU01 (sample SAMN14502556, study PRJNA617107) | algae metagenome | isolation source: Stenomitos rutilans HA7619-LM2 and co-occurring heterotrophs from cave walls | place: USA: Waikapalae cave, Hawaii | collected 2009-07-28
GGGACATCCCGGAATTGCCCGCCGTCTGGACGGCGGCACACCTCCCATCGGCACGCCTGACAGGGAAATGCACTGGGCGTGCTAGGGTGATTTCCGAGCAGGCGGAACAGGTGTCATCAACGGATGGTTCTGGCTGTTAACCCAACGTCGCTGCGTGAGTTATTCGTATTGCGAGCTTTCGAAACGACCAAAACGACCGCGGTCCCGGGATTTCCGGGACCGCGGCAAGTGAACCTGATTGCCGAGCGTTATTGCGGACTGTCTCGATCAGCAGCCTGCTTCGAAGGCGACGACGAATGCAGTGAAGTCTTCGATGTCGACAAAGCCCGACTGGTCGAAGTCTGCAGACTGATCGCCGAGCTCGAATGCACCGACGAAGGCCGAGTAGTCTTCGATGTCGACAAAGCCCGAGCCGTCAAAGTCTGCAGGGCAGGTGGGGCTGGGGAGCGGGCTCTTCCATGCACCACGGCCGTATGTGCCTGCAGCGATGGTCCTGCGGACCGTGTCGATCACAAGATCCTGGACGTTGACGTTGGGGAGGTCCGTCCCGTCCTTTATCCACGTGACGCCGCTGTCGAGCGAGCAGTAGACGCCCGCACCGGATCCGACGAAAAGTGCGGGCGAATCGGGCCATTCCCAGTCGATCGCCAGCGCCTGTGCAGCAGCGCCCGAGGGAAGCGTGCCGGTGGCGTTGCTCCACGTCACACCCAGGTCGGTGGTCTTGTAGATACGACCGCCCGAGGTGTTGTAGAAGGCCACGTACGCAGTGGATGGGTCGGTGGGGCTGACGATGATGTCGCTGATCTGCCCTGTTGGGAGGCCGGTCGAGCGCGCGTTCCAGGTCGTGCCGTTGGTGGTCACGTAGACCTTGCCCGTCGAACTGCCGGAGTAGATCGTGTTGCTCGCGCCCTTGGCGACTGCGATCGTGTTGATGGTGCCGCCCGCACCGACAGCGTTCGTGCTGATGGCGGTCCAGGTCGGGCTGCCTGCAGTGGCGTTGGTCGTGCGCCAGATGCGGTTGGTGCCTGCAAGGAGCGTCGTCGACGAGTTCGGATCGCCGATGAGCGGCGCGATCCAGTTCACCGAGTCGCTGCCCCAGGGACCGGTGATGTCTGCACCTGAGTTGTTGTTCCAGCGGGTGATGCTGAGGTACACGTAAGTCGTATACCTCCGGGTCGTGTTGCTCGAATCAAAGACCGAGAAGCCGCCGTCACCGACCTGGAGCTGCGGCCAGGTGAAGCTCGCGCCGGTGCGCTCGGGCGTGCCATTGTCCTGCGTACCGCCCATGTAACGGTCGGGCGAGGTCGGATGCTGGACGAGGTTGTAGATCTGGCTGACCTGGAGATTGGCGTTGCAGTTGGTCCACGAGCCGCCGCCGTTGCTGGACTTCCACACACCGCCGTCGTTGCCTTCCCAGATCATGTTCCCTGCACCGAAGGCCATGACGTGGTGATCGGGATGGATGCGGCCGCTGGTGGTCGAAACTTCGGTCCAGCTCGAACCGCCGTTGGTGGTCTTGGTGATACCTGCCACTGCGTACGAGGGGTCAACGCCGCCGCAGTACACGATGTTGGCGTTGGTCGGGTCAACCGCGACGTAGGCGTCGTACCAGCACTGCGGGCTGCAGAAGTTCGGTGCAGCGTTGACCTTCGTCCAGTTGGTGCCTGCGTTGGTGGTCTTGTAGAGACCGGTCATGCTGCCGCCGTTGATGAACGCTGCGTACAGCGTGTCGGGGGAGCTCTTGCTGATGTCCATCACGATGCGGCCAAAGCCCGAGGTGGGGAGGCCGCCCGCAAGCTTGGTGAACGATGAGCCGCCGTTGGTGGACTTGTAGATACCGCCCGATGCAGCGGCGACGTAGACGATGTTCGAGTTGGTCGGGTGGATCGCAAGGGCGCTGCAGTTGGGCGTCAGCGGCTTGGTCCAGCTGCTCCCACCGTCGATCGAGCGCGAGTAGCCGTTCGAGCTCGTGACGTGGAGGTAGGCGTTGTTCAGGGGCGAGACCGCGACGCCGGAGATCTGTGAGCCCGTCTGTGCACGCGTTGCGACCTGGACCCACGATGTGCCGCCGTCGATCGAGCGGTAGAGGCCGTCGCCTTCAGAGCCCTGCTGCCATTCGCCCGTGCCGTAGTAGATCACTTCAGGGTTCGTGGGTTCGAGGCAGATCGCGCCACCGTTGGTGGTGGGGAGTTCGTCGGTAAGGGGCGTCCACGTGCTGCCGCCGTTGACGGTCTTCCAGACACCGCCCGATGCAGCGGAGACGTAGCAGATGTTGGCGTCGGTGGGATGCGGAGCAAGACCGATCACGCGGCCAGAGGCATTGGCCTCGCCGGACCAGTACTCGCTGCTGATGGGGCGCGGACCCAGCGGCGACCACGAGAGCGGGTTGGCACGCTGCTTGGGCTGATCGCGGATCGATTCGGGGACGGGGTTACCGACAATCCGGTAATAGCCGTAAGGCGGTGGGCCGGTTTCGTCCGAGCCTTCGCGACGCTCAACCTTGAACCCTGCAGGCTTGACCGCGACGGGGATGAACTCGTTACCGCTCTTGCCCTCGCCCGAGGAAGCACACCCAGAAAGTGACGCGAGCAGACCCGCCGTAATCGCGGTGCCTGCCAACGCAATCGCCAATCGAACGCTCTGATTCCCTGCCATGGTGTCTTCCTTTAGCTGCTACCAAACGCCTCTTTCGAACCGATCTGAACGCGCGTCAGATGTGGTCCCGTTGATCAGGCAAAGGCCGTTATAGGACGTTGACCGATGGGATCTGGCCCGGAGGTTTCCCTGAGAACTCATCCGGCAGATGAGGCTCTGGAGTTGCAGTTTATCGGATGATCACAGAACGCAATCGCACGAGGGTGCAAGAGTGGGCCGAGTTCAAGGTGAGTTTTGCAAAGCCTGCCCCGGTTTGATTGCGCTGCGCAATGAGCGTTAGAGATACAGCGTTATTCGGGGCGGACGAGGTGTGCGCCGTCCTGGGCAGTGGTGACGAAGGCAGTGCCTTGGCGGTGGTGGCGGGCCTCATACCTGCTCAGGATGTCCTGCGCGGTGGCGTGGGCATGGTCGGGCCTGCAGAGGGCGATCATGCAGCCACCAAAGCCGCCGCCGGTCATGCGCGCGCCGTAGACGCCCGGAAGCCTTGCGGCGATCTCGACAAGCGTGTCGAGCTCGGGGCAGGAGACCTTGTAATCGTCGCGGAGCGAGGCGTGCGAGGCGAGCATGAGCCTACCGACGGTGGCGAGATCACCACGCTGGAGGGCAGCTGCAGCAGAGAGCGTGCGACCGTTCTCCGTCACGACGTGCCTCGCGACCGGGAAGAGGCCTGGGTCAAAGCCCGGTTCGAAGAGAAGGCTGCTGCTTGAGGCAAGGAGGGCTTCGCTCGCATCGCGTAGTTCGTGGACGCCGAGCACCTGCGCTGCACGTGCGCATGCATCGCGACGCTTGGCGTATTCACCCGAGGCCAGCGAATGGCGAACGTTGGAATTGACCACCAGGACTGCAGCCTGCTCTGCAGATGGCATGGCGACATGCTCGCACTCCTCGGTCCTGCAGTCGATGAGGAGTGCATGGCCTGCACGGCCCAGGGCGGAGATGTACTGGTCCATGATCCCGCAGGGGACCTTGGCAAAGGCGTGCTCTGCACGGCGCGCAAGGCGTGCACATTCTCTACCCTGGAGATCGATGTTCCAGAGCGTGGCTGCAACAGTGGTCACAGAAACTTCGAGCGATGCAGAGCTGGAAAGACCGCCGCCGAGAGGGACGTCGCTGGAAATGGCGAGGTCGACGTTGCGAATGGATGTTCCAAGACGCGATGCATGATCAGCAAGGAGCGCAAGGACCCCGACGACATAGTCAGTCCAGCCATCAATCGGGCGATGAGGCAACGTATGCCAGACCTGCGGCGAGAGCGGTGAGCGAAGATCGATCTCAAAGGGTGCAGAGGCGTGTTCAGAGACGATGCGCGATCGGGAAGCATCTCCTGCAGGGGCAATCGCGACGAGGCAGCTTCGATCGATGGCGATGGGAAGAACAAAGCCGCCCGAATAGTCGGTGTGCTCGCCGATCAGATTGACGCGACCGGGCGCTGCGGCGAGGTGCAGAGGATCGCGGCCAAACGACGCGGCGAAGAGGGAGCGGACGCGGGCGAGTGCCGGCGGTGCAGACGAACTGAGCTGTGAGTTGGTCACCTGGGTGCCCCCGACGAGACGACTGGTGCGGCGCTGGCCCATGCACTGAGCTGCATGCCGATCTGGAAGACAACCCAGAGTGCAAAGTGTGCACTGAGAAGAAGGCCCAGGGAACGCCCCCACAGGCGGAAGAGTCCCGCGATGATCCCCGCGTACGCGAGCGTGGCGAGGATCAGCTCCTCCCACTTGGTGGTGCCTGCGAGATTGATGTTGAGATTGAAAAGGAGAAGGAAGGCACCGACAGCGGTCGCGATGCGCCCTGCGGCGAGCTCGAGGTCTCCGACCTTGCGAGAATCGATGCGTGCAGCGAAGTAGACGGCGATGAGGCCCGTGCCGGTGTGAAGGATGCCGGAATAGAGCGTGAGGAAGGCAGAGGCAAAGCGGTTGGTGTTGGTCATCGCGGCCGCGACGACTGCACTGATGAGCAGGACGCCGCCGACGATGCTCCAGACCTTGGCATTGCCCAGGCCGGGCGTGATGAAGACGGGGCCGGAGGGCTTGGACTCTTCTGGCTCGCTGGAAGACGCATGCTTCGACTTTGCGTGTTTCTTACCCAGCGCACGGTCGACCTCGGGGTCGCGATCAAAGTCAGCATCCTCATCAAAGCCGGTGAGCACGCCGTCCTTATTGAGGTTGCCCTTGGCGGGAACGGAGGCTGCATTCGAGGCCGGCTGGGACGGGCGCACGGGTGGTGGTGCGGGGGTTGGCGCAGGCGCAACCGGCTCGAGCTCGTATGGAGCAGGGTCTTCGGGGGGCTTTGAAGTTGGGTCCGTGGGTCCCGTCATGTGTACGGGTGATTGTTGCGTGGCCGCGCCATCAGAGCGAACCGACCTGCATTGATGAAGTGAGACAGGGGTGTGAGGGTCAGTTCATGAAGTCAGGGGCATGGGTGCGTATCGTTGGCGACTGGAGAATGTGCCCATGTTTGATCCTGATGCAGCGGCGGCGCCTGGTGCAGGCATTTTCGGACTTCCGTTCACCCGCGAGCAGAGCCGCGTGGTGATTTTCCCCGTTCCCTACGACGCGACGACGTCGTATCGGCCGGGGACAAAGGACGGCCCTGAGGCCATTTTTGAGGCGTCACAACAGGTCGATCTGCACGACGGGCGGTACGGGGCGATCTACCAGCAGGGCATCTGGATGGATCGGGAGAGCGCGGGGATTGATGAGATCCGGAGGCTCTCCGAGGAGGCTGCGGAGATCGCCAGGCCGTTGATCGAGAAGGGCGGCGCGGAGGATTCGGATGCAGAGCCGCTTGCACGGATCGATGCGACGGGCGTGCGGGTTGCACAGATCGTGCGCGAGCACACGCTGGGCGTACTGAATGCAGGGAAGGTCCCGGTGCTGCTGGGCGGCGAGCATGCAGTGTCCTTTGGCGCGATCGATGCGGTTGCGTCGAAGGGGAAGGTGGGGATTCTCCAGGTCGATGCGCACATGGATCTGCGGGATGCGTTTGAAGGCTTCCAGTGGTCGCACGCGTCGATCATGCACAACGTGATGTCGAAGATCGCCAATGTCGAGACGCTGGTGCAGGTTGGCTTGCGCGACTTTGGCGCGGGCGAGGTGAAGTTTGCCAAGTCGCAGGGCAAGCGGGTGCATCCGCACACGGACGAGGATTGGAAGGATCGGTTGATGGAGGGAGAGAAGTGGCTGGACCTGTGCAGGCGCGCGATCGAGCCCTTGCCCGACCGCGTGTACATCAGCTTTGACATCGACGGCCTTGACCCTGCACTGTGCCCGCACACGGGAACGCCGGTGCCGGGCGGGCTTTCGTTCCACCAGGCGCTCGCGCTTCTGCACACGGTGAAGGAATCGGGTCGCAAGGTCGTTGGGTTTGATCTCGTTGAAGTGGCGCCCGGGCCGAACGCAGATGAACCGGAGTGGGATGCGAACGTGGGTGCGAGGCTTTTGTACAAGATGTGTGGGCTGGTTTGAAAAGTTGCAAATGGGACAAAGCGGGCAAATGGGGCAAATAAAGACAGCACAGCGGCACATTTGCACAGCAGCACATGAGATGGGGTAGAGGGTCGGAGCCTGCCCCGCCCAGCGCGGCGGAGCAGGGCACCCAAGGCACGCGTCTGTCTGTTCACTGATCACTGTCCACTGTTTACTGTTTACTAATCTTCGTTCACTGGAGTTCTGCCATGTCGATCGGGCTGCATCGGATGGACGCGGGTGAGGCAGGGGACGTGGTGCGGTATATCTGCAGATGCTTTGCTGCAGAGACCGAGGGCGCGACGAAGTGGATGGAAGCAGCGGGGCAGGAGAACTTTCGCGTCGTGCGTGATGGCGGGCGAATGGTGTCGAGCCTGCTGCGCGTGCCGATGGGCCAGTATTTCGGCGGCCAGTCGCTTTCATTGATGGGCATCGCGGGCGTGGCAGTGCCGCCGGAGAATCGCGGACGCGGGTATGCACGCGCGATGATGCGGCTGGGGATGGAAGAGGCGCAGCGCGACGGGTTTGTGCTGGGCGGGCTGTATGCATCGACGCAGACGCTCTACCGGCAGATCGGGTTTGAGCAGGCTGCACACCGGCACCGGATCGAGGTGCCGCTGGCGTCTTTGGGCATGGTTGAGCGTGCAGGCGAGGTGTGCGTGCTCGGGCAGTCGCATATGGATGAGATCCGCGCGTGCTACAACGAGTTTGCACGCGTGTGGACGGGGCCGCTCGATCGCGGGCAGTACATCTGGGCACGGATTCAGAGCACGCGCGGTGTGACGTATGAGCCCTTTGGCGTCCGTGCAAAGGATGGCACGCTTGAAGGCTACGTGTACCTCGCGCTGACGCGCAAGACGGATACGGGAAGGCAGTCGATCGAGATCTCGGACCTCGCGTTTACGAATGCGCATGCAGGGCGGCGGCTCTTGGGCCTGCTCGCCGATCACGCATCGATGGCCGATGAGTTTGTGTTCTTCGGCGGGCCGACGCACCCGCTATTGATGTTGATGCCCCAGCAGCGGTACAAGACGACGTTCAAGGACATGCACATGAACCGCGTGCTTGATTTCAAGCGTGCAGTGGAGGGTCGCGGGTATGGCGCGACAGTGCGTGCGGAGTTTGAGATCGAGATCGCCGATGATCTGATCGCAGAGAACGTCGGGAGGTGGGTTGTTGAGGTAGATGGCGGGTGCGCGAAGGTGACTCGCGGCGGGAGCGGCGCGATCAAGATGGATATCCGCGGATTTGCTGCAGTGTTTGGCGGGTATGTGACGCCCGTGCAGGCCAAGCTCGCGGGATGGGCGGAGGGGGATGCAGCATCGCTGCAGAGTGCGAATGTGTTTGGGGCGGGCGTGCCTTGGATGAGCGACATGTATTGAAAACGCAGCTGGCGGTTAGCAGCGAGCTGCTAGCACGGCAAAGACATCGAGCTTCAGTGTTCTTCGTGCTAACGGCTAACAGCTAGCTGCTCAACTCCCCAGCACGCGTCTGCGGCCCTTCACATAATCCCAGAGAACGACGCGCGAGAGGTCGGTGCCGGAGATGAAGAAGACGCGGCCGCCGGTGGATTCTGCGAGGCGGTGGCCGAACTTGATGTCTTCTTCGGATTGCGACCAGTTGGGAAGCAGGAAGAGGTTGATGGTGATGCCGTCGCGTGCACAAAGGCGTGCTTCGCGCATGGTGGCTTCTTCCGTGCGCGGGTCGGGCGGGTAGAGCAGATAGAGCATCGAGCCTTCGAAGTGTGCAGTGGGAAGGCCGTCGGTGATCAGGATGACCTGCCGGTTGGGCGTGTCCTGCACACTCAGCATCTGGCGTGCGAGTTGGAGGCCGCGCTGGATGTTGGTGAAGTGCGGCGGGATCTGTGACTCGGGGAGCTCGGGGTCCGAGAGATCGGCACGAAGGCGGACCACGGGCTGATGGATCGTGACGGGCTTTGGCATCAGTGCTGGAATCTCGCTGACATGGCGACGCTTGGCGAGGCTGAAAAGCTCGATGAATTCGAGGTAGTCGCCGGGATACTCGCGACGGATGAGGCCGTCGAGGGCGAGTGCCATCTTCTTGGCGTTGATGTACTGGCCATCGAAGCGCATGGAGCCCGACATATCGAGCAGGACGGTGGTTGCACAACGCGGCGTGTTGCGCGTGCGGTGGATCTCGATGTCCTCGGGACCGAATGCAGGGGGCTGGTGTGCGGAATGCGATGAAGATTGGTCTGCGGGCGATGCAGTCGAATCGGATGCCCTGCGTACGGCGGCGTTGATGAACGTCTGCGTGACGTCCATCGACGAAGCTGCATCGCCGAACTGGTACGGGCGCGTGATCGGGAGCTCGACCGCACCCTCGCCCTCGATCGGACCTGCATGCCTGCCAGTGCGCGAGGCCTGCAGCGAATCGAAGATCTCCGTGAGAAGCTTGTTCTGGAACAGCCGGAGTGCCTTGGGCGTGAGCTTGTAGCCGCCGCGCGAGTTCTCTTCGAGGCCTTGCTGCTGTGCGAGCTGGCGAAGCAACTCGCGTGCCTGCTCCTGCATCTGGCCGAGATTATCCATCTGCTCTTCCGACGCAAAGCGTGCAAGTTCATCCATGTCGATGAGCGCGAGCTGTGCGTTCTTCATCGCCTCGCGAAGCTGGCGGAGAAGATCGTCGATCGATTCGAGTTCCTCTTTGAGCTCGAGTGCACGGGGTGCGTCGGTGCGTGTTGCACCGGTGAAGGTGTACTTCGAGATCAGCTGCTCAACCTGGTAGAGATCACCGAGCCGCGCGGCGACGCGGAGGATGTCTGACGCAAAGTCGGAAGTGTCGTCCTTCAGGTCTTCAAAGAGACGTTCAAGATCACGGATCTGCTGCGATTTCGCTGCAGCATTGAATCGATCGCGAAACTCCTTTGGCGGGCGGGTTTCGCGCGTGGCAGCTTCGTAGCGGCAATGGGCGTCCTTCAGGCCGGATTCAACTTCGTAGGTTTCGAGGATCTTGCGCTTCCGATCTTCCAGCATCGCGATGAGCGAATCGAGCGATGGACCCAGCCCCGCGATCTGCGAGATGTCGAGTTTGACTGCGTTGGCGAGGTCCTCTTCAGAAAGATGACGCATCGAGCCGTAGGTGAGCATGTGATCGAGCGCTGCACCCGCGATGTCGGGGGGCGGTGCAGTGGGAGAGGGGAAGGTTTTGGGGTCGTAGGCGAGGTAGGTGTGGATGAGGCCCGCGGGCGTGCGATGTTCGGAAGGTTGCTGTGACATGGTGATCACGGGCTCTTGAAATGGACAAAGCGGCACATCGGCAAAGCGGCACATAAAGACCAAAACAGAAGTCAAAGTTCGTAGGTGATGCGGCCGTGGCGCGTTGCACGGGAGATCTTGTCGGAGGCGTAGAGGCCCGCGAGGACGAACTCGACGCAGGATGCGCGGACTGCGGGGTCGGTGGACGCATTGACTTCGAAGGCCTTGTCCCATGCAGGTGGGACTCGCTTGAGGAGCGATGCGTAGTGCGAGCTTGGGAGCATGTCGCCGATCTCGATCTTCACGCCCTTGGCAAAGATGTCGGCGATCTCTGCAAGACCGTGGTCGGTGACGTACTCGCTGAAGACGACCTTGATGGCCTGTGCACAGATCGCGTCGAGGGCCTGCTTCTCCGTGAGCTGATGAGAGCCCATCAGGTCAAGCTCGATCTTGCCGAGTGCAGAAGCATGGAAGTGCGCAAGGTCGCTGATGCGCGGGACTGCAGGTTTCTCATTGAGGAGAATTGCACGCCTGCGGCTGCTGGCGATCATCGTTCGGTAGTTGGCGATCGAGAAGCGTGCGCTGACGCCCGACTGGTGATCAACGTACGGACTCTTGCGTGCTTCGATCGAGATCTGCTCGCAGATCTCAAGCATGAAGGGCGGGATGACCACGGGGAAATCGCCGCCGAGATCGATACCACCTGCATCGGGCGAATCCGCGTGTGCTTCCTGCTGCACGATGCGGATGCCAAGCTCGCGCTCGCGCGGATAGTGCGTCTGGATCGTCGATCCGATGCGATCTTTCAGCTGTGGGATGACCTTGCCCGAGCGGTTGTAGGTGGAAGGGTTGGCGGAGAAGATCACGAGTACGTCGATGTCAAACTGAACGGGCACGCCGCGGATCTGAACGTCACGTTCTTCGAGAATGTTGAATAGACCGACCTGGACCGAGTCGTCAAGATCGGGGAGCTCGTTCATCGCGAAGATGCCGCGGTGCATGCGCGGGATGAGGCCAAAGTGCAGAGCCTCTTCGGTCGACATGCTCGCGCCGCGCGCGAGCTTGGCAGGGTCGATCTCGCCGATGATGTCGGCAAACTTGGTGCCCGGTGCGAGACGCTCTGCGTAGCGATCGGAGCGATGCCACCACGCGATGGGTGCACGGTCGCCGTGGCGTGCGAGGAAAGCCTTGCCCGCGGCAGTGATCGGATTGGTCGGATCCTCATGGACCGGCGGCATCGAATCCGCACCGGTTTCGGGGCGGATGTCGAGGTAGGGCGTGTACTCATCAAGGAAGTTGACGAGCTGGCGCATGAGCCTGCTTTTTCCCTGGCCCTTCTCGCCGAGGAAAAGAAGATCGTGACCCGCGAGAATCGCATTGGCGAGCTCGGGGATGACGGTGTCGTCGTAGCCGAGGATGCCGGGGAACAGCTCTCTTCGTTCCTTGAGTGCGTGCGTGAGATTGTCACGCAGTTCGGCCTTGACGGAACGGGAGCGCCAGCCGGATGCACGGAGCTCGGCGAGGGTGGTGGGGCGTGTGGTCATGGTGTTGAGCGCGGGTCTTGTCCCTGCACTGTGTTCGGACAGGATAGACAGTTGGATTCAAGCTGGGTCTATTGATGTTTGTCTATGTACGCCGCGAAGGCGGCAAGTGGTCGCGCGGATGAAAGGGATGGTGCGTTTGGTTCGCCTGCTGACGATGAGCCCGGCAGGAGTGGTTCCAGGGCATGAATGCCCTGGCAGCGATCGCATGCCCTCCGGGCAAAGAGCAGTCTGCCGGGCAAATGGTGTGCTGAATTGAGCGCGGCTATTTCAGGTATTGACAAGATCGGATCTGTCATGCAGGGGGAAAGCACTGATCAAATGCGAACGGACTGCAAACGAACACGTTTCATACAGAACTCGCCGGTCAACTTTGCGATTTTCGGGCGGAACAATGTGTTCTGAGCGGCGTTCAATTATGGAGAGCATCGTGCGGCCAATGTGCAGGCGAGAGGTGCGTGTGCTGCGTGGCGTTTCACGGGGCACATGGACACCAGAGCCGCGAGAGAGTCCCGCACGAAGGAGTTGATCACATGTTCGGCGTTCAGGGCACTTCGGGCCGCTTTGCAGCCGTGGGTGCATGTGCGTTGCTGGTTCTTGCGGGCATGGCTTCGTCGGCCTTCGCCGATGGTGCACAGCTTCGCGGGCGCGGTGGTGGTCACGACCGTGTGTCGCGTGGTGGGGGCGGCGGCGGCTTCCACAGCGATCGTGGTCATGGTGGTGGGGGGGGTCATAACGGTGGTCACGGCGGCGGCTACGACCGCGGTCACAGCCATGGCTCTCGAACCAATGTGAGCATTAACATCGGCAGTACGTACGGGAGCTGGAACCGCCCCCGTTCGAGCTGGGATTGCCCGCCCCCCCGGTACAACACACGATATGACGCAGGGTTCAGCATCCGCATCGGGTCACCTGCATACTGCCCGCCCCCGAGGGTCTACTGCCCCCCGCCGCGCGTGATCTGCCCGCCTGCAGTCGTCGTACGCCCGTGTCCGACGTACGTCGTCTCGACGCCCGTCGTGTACACGCAACCGGTTTACCAGCCGGTGTACACGCAGCCCGTGATCGTGACAACTGCACCCGAGCCGATCTACGTGACGCAGCCTGCACCGCAGGTCATCGTCCGCCAGGAAGCACCTGCACCGATCATCGTGTCGAGCAGGCCGACGGTTGTGCAGACGCGTCTTGACGAAGTGCAGACCACGTCGATGACTTCGACCGGCGGTGCAGTGATCCAGACTGCATCGACCTCGCCCACGACGATCACGCAGCCGATTGCAGGTACTGCACCTTCGCAGGCCTCGGTCGGCGGCGTGGTAACGACTGCAACGTCGGACATCGTGCCTGCAGATCTTGCGATCTCGGCCCTTCGCACCGGCGTTGACTCGGTCGTTCTCTCGATCAGCGGTACCAACGACTCCGCGACGTACCAGACGGGTCTTGCGCTGGAAGGTGAAGCAGCGGGCGCGCCCGTGATTCGCCTTCGCAACGCACCTCCACTGGTGTCGTCGGGAACGATCGGCGGTTCTGCAGTGGCTGCAGCCAAGACGCCGTTCACCATGAACGCGACGGTCCGCGCAGCATCGACTGCAGGGACCGTGAATGTCCGGATCGCGGACCGCGAGTACCAGGTCCCGATCGTGGATGCACCCAGGCTTGGGAACTGAGAAGTGCCTTTTGAATTGACCGCCTGAGCACATGAAGGGCGGTTGGTAGCAGGTTGGGATTCAATCTCCTCATTGAGCACGCGTCCGGAAAAGCCCGGACGCGTGCTGTTTTTGGTGCCAATTGCAATTTGAAGCCAGGTCCCAAAGAGCACCTGTTTAAAGGGCCAAAGATCTACATCAAGACACAGGTTCTGGGCCTGCGACATTTGCCGATTTGCTCATTTGCCGCTTTGGCTCTTTCATTACCCCCTCTGCATACGCTTGGCGTCCTTTTGGAGCCTTTGTATGACGAACCCCGCAACTGAGAATGCCGCCAGCCCTGGATCGCCCGTGAAGTCGATGGACGCCATCATGGCGCTGTGCAAGCGTCGTGGTTTCATCTACCAGGCGTCGGAGATTTACGGCGGCATCAACGGCTTCTGGGATTACGGCCCCCTGGGTTCGCAGCTCAAGAAGAACCTGCGCGAAGCATGGTGGCAGGACATGATCATGCGGCCGTGCTGGGGCAAGCAGGGGCCGGATGGCAAGGCCGTGCGCTGCGTTCCGGTCGAGACGCGCATCATCCAGCACCCCAAGGTGTGGCAGGCGTCGGGGCACATTGGTGGGTTCAATGACCCGATGGTTGACTGTCGTGAGACCAAGGGGCGCTATCGCTACGACCACGTGAGCGTGTACGTCCCTGCATCGGGCGATGCGGGCGACAAGCCGGTCTTTGCGTTCATGAAAGACTCCCCGAGCGAGGCCAAGCAGCTCAAGAAGGCAGAAAAGGCCTTTGGCGAAGTGAAGGTCGTCCCGCTGACGACCATCCCAGTCGCCAACTTTGCAAAGGTGCTGGGGCC
>JAESFU010000684.1_pt1 | contig 13380 bp, 13 predicted proteins | sample 9269461 | NCBI WGS metagenome assembly JAESFU01 (sample SAMN14502556, study PRJNA617107) | algae metagenome | isolation source: Stenomitos rutilans HA7619-LM2 and co-occurring heterotrophs from cave walls | place: USA: Waikapalae cave, Hawaii | collected 2009-07-28
CGTATTTAGGCGTGATGCGAGCAGGGCGCCGGCAAGGCCCGCCAGCGCTCCCATGATTACGAAGAAGACGAATATGGTGCGATCGACATTGATGCCGGAAAGCTTGGCTGCGCGCGCGTTTCCGCCAATGTAATAGGCTTGGCGGAAATAACGCGTTCGACTGACAAGAAAAGCAAAGACGATCACGATCACTGCCATGAACCAGAAGGGCGAATAGATGCCGCCGATCTGGGTTTGGCCGAATATCGTGTAGCCATTGCCGATATTGGTGACCCCAGCTGGCGAGACGAGTTGCAGGCCGCCGCGAAAGATCGAGGCCGTGGCCAGGGTTGCGATCAAGGCGTTAATCTTGAAGCGCGTGACGAGCGTGCCATTTAGAGTTCCGAGGAGCGCGCCCCACACGCAGCCGGCGAGAAACGCAGGGAGCGGCGGCCAGCCGAGCTGCTTGACCGTCAATGCTGCGATGATGCCAGAAAAAGCAAGAATTGCGCCGATCGACAGATCGAACATGCCACCGATCATCAATACCATCATGCCGCAGGCCAGGATGCCGGTTTGCGAAGTATCGAGGAGAACGACGGCGGCGTTGCCCGTCGTCAGGAAGGTTGTCGGCCGATACGCCGTCATCGCAATGATCAGGGCGGCGATCAAAATGATCAGGAGGAGGGGGCGATCGGTGGCTGCGCGGGCCAGGAAAGCCCGCACACTCGATGTATTCTTGCGATCGGTTGCCGCCTGGCTGCTCATGCCGCTTCCTCGGTGATATCGGATTTGGGTGCGGCAAGCTCGAGTATGCCGACTTCGGTTGCATCTGCGGCGTCCAGCTCGCCGGCCACGCGCCCTTCGGACATGACGACGATGCGATGCGCCAATGCCAGAACTTCGGGCAGGTCCGACGAGACGACGAGGAGGGCCATGCCGCTCGCTGCGAGGTCACGCAGGATTTTGTAGATGTCGGCTTTCGAGCCCACGTCGACGCCGCGCGTCGGCTCATCGACGATGAGGATGCGCGGCTCCCGAACCAGCCATTTTGCAAGGAGCACTTTCTGCTGGTTCCCGCCGGACAGAAAGCGGACCTCGCGTTTGATGTTTGGGGTCGCGACACGCAGCAGGCGGACATACTTCTCGCTGATCTCGCGCGTCTCGGCACGCGAGAGCAGACCCTGATGGGTAAAGGCGTCGAGATTGGCGGCAATCAGGTTCGCTTCGATGGCGAAATCCATGAAGAGACCACCATCCTTGCGGTCTTCCGGCAGCATCGAGATGCCGGCCTTCATCGAGTCCGAAGGTGACTTGGGGCGCAGTTCCTTGCCGCCGACGATGAGCTGTCCCGACTCGATCGGCCGGGCTCCGAAGATTGCCTCGCAGGTCTCCGTGCGCCCCGCACCCAATAAGCCGGCCAGGCAAAGTATTTCGCCATAACGCAAAGTGAATGAGGCGGATTTGACGGGCGCGGCGGCAAGATCGCGCAGTTCAAGTGCGATGCCAGCGTCCTTCGGCGCGCGACGTGCGTCGGGTTCAAAGGAAAGTTCGCGGCCGACCATCAGCGAGATGAGTTCCCTGTGGGTGGTCTTTGCCGTATCGCGCACGCCGGTGACGCGGCCGTCCTTCAAGACCGTCACGCGGTTCGAAATCTCGAAAATCTCGCCCATCCGGTGCGAGACATAGACAATGGAAATTCCCTGGCTCGCGAGCCGGCGGATCACGCGAAACAGGTGCCGCCCCTCATTGATGGTCAGCGAGGAGGTCGGCTCATCGAGAATGATGAGTTTCAATTCATGCGAGAGCCCCTTGGCGATCTCGACCATCTGCTGCTGGCCGGGCGACAATTGGTAGACCGGCTTCAGCGGATCGATGTCGACCTCGAGATCCTTGAGGATCCGCCGGGCGCCCTCGATCATCGGGCCGCGCTTGATGATGCCCAGAGAATTGGACGGCTGGCGGCCGGCATAGATGTTTTCGGCGACGCTGAGTGCGCCGACCAGGCTGCGCTCCTGAAAGACCATGGCCACGCCCGCGTCCGCGGTCGCATGCTCGTTCAGGCCGACAAGCGATTTGCCGTCGAGCTCGATGGTGCCGCTGTCCGGGCGATAGACGCCCGCCACGAGATGCATGAGCGTCGACTTGCCGGCGCCATTCTCGCCAATGAGCGCGTGAACTTCGCCGGGTGCTACTTCGAGCGACACATTGTCGACCGCGCGCACGCCTGGAAAGGTCTTCACCACATTGCGGATGGCAAGGCGCAACTACTCACACTCCCCCGTCTCAACGCCGCGCATCCTCAAGAATGCTGCACGGTCTGTTTAGATGTCAATTGCTTTCTGAGCTCTCAACCTATTCACATTCGAGAAGTCGGCAGATCGATCGTCGTTTCGAAGGCCTGGATGCCCTGGCCTGCAATCTCCACGTTTGTTCCGAGGTGTTTGCACCAAAGATCGCCGCCGCGTTTCGACAATTGCCGGCTATGAATTTCCGACTTTCCAAGCAATGGCGCCCAATAGGGCGTGATGATGCGATGCGCGGTTCCGCAGACCGGGTCTTCCGGCAATCCCACGGCGGGCGCGAAGACCCTGATGACGATGTCGCTTTGCGTTCCCGGTGCCGTTGCAACGACAGCGCTGCGATCGAGGGCCGCGACTTGCGCCAGATCGGGTTGAAGGGCGGAGACCTGCTGCTCATTCTCAAAGATCGCCACGTAGCCGAAAGGTGCGACGAAGGTCTCGCGCGGGCGCGCATTCAAAGAGCGCGCGACATCTGCGGCGCGCGGCGTCGGCTCATAGGGCATCACCGGCCAACGCACGGCTATGCCATGAGGCGAATGGTTGGCTTGGCGATCATCGCCGCTCGGCAGCCTGAAGGCGACCGCATCGCGATTGGCCCCAACCAAGGTGATGAAAGCCGCGGCCGCGGTCGCATGCCCGGCGCCGGGATGGGGGCCGTTGGGCGTGTAGAAGCTCAATGCCGGTTCATCGGCCTCAGGGTGCAGGATAAAGGCCATCACATCGGCGCCGATCAGTTCGCTCAGGCCCGACAACGCGGCGTCGGCATCGGGTGGCGGCTCGTTTGCCGTCGCCACGAAAGCCGGATTGCCATGAAAGACATGGCGCGCAAAGGTCACGACCTGATGGAGCTTGACCAGCACGTGCGGCCTACGGCTTCAGCGGCTTGTAGGCGACGACCTGCATCTCGACCTTGCAGGGAAAATTGAACTTCATCGGAAAGACCGACCGAACCGGCGGATCCTTGCTGAAATAGGTGACGTAGATCTTGTTGAAGGCGTTGAAATCGCGCGGATCGGTAATCCAGCACTCGCATTTGACGACGTCCGCCAGCGTGCAATTCTCAAGCGCCAGCGCTTCCTTGATAAAGTCGAAGGTCTTGTGCACCTGCTTGTCGAAGGGCATGTCGAAATTGCCGGTGCCGTCGTCGAGAATATTGCCGGCCTCGTCATAGGTGAGGTCGGCGGGATCGAAGATCCACGGCCCATAGGCGGAGGTGTAGACGAAATCGCCGGCGCGAATGGTCTTCGAGATCGGCACGGCGTGATGGGCCGGATGGGCACGTTTCATGGCGGTTTCCTCAATAGCGGGCGCGAATTTTCCAGATGTCGACGAGTTCATTGCCCTTCACGACGTGAAAGGCCGGATAGAGATTGACGGTCGGGTCGCAATGCGAGGTCAGAAATTCGATCGTATCGCCGAGTGTTGGCCCTTTGCCTTCGAAATCGACGGCGCCATGCTCATCGCCCATGAAGCGATAGGTCGCGCCTTCCGGCACGCCGCGCCGGGGCTGCGGTTTGCCGCTGTCGGTGGCGAAAGCCTTCCAGCCGGCATTGACGATGACGCAGCCCGGGCGATTGTTGGAGACGACGGAAGCGGCGACGAAGAGCGACGGCTCGAAGGGGTTTTCATTCTCGTTGGTGACAATCGAGCCGTAGCAGGAATCCATGAAGAGGAACGAGCCCGGCTGTAATTCGGTGAGTAGGCCGGTACGGCCGTCGACGGCATGCGTGCCGGTGCCTGCACCGGAAACGATCTCGGGCGTCAAGCCTGCCTCCTTCAGCGCGGCGATGAGCGCGCGCAGGCGGTCCTGCTGTATTCCGGCCAACCGCTGCCGCTCGCTCAAAGGCATCACCTGCTGGAGGTTGCCCCAATAGGACTGGAGCCCGCGAAAGTGCAAGCGAGGTTTGCCGGCGATGCGCTTGGCGAGCGTCACGGCGTCTTCGATGGTGGCGCAGCCGGTGCGCCCGACACCGAAATCGAACTCGACGAGCACATCCATGTCGCGGCCGGCAGCGGCGGCGATTGCGGCATAGGCATCGGCGTTTGCCGGATTATCGGCGATCGCCATGACATCGGCGCCGCGCAGCAGGAGTTGGTAGAGCCGATCGAGCTGATTGGGCGTGACCATCGGCGAAGTGATGAGGATGCCCGAGATGCCGCCGAGCGCCATGCATTCGGCTTCCTCGATCGTGGCGCAGGAGGCGCCGATCGCCCCGGCGCGTTGCAGACGCTGGGCGATCTCGACGGATTTATGTGCCTTTGCATGCGGGCGGAGCTTCACGCCCATCGCCTTGGCGCGCTCCGCCATGGTCGCGATGTTGGCGTCGAGCAGGTCGATGTCGACGAGCAGTGCGGGCGTCGGCACATCGGCGCGCGAGACCTTCCCCATCCGTGTGCCTCCCTTTTCCCTTATCAAACCACATCGTGTGTTGGGGTCAAGAGGTCATATGTTGTTGCGCTATTGACAATTCGGCCGCGAAGCTCGAACTTTCGCTCTTCGCGCAGAGGGCCGTCAGTGGAAGAATGTCGTCGATGAACGTACCGCGCATTCAGGTTGGTCGGCGAAAACGCTCGCACGAGATCGCCGAACTTATCGAGGGAGCGATTGCCTCGGGCGAGTTCGAGGTGGGCGCAAAACTGCCTTCCGAGAAGGAGCTGGCGGAGCGCTACGGGGTCGGCCGTCCGTCGGTGCGCGAAGCCCTGTTTCTGCTGCAACAGCAGGGCTTCGTCGATGTCACCAGCGGTGCGCGCGCGCAGGTCACTGCGCCCAACGCGAAATTCCTCTCCGATCAGCTTGCCGGTCTCGTCAAGCGCACCGCGGCGCGCGGGCAGGGCCAGGCCTATATGGAGCAGGCGCGGCTTCTCTTCGAGTCAGGCGTCGCCTGGCAGGCGGCGCAGTGCGCGACGCCCGAAGATATCGAGAGGCTGAAGCGGGCTCTCGATGCCAATACGCAGGCGATGGGCAATACGCCCGAGTTCATCCGCACGGATGTGGCCTTCCACTATGAGCTCACCGTCATCACCCGCAATCCGGTGTTCTCGGCCATCCATGACATTCTGGTGCAATGGCTGATCGATCAGCGCACCACGACCATTCATATGCCCGGTGCAGATTCACTCTCGGTCCGCGATCACACGGCGATCTATGAGGCGGTGGCGGCGCGCGACCCGATGCGTGCCTTTCACGAGATGACGAGCCATTTGCGATTGATCAGCCAGCTCTATACGGAATCGAAGCGGCTGCATGACGAGATCATGCGCAACGTGGCGCGCGATGTCGCCGCGCGTATCGACCGCGAGAAGGAAGAAATGTGGGCGGGCCTTCGCGGCACTCCCGACAGCAAGACCAAGTCGCGCAAGAAGCGGGGAGAGGCATGACCGCCGTCGTCCTCGGGGCGGGCGCGGTGGGCGTCGCCACGGCCTGGTATTTGAGCAAGGCCGGAATCGATGCGGTGGTCATCGAGCGCCAGCCCGAAGCCGGGCTTGAGACAAGCTGGGGCAATGGCGGCGTCATCCATGCGAGCGAGGTCGAGCCCTGGTCGCAACCCGGCATGCCGCGCAAGATCATCGGCTGGCTCGGCCAGGAGAACGCGCCATTGCTGCTGCGCTATGGTGCGATCCCGCATATGTGGCGCTGGGGTCTCGAATTCGCGCAAAATTGCACGCCGGAACGCTTCAAGGCCAATGCCAAAGCCAATCTCGATCTGGCCTTGCATTCACTTGCGTCGTTGCAGGAAATCGGCGCTGAAACCGGCATCAAATATGATCGCGCGACGCGCGGCGTCCTGAAAATATACCGGTCTTCGTCCTCGCTCGATGGCGCCCAGCAATCAAGCGAATATCTTGCCCGACATGGCCTTCTCTACGAGCGCGTCGATGCCAATCGTGCCGTCGAACTCGAGCCGGCGCTCGAGGCGACGAAGCCGACAATGGCCGGAGCACTTTACTTCGCGCGCGATGAAGTCGGCGATTGCAACAAGTTCACGCAAGGCCTCGCCGCAGCGTGCCAGGCGCGCGGCGTCAAGTTCCGCTATGGCGAGACGGTCCAATCGGTCGAGACGGCCAACGGGCGGGTTACCGGCGTCGTCACCAACAAGGAACGCGTCGCCGCCGATACCGTCGTGGTTGCGCTGGGAAGTTTCACAGCGCCCCTGATGGCCAAGCTCGGCATTCGCATCCCGATCTATCCGGTCAAGGGCTTGTCGATCACCTTCCCGCGCGGCGCCTGGAACAGTGCCCCGCAAATACCGGTGATCGACGACAGCAAGCTGTTCGGCCTTGTGCCGCTAGGCGATCGCATGCGGATTTCCGGCTCGGCGGAAATTGCCGGTTACGATACGACGCCGGCGGAGTCGCGAGCGCAAGCGATTGCCGAAAACGCCGGCTTCACTTTCCCTGAGATGAAGCGTCATCTCGATTTCTCGAAAGCACGGATCTGGGCCGGCTTGCGGCCGGTAAGCCCTGCCGGAACGCCGCTCATCGGACGCACGGCGGTGGGCGGCCTTTGGGTCAATGCCGGACACGGACATCTCGGATGGACGCTTGCCTGCGGCTCCGGCCGGGTTGCCGCAGACCTGATTGCAGGCCGCAATCCCGGCATCAAGGTTCCCGCGCCACAAGGCGAGGTTTTACCCACGGCGGCATGAGACCGCCCTTTCTCAACAGCAAAATGGAGGACGTCAGCATGAGGAAGTTGTTACTGGCCACCGCGATCCTGGGACTGTTTGCAACAGCCCCGGCGATGGCGGATGAGGATGCCGCGGCCAAGGCGGTCGAAGCCGCCAAGCAATTCTCCGGCTCGACCATTACGGTCGTTGCCGAGGCAGGGCTTCAGGCACTGCTCGACACGCAATATAGCGGTCCCGAATGGGAGAAACTCACCGGCATCAAGGTGAAGGTTGTCGAGCTTCCCTTCGAAGAAATCTATCCGAAGACCTTGCTCGAAAAGCAGGCCGGCACGGGCGGTTACGACACCTTGCTGATCTCGCCGGCGTGGCTTGCGGATCTCGTCGCCAACAATGTCGTTGAAGATCTCGATCCCTATATCGCGAAGTACGGTGTTGCGAGCGAAATGGACGACATCAATCCGGCCTTCAAGGATTGGATGGTCTATAACGGCAAGATCTATGGCCTCGTCGTCGATGGCGACGTGCTGATCACCTATTACCGCAAGGACCTTTTCGAGGATCCTGAAAACCAGAAAGCCTTCAAAGAGAAGAACGGCTACGATCTCGCAGTGCCCAAGAACTACAAGGAATTTGGCGACATCGCCTGCTTCCTGACCGAGAAGTATCAGCCGAAGCTATATGGCGCGGGCGTTATCAATACCGGCTATACCTTCTTCTTCTTCAGCGAAAGGTTCCGCAACAACGGCGGCAAGTTCTTCGATCCCGAGACGATGAAGGCCGCCGTCAACAGCGAGGCCGGCGTCAAGGCGCTAACCGAGCTCGTCGAACAGAACAAGTGCATGTCGCCCGGCATCGAGACCTGGGGCTTTGCGGAAAATCTCTCGGCGCTCAATGCCGGCGAAATCGCGATGACCATTTCCTGGCCGCCGCTTGGACGCTGGGCGCAAGGCGTCAACATCCAGGACGAGGCTTTGTCATGGGTGCCGAAGACGACGGTTGCCGACAAGGTCGGCTACTCGGTTAACCCGGGCGGCCATTCCGAAATGGCGTCGGGCTTCCTGTCGGGTGTGTCGACGGACAGCAAGAACAAGGATGCAGCCTATCTCTATGCGCAATGGATGCATTCCAAGAGCCAGAGCCTCGTCAACGTCATGAAGCCGGTCGGGCTGCGCGACCCCTTCCGCATGTCGCACTATGATTCGGCGGATTATCAGAATCTCTGGCCCGGTGCGAAGGACTATCTGAAAGTGCTCAAGGACGGCGCGGCCTCGGGCTATGCGGACTTCTCGTGGATCGAGACGTTCAAGTATCAGGACGCGATGTCTCGTGCAGTGAGTGCGGCGATCGGCGGTGAGGATCCCAAGGCTGCCCTCGATGCGATGGCGGCCGAATGGGACCAGATCACCGAAGCGGTCGGTGTCGACAAGCAGCGTGAGGCCTATAAGGTCTGGGCGTCGAAGCCCTCGGCCTATCGCGAGTGAGCGCAACACACGCCATTGCAGCAACAACCGGCCGGCGCTTTTGGGCCGGTCGTCGTGGCACGGGGCTCGCTTTCGTGGCCCCGGCCATCTTCATCATGCTTCTCGTCGGCCTGTTCCCGTTTCTTTGGGCCGTCGTCGTCAGTTTCCAGGACATCACCGGCTCCAATCCGAATGGAAGCTGGGTTGGCCTTGCCCAGTATCAAAAACTCATCGCTGATCCACGGGTCTGGGCCGCGCTCGGCAGAACCATGCTCATCCTCGCGGTTGCGCTGCCGATCGAAGTGATACTCGGCCTGCTTCTCGCCATGCATTTCCAGGCCGATCGGCCATTGAAGCGGCTTTATGTTGCGCTTCTGGTTCTGCCCGCCGTCGTCTCGCCGATGGTCGCTGGCTCGATGTGGCGTCTGATGTTCGACCACAAATTCGGGCCGTTCAACCAGATCATCGGCTGGATCACCGGGCATCCGATCGTGCTTTTGTGGACGGTCAAGCCGCATCTTGCCTATTGGGCGATCCTCATTGCCGAGGTCTGGCAATGGACGCCTTTCATGTTCATCATCCTCATGGCGGCGCTCGCCAATGTGCAGCGCGAACAACTTGAGGCGGCCGAGATCGACGGGGCCGGACGCTTCCGCGTTTTCTTCAAGATCGTGCTTCCGGCGATCATGCCGGTCTTAAGCATCGCCATCCTCATTCGCGCGCTGGATCTCTTCAAGATTTTCGACATGGTCTGGCAGTTGACGCGCGGCGGACCGGGAACCAAGACCGAAACGCTCTCCATTTTCATGTTCGTCAAGGGCTTCCAGAGTTTCGAGACGAGCTATACGGCCGCCTTGGTGGTCGTCCTGCTCATCCTTTTGTCGGTCGTGGTGACATTCGCGCTCAAGCGGATGGGGATCGCGCGATGAAGAAGGACACGCTGGTCAGCCATATTGTCTGGTATGCGATTTCCACGCTCATCCTGATCGTGATGCTGTTCCCGATCTACTGGATGTTCATGGTTTCCCTCAAGCTGCCCGAGGAAATCTTCAAGTCGCCGCCGGTCTGGTTTCCAGATACCCCGCAATTCAACAACTTCGCCGCACTCTTCATCGATGGCGATGTCTGGTCGTTGTGGAACAGCCTGGTCATCGCCGGGGTGTCGACACTGATCGCCATGGTACTCGGTACGATGTGCGCCTATGCGATCGTGCGGTTCAAGACCGGCGGCGACAATCTTGCGATCTGGATCCTGTCGCAGCGCATGCTGCCACCGATCGCCATCGTCTTCCCGATTTTCCTCGCCTATGCGGTCTTTGGCCTCTCCGACAGTTATCCGGGGCTCATCCTGCTCTATACCGCCTTTGCGCTCCCTTACGTGGTCTGGATGATGCGCGGTTATTTGGAGGAAGTGCCGGTCGAACTCGAAGAAGCAGCGCTTGTGGATGGCCATTCGTATTGGAGCGTTTTGTGGAAGGTCACGGTCCCGATGGCGCGAAACGGCCTGATCGCAACGGCGATCTTTGCCTTTGTGTTTTCGTGGAACGAGTTTCTCTTCGCATTGGTGCTGACGCGGACTGAAGTGATCACCTACACGGTTCAGATCAGTCAGTATTTCGGATCCCAGTCGACCTTCTGGGCGAAGATCGCTGCGATGTCGGTGCTCGGGACACTGCCGGTCTTTATCGCGGTCACCATCCTGCAGCGCTATCTGGTGCGCGGTATTTCGATGGGCGCGGTCAAGGGTTGACGCGCCAACGATAACCCTCCCAAAACCGTCACCCCAGCGAAAGCTGGGGTCCCCTGAATCGGGTCAGCAACGGCACCTTCTCAGGGGATGCCAGCTTTCGCTGGCATGACGGTTTGTGGAGGATCAAATATCGTTACGCCGCTTCAGCTTCGATGTTGACGGAAGAAACCGCGATCTTGGTCAGGGCCTCGTCCGTCGCCTTCTCTTCCTTCAGGGTCTGTTCGAGAAGCTTGGCGGCGTCGTTCAATCCGAGCTCTTCCGCCCAGGTTCGAAGCGTTCCGTAGCGCGAGATCTCATAATGCTCGACCGCCTGGGCCGCGGCGAGCAATCCTGCGTCCAGAGCCGGCGAGCCCTTGTATTCGTCCATGATCTCGGCGCCTTCTTCCGCGATGCCGACGATGGCCGCGCAGGTCTTGCCTTGCGCCTTCTTGTCGATGATCGCGAATATCTTCTCGAGACGTTCGACATGCATCTCGGTTTGATCGCGATGCTTTTCGAAGGCCTTGCGCAAAGCGTCGGCATTCGCAGCCTTCGCCATCTTCGGCAAGGTCGCAAGAATCTTCTTCTCCGCGAAATAGATATCTTTCAGCGTATCGTAAAACAATTCGTCCAGCGTCTTAGCTGCCTTTGGCATATGTCGCTCCTGTTCTTGAAACGAGGGGGAACAACCCCTCCTCACAGGGCTTAATCAGCCAAGTGGCAGCTTGTTCCGGCGGCTTAGAATTTTGCGGTCGCGACCGTGGCGCGGGCGGCGGCCTCCAGCCACGCGATTGCGCGCTCGACATTGGTTTGTGGAGAAGCCGTCCCGTCGATCATCAAGACATCCGTCTCTCCGACCGGCGGTTCGAAGGTCGCAAGCTGGCTTTCGAGCAACCCCGGCGGCATGAAATGGCCGCGCCGTTCGGCCATGCGGCGCTCGAGTTCGTCGCGGGGCACGGTCAGGCAGATGAAGCGCAAGGCCGGCCCCACACCGCTCCGCAGGCGGTCCCGATAAGCGCGTTTCAGCGCCGAGCAGGAGCCGACCGAATGCGGTTTTTCCTTGAGCGTCCTGGCAATATTGGCCAGCCACGGCCAGCGATCCTCGTCGCTCAATGGAGTTCCGGCGCTCATCTTGGCGATATTTTCCGCAGGATGCAGCGTGTCGCCCTCGATGAATTCCGCGCCCAGACGTTTCGCCAGCGCGGTTCCGAGCGTCGTCTTACCGCTTCCGCTCACGCCCATCACGATGACCGGACCCAAATCCCACCTCTTGCCAGCTTTGACGATGCCGTGACCCCGCCGATGTCGATACCATAGCCGACGCCGCTTCTGGAATGGCGGGGAGATGACGAGGATGATAGACCTATGGCCACCAAGGTTGGAGGTTCACGGAAGATGTCCTCAAGCGAAAACGACGTGCGCCGTGCGGTCGATGCGTGGTTTGCCGCGCTCAACGCCATGCTTGCCGGCAATCCCGAGCCCTTCTCGGGCCTGTGCAGCCATGCCGGCGACGTCATCTACATGAGCGGCGAAGGCACCTATCGGGTTGGGTTCGACGCCGCATTCGCGGATTGGAAGGAGCAGGCCGCAAAAGCCCGCGGCGGGCAGGTCACGGCTGAAGACGTTCATGTGGTGGTGACGGGCGACATGGCCGCGGCCGGCCTTGTCGCACATGCGAGGTTCAAGGATCGAGACGGCCGGCAAAGCGATTTGCGAGTCCGCCAGACGAATGTCTATCGCAAGGAAGGTGCCGCCTGGAAACTGGTGCTGCATCAGGTGGATTTCATCCCGGCATGGAAGACGGTGGTGAGTTGAGCGTTTAAGCCTTGCGGTCCGGATCGGGCTTGGCGGAGCGCATTTGACGCGGGCTCTTGCCGGTCCATCGCCTGAACGCGACCGAGAACGCACTTTGGTTTGCGTAACCGAGAAGAAAGGCGATGTGGGTGAAGCTCAGGCTATCCTGCGCCAAATAGCGAAAAGCAAGGTCCTTGCGCAGACTATCGAGGATCTCCGCAAAGGAAGTCCCGAGTTCGCCCAGGCGTCGCACGAGCGTCCTTTCGCTCATTCCCAATTCAGTCGCTATCACCTTGGCGCGGCCCTGGCCGGTCGGCAGAAGCTCGGTCAATCGGCGCTCTATCCGCCCGATGATTTCCTCATGCTGTTGCGGGCGATTCTGCAGCACGTCGTCGGCGTGGCTTTGCAGGATGGACAGGAGCCGGTCGTCGGACGAGGTGATGGGTGTTGCGAGCACCTTTCGGCTGAAGGCCATCTGGCCGCGGTTGCGATTGAATGAAACCGGGCAGCCAAAATGCCGCGTCAGCCGTTTCAAGTCGGTGCGACGTTGATGAACGAATTGGACACTGTCCGGGCTGATCCGCTTGCCGGTCAACTGCCGGTAGGCGTGAATGATGAGCCCATATGAAAACTCGTTGGCCTGCTGCTGGTGGGCATGCCCCGGGTCTTGCGCGGCGATACCGAGCGTTCCTGACCCTTCCGCAATCTTCAGCTCGACCTGGAACGCTTCCGAAAAAATACGCAGATACCGAGTGAGGTTCTGCAACCCGTCTTCCACATTTTCGGAGGCAATGCCCAGATAACCGAGGAGTCCGATATCTCGAATGTCGATCGTCTGGCTCAGTTGCAGTCCGAAGCAATCGTCGTCCAATTCGCGCGCGGCGTATTCCAGGAGCCTGGCATGCGCGGCGAAGGGAATCCAGGAATCCGCCTTGTTGAGCGTGCGAAGCTCAAGACCGGCTTCGGCCAAAGCGGCGGAAACGTTGAAGCCTTGCTGCTTCAGCTTTTGGACGACCAAACGCGCCCATAGCGACCGGACGAGCACCGGGCGCTGGCGAAGGCGGCGTTGTTTCCTGGCCATGCGCATTCCTACCGCAAGCCCATCGAGGCTAGCACAGAGCCTGGCATCAAATAACAAGCAAATGGCGCCTGTTCGAAAGAATAATCGTGGAAGCCGGCCTATCTCATCGCCAACTCTTCCCCGGCGCGAAATGGGGAAGGGGTTGGGCGCCGAGAACGATAATCAAAAACTTGGCGCCCGGGCTAGCGGTCTCCCGGTCCCGCTGGGAGCCGCTAGTTCCTGACAAGCCGAACCGGCCGATCATCTGACTCTGCATCGAGCATTTGCGGGGGACTATTGGCGGAGAGGGAGTCCGCCGTTTCAACGTCCCGGTTAGTCCAAGGTAGTCCAAGAGTTCAACATACGTTGCGGATATCTGCTGGCAGTAATCCAAGAGGATCCATAGAAATCTGGTACCATCCCACAT
>JAESFU010000685.1_pt1 | contig 13304 bp, 14 predicted proteins | sample 9269461 | NCBI WGS metagenome assembly JAESFU01 (sample SAMN14502556, study PRJNA617107) | algae metagenome | isolation source: Stenomitos rutilans HA7619-LM2 and co-occurring heterotrophs from cave walls | place: USA: Waikapalae cave, Hawaii | collected 2009-07-28
AGTCCCACGACCGAATTGCCGCCGGTCCATGATGGCGGAAAGCCAATGCCCACGGCGTAACCGCAATGATGTCGGCGATAATGGGATAACCCGGCATCGTCGACCACCGCCTGCCATGCAGCATAGACATCGCGTGCGCGATGGCCTGGCCGCAATGACCCAAGAACCGCATCAAACGCCTTTCGGCTGAGTTGCGCCATGGCGGCGTCATCATTCGAAGGTTCACCGAGCCGGATAATCCGGCCGAGCGGCGCGTGATAGCGCGAGACGCAGCCGGCGAGTTCGAGGAAGACCATGGCGCCATTCCGGAGCGTGCCGTCGCCCCAGGTTGCATGTTCCTCGCCCAGCCGGTTTCCGGGGCGGATGAACGGACCGAAGCCCGGCGGATGTCCGCCGGCCCGAGTCATGGCGCCAAGACATTCGGCCGCGACATCGCGCTCCGTGACACCATCCGCGATCGAAGTAACGGCAGCGTTCGCCACAGCTTCCGTCACACGGGCGGCCTTGCGCATCAATGCCTGTTCTTCCGCGCTCTTCACCAGGCGCAACCGGTCAATCAGTCCGGACACATCCACCCACTCGCAGTCAACTTGCGCTTGGAGCGAACGCGCGAGCCCGTGGCTCATGCCCGAGGTCCAAAACTCTAGGCCGAGCCATCTGTTTGCGAAGCCACGCTCCTTGAGCACCATCGCCATCACATCGGCCGCGGTTTCCGAATCCGAATGACCGCGAAATTCAGCACTCGCAACCTGCTTCTCGACCGACACCCGTTCCATCGCGCGTGTTACGAGAACCGCCTTCCCTTCCAGCGGTACGAAGAGAAGATGGGGCGCGAAATAGCCCCAATGATCGAGACCGGTCAGATAGAAGACATTTTCCGGAGACGCGAAGATCGCCGCATCCAGCTTCCTCGCCGCAAGCTCGCACCGCGTAGCGTGGAGACGCCGCGCGATCTCTTCGGCGGTGAATGGGTTCTCGAACATCCGCTAATCGATGACGATCAGTTCGCGCGCCACATCGCACAAGCGATCGCCGCCCTTCTCCGTGACGATGAAGGATTCCGAGATCGCCACACCGAAACCTTCGAGCCACAAGCCCGCCTGGATGTGAAAGCACATGCCGGCCAGCAATTCTGTGCGATCGCCGGGCCTCAGGCTGACTGTGCGCTCGCCCCAGTCCGGGGGATAGGCAAGGCCGATCGAATAGCCGACGCGGCTTTCTTTCTTGAGCCCATTGCGGCGAAGCACCGCCTGCCAGGCTGCCTCGACATCTTCGGCGAGCTTTCCGGCCCTCGCCATGGCGAGCCCTGCATCGACACCCTCGACCGCGACCTTGGCGACATCAAGAATGGCTTTCGGCGGCTTGCCGAGATACATAGTACGCGTGAGTGGCGCATGATAGCGCCGGCGCGCGCCAGCAATCTCGAGCATAACCGGGGTATTGTTCGGCAGAGCTGCATCCGTCCAAGTGAGATGCGGCGTCGTGGTCCCCTCGCCTATCGGCATCAACGGACAAATGGCAGCATAGTCGCCGCCGGCGCCCGTAACGCCAATCGTCTGCGCATGATAGATCGCGGCGATCACGTCCTGTTGCGGGACCCCGGGCTTCATCGCGGCAATGCCGCTGTTCATTGCATGCGTACAGATGCGTCCGGCCTCGCGCATATAGGCAAGCTCGGCCTCGGATTTTACAAGGCGCGCCCAGTTTACGAGGTCGCGATTGTTCGCGATCTTCGCATTCGGAAGTCCTTCGACGAGATGAGCGTGGCAGCGGGCCGTATAGTAATGCGCGTCCATCTCGACGCCGATGCGGTCGCTGCCCCAGCCGCGTTCCTTGATCAATTCGGCAAGCGCGTCACTAGGATGGCCGACAGCATGCTGAATTAACCCCTCAGCATACGGAACAATATTGCGATCTGGCAGGTCTGTCGCCAGGCGCGCGCTTTTCGCATCCTGGGCGCGCCCGAACCAGATCGGGCTCTCCTCCTCGACGTGAACGACGACGCATTGCGGCACGTAAAAGGACCAACCGTCGAAACCGGTGAGCCAGCACATATTGGCGGGATCCTGGCAGATGATGAGGTCGAAACCTTCGTCCGCCATGCGCCGTTTGGTATCGGCGACACGTCGCTCGAACTCCAAAGGCGGAAACATCCTCTGCATGACCATTTTCCTCGAACATGTGCACAACGAATATCGGCAGTTGCACCGTACGTCACTGATTACGTGCATCAATCATTCATGCTTGCCGTCTTCTTCCTTTAGTTGTATACAACTATTGAAAATGGCTGCAAGGCCATTTCGCAACAACAAAAGTTGAAGGGAGACGCGCATGCCGGTTCACTCATTGATTTCTCGCCGCAGATTTCTGATTGCGGGCGGCCTGGGCCTCGGCACGGCCCTGTGCCTGCCGGGCGTTGCATTCGCAGAGACCACCCTCGAGCGCGCCAAGGCGCAAGGTTATATTCGCGTGGGTTTCGCCAATGAGGCACCCTTCGGATATGCGACGCCGGACGGCAAACTCACCGGCGAGGCGCCGGAAGTCGCCAAGGCCGTGCTCGCCAAGATGGGCATTCCGCAGGTTGACGGCGTGCTGACCGAATTCGGTTCGCTCATTCCAGGTTTGAAGGCCGGACGTTTCGACATCATCGCAGCCGGCATGTTCATCAATCCGAAGCGCTGCGCCGAGATTCTCTTTTCCGAGCCGTCTTACGGCATCGGCCAGGCCATTCTCGTAAAGCAGGGAAATCCAAAGGGCATCAAGGACTATGCAAGCTTCAAGGACAATGGCGATCTGAAACTCGCCGTCATGGCGGGCGCCGTCGAAGCTGGCTATGCCAAGGACGCTGGTGTTCTCGAAACCCAACTCGTCATTCTACCCGATCAGGCGAGCCTCCTTGCTGCCGTGCAATCGGAACGTGCCGATGGTGCCGCTTTGACAGCCTTGTCGATCGCCGACATGGCCAAGAAGGGAGATGGCGTTGAATCGACAACGCCGTTTGGCGAAGTCGCCGGCAAGTCCGTCAAAGGTCATGGCGGTTTCGGATTCCGCAAAGAAGACACCGATCTCTACGAAGCCTTCAATGCCGAACTCAAGAAGTTCATCGGCTCCGATGAACATATCGCCTTGGTGACGCCGATCGGTTTCGGCAAAGACTATCTCCCCAACAAGACAATGGAACAATTGTGCAAGGGCGAATGACGCCTTGAACCGACGGGCGGTGAGTCAACGCCGCCCGCTTCAACTCTCTAGCACCGTGGGGATTCGATGGGTGTCCGCACGCTTGTTGCCCTATTTGTCGCAACGGTCCTCGCCATTGCGGTGCTTGGCGCTCAGCCGCGCTATGAAATTTTCCTCCCTGGCCTGCTGCAAGGCGCCGGTCTGACATTGCGCCTCACTCTGCTCGGCTGTGCGCTTGCAGTCGTCGCCGGGATTGCCGCAGGCCTCGGCAAAATGTACGGGCCCGCGCCGATCCGCTGGCTCGCCAATATCTATATCGAGGTATTCCGCGGAACATCCGCGCTCGTTCAGCTTTTCTGGTTGTTTTTCGTGTTGCCGCAATTCGGCATCATGCTCGATGCATTCACCGTCGGTGTGCTTGGCCTCGGCCTCAATGTCGGTGCCTATGGGGCCGAGGTGGTGCGCGGCGCCGTCACCGCGGTTCCGCGCGGACAATGGGAAGCCGCGACCGCGCTCAACATGTCGCGGGCGCAGACGTTGCGACGGATCATCCTGCCGCAGGCGCTCGTCGCGATGATCCCGCCATGGGGCAACCTATTCATCGAGCTTCTGAAGTCGACGGCGCTTGTCTCGCTCATCACCTTGAACGATCTCGCCTTCAAGGCGCAGCAGATGAACCAGACGACGATGAAGACCCTGCCGATCTTCACGCTCGTCTTGCTCATCTATCTCGCCATGTCGTTGCTCCTGACCATCGGCATGCGTGTGCTGGAACGCCGTGCAAGCCGCGGACTTACACGGAGGACCGCGTGATGTGGGACTGGACCTTCGCTTTCGAAATTCTCCCCGCGCTAGGGCGTGCCGCGATCGTCACCATAGAGGCGACATTGGTGGGTTTCGTCATTGCGGCACTCCTGGGCCTCGCCTTGACCCTGCTCCGCATTGCATTTCCGATCACGGCCTGGCCGATTTCGCTCGTCGTCGAACTCGTCCGCTCGACGCCCTTGTTGATCCAGATATTCTTTCTCTATTTCGTCATGCCGCAGTTCGGCATCGTGCTCGATGCTTTCACCACCGGCGTTTTGGCGCTCGGACTGCACTATGGCGCCTATTGTTCCGAGGTCTATCGCGCCGGGTTCGAAAACGTGAATCGCGGTCAGTGGGAGGCGGCCACTGCGCTGAATTTAAGTACCTGGACAACCTTGCGCGATATCATCATCCCTCAGGCGATCCCACCCATAGTTCCGGCACTCGGCAACTATCTGGTCGCGCTGTTCAAGGAAACTCCACTGCTTTCGGCGATCGCCGTGCTCGAACTGATGCAGACCGCCAAGATCATCGGCTCGGAAACCTTCCGCTATACCGAACCTATCACCCTGGTCGGCGTCTTCTTCCTCATCATGAGTCTCGTATCCGCGGCCGTCATCCGCGTTGTCGAACGCGCCCTCAACCGGAGATATGCGCGATGAACACCAAACCAATGGTTCGCTTCGATAAAGTCTCGAAGCGCTACGGCCCGCTTACCGTGCTCGATTCCCTTGAACTCGATATCGGCCAGGGTGAAAAAGTCGCGATCATCGGACCATCGGGATCAGGAAAGACGACTGTGCTGCGCATGCTCATGACGCTTGAGCAGATCGATGACGGAGTGATCTGGGTCGAGGGCGAACCATTGACGCACATGGAGCGTAATGGAAAGCTCATTCCCGCCGACAAGGCGCACATTCGCCGGGTACGCGCCAAGATCGGCATGGTGTTTCAGTCCTTCAATCTCTTCCCGCACATGACGGCCATGGGAAATTGCATCGAGGCGCCGACGACCGTGCTCGGCATGAAGCGGGGGGACGCGGAAGCCCGCGCTGCCGAGCTATTGGAAATGGTGGGTCTTGCCGCAAAAAAGGATCATTATCCATCGCAGCTTTCCGGCGGCCAGCAGCAGCGCGTTGCGATCGCACGGGCGCTTGCCATGCGGCCTCGCATTATGCTGTTCGACGAAGTGACCTCGGCTCTCGACCCGGAATTGGTTGGCGAGGTCCTGCAAGTCATCCGCAAGCTCGGCAGCGAACATGACCTGACCATGTTGATGGTCACCCACCAGATGGGCTTTGCACGGGAGTTTGCCGATCGGGTCTGCTTCTTCTATCAGGGCAAGATCTGCGAGCAGGGGGCGCCGGACCTGTTTTTCACGGCGCCCCAGAATGAGAGAACACGACAGTTCCTCAATGCTGTCCTGGAGGCCGGATGAGTTTGCCCGCCGAAATCGACGAAAGGCCCCTTCCGCAGGTGCGCGAGCGCTTCGAGCGCATGTACAAGGCCATTCGCGATCGCATTTGCCTCCTTGAATATGAGCCCGGTGCCCGATTGAGCGAGGAAGAACTTGCCCGGGAATTCGGTGTCTCGCGGACGCCCTTGCGCCGCGTCCTGTCGCGCCTCGAATCCGAAGGATTGCTCGAAAGCCGACACGGCGTCGGTACTTTCGTCACTGACGTCGACATTGACGCGCTATTGCCGGTCTATCATTTGCGAATGGAACTCGCCGAACTCATTGGCAAGCTCGATCCCCTGCCCCGCGGCCCCGCTGACATTGCTCGTGTCAAATCCCTGCTCCGCCTTTGCGACGAACTGGCGAGAAATCCCGATCCTAAGGCCTTCGCCAAGCTGAACATGGAGTTCTTTGGCGAATTGGCGGCGATGACCGGAAATGCCCCGTTGCGCGAGATTTCCGAGCGTCTCTATTTTCTGACCCACCGGATCTGGCTGAAATCGGTTCCGCACCTGAATTTGCCCGACGAATTCGCCGTCTTTCGTCGAGAGATGGCGGATATTCTGGCAGCCATGGAAGTGGGAGATCTGGAAGCAGTGGGCTACATAAGGCGCAGTCACATCTCCATGAGTGTCCGGCGCATGCAGGCCTTCGCCGGAATGCTGCCGACGTAATCAGCTTTGCCGCCGAAGCCGATTTCAAATGCATCGGCACGCATTGCCAAACCGTCCGCGACCTAGGATGATGGGCATCCGCTTTCTACGATAAATACGAGGACGACGATGGCTTTGAAGAACCGCCTGGGCGGCCATACCAACACCTACCACACCTATAGCCTGGAAGAGGCGCTCGAAGGGATCGCTGCGTCGGGCTACAAATTCGTCGAACTCACCGCGGTGCGCGGCTGGACGGAACACGTGCCGCTCGACGCCGATGCGAAGATCCTGGGCGGCATTCAAAGAATGATGAACAAGCTCGGCCTGGTTGCAATCTCGCTCTCCGGGCACTCAGACCTGACCACCAAGGACGGCCTCAAGCTTGGTCTCCAGGCGCTCGATCTCTGCGAACGCATGGGCATCGACATCATGAACACGGCGATTGGCGGTCATTACAGCGAAAACGAAGATGAAGAGGCGTTCATGGGCAACATCCATGAGCTGGCCGACAATGCTGCCGCCCGCGATATTCGCCTCGGCATAGAAATCCATGGCGAGATTACCAAATCCGGCGCCGCGGCTATCCCGGTCTTGCAGCGGATCGGCCGGAAAAACGTCTTGATCAACTACGACACCGCCAATGTGGAGTTTTATGGAGATGTGAAAGCGGTCGACGACCTGCCCGCCGCGATGCCTAAGCTCGTTCACTGTCACCTCAAGGACAAACGCGGCGAAGGTCGTATTTGGGACTTCCCGGCCGTCGGCGAAGGCCATGTGGATTTCAAGCGCGTGCTCGACATTATGTCCAAAGGCGGGTTCACCGGACCGATGAGTGTGGAAATCGAGTTCAAGGGCGACCCATGGCCACCGCTTGCCGAAGTCAACCGGGCGATGAAGGCCTCCTACGACAAGCTCGCTTCGCTCGGCCTCTCATAGAAGCGCCTCCACATGAAAATCGGAATTCTCGGCGCGGGCTTCATGGGAGGAACTCACGCCCGCGCTTACGCCAAGATTCCGGGCGTCAGCGTAGCGGCTGTTTCATCCCGGCATCTCGACAAGGCTGAGAAGCTTGCGACGGAGGTTGGCGCGCGCGCGACGACCGATGACAGGTCGATCATCGAAGACGCCTCGATCGACATCATCAGCAACACGCTGCCGACCCACCTTCATCCCGAAACGACGATAGCCGCACTCAAGGCCGGAAAGCATGTGCTGCTCGAGAAGCCCTTCGCGCTGACCGCTGCCGATTGCGACGGCATGATCGCGACGGCTAAAGAAACTGGTCGAACTCTGATGATCGCGCATGTCCTGCGCTTCTGGGGCGAGTATGTTTCATTGGTGGACTTCGTGCAGGCTGGCAGGATTGGCAAGCCGATCTCGGCAGTCGCCACGCGGCTTTCCCAGCTTCCCGGCTGGGCTGACTGGTTCCTAGACCCTAGTTTGAGTGGTGGCGCGGTGCTCGACCTCTGCGTTCATGATTTCGACGCGCTCAACTGGCTCTTCGGCACTCCGACATCGGTCTATGCCCGCGGCAAGGAATTGCGGCCTGGGTTGTGGAACGATGTTCACGCGCTGGTGGACTATGGCGGTGTCGAAGGTCTGGTCGAAGGCAGCGAGTCCATGCCGCAGGGCTATCCCTTTACCGCCGCCTTGAAGGTGCTGTGCGAAGGAGGCGTCGTTGAATATCTCTTTCGTGCCGGCGGCGTGAGCGTCGAAATGGGTGGCGGATCGTCGCTGATGGTGCATGAGGCAGGCAAAGCCTACGCGCTGCCGTCCCTCTCCGCTGATGCCTATGAGAGCCAGGCGGCCTACATCGTTGACTGTGTCCGGAAAGGCGTGAAACCGGTGCTCGGAACGCCCGAACAGGCGCGCCTGGCCGTGGCCGCGGCCAATGCCGCGCGCCGCTCGCTGGAGAGTGGAGCGGTGGTAAGCCTATGACCAAGCTCACGGCACTGGCGATTGTCGCCCATCCTGATGACATCGAATTCACCATGGCGGGAACCCTGCTCCTCTTGAAGGATGCCGGTGCCGATATCCATTTCTGGAACCTCGCCAATGGCTGCTACGGATCGATGGTGCATTCGCGCGCCGACATCACGCGCATCCGTGCCGAGGAAGCCGCCGCCGCCGCCAAGCGTGCCGGCGCAACCTATCACCAAGCAATCACCGACGATCTCGCAATAATTCACACGCCGGATTTGATCGCCAAAGTTGCCTCCGTCGTTCGCAGCGTGAAGCCGGCAATCATCCTCACCCACTCGCCGCAGGACTACATGGAGGACCATATGAACGCGGCGCGTTTGGCGGTTACCGGCGCCTTCATCCGCGCCGCGCCGAATTACGTCAGCGACCCGCCGGCACCTGCCTGGGCTGGAGATACTGTCGTCTATCATGCCATGCCGCATGGACTTCGCGGCCAGCTCCGCGAGACCATCCACGCCGAAACCTATGTCGATATCGCTTCGACGCTGGCCCGCAAGGGCGCCTTGCTAGCCGATCACAAGAGTCAGCAAGAATGGCTGGAGGCGACACAAGGCATGGGATCGATGGTCGCCGAGATGGAGCATTTCAGCGCCAATGTCGGTGCGCTGTCGGGACGTTTCGCCCACGCTGAAGGCTTCCGCCGCCATTTGCATTTCGGTTTTTCGCCCGAGGCCTTCGATCCGCTTCGCGATGCGCTCGGCGACAAGGCATGGCGCGATCCGGCATACCAGCCGGCCTAGAGCTCGACGACTTTTCCCTCGTGGATCGAGCGATCGGCGGCAAGCACGATCTTGAGGCTCTTGACGCCGTCATTCATGTGATCGCTCAGGTCGATATCCTCGTTGATCGCCTTGAGGAGATAACGCTGCTCCCGTTCGCACAGATCGTCATGGCTCGGCTCATCGCTCATGTCGATGCGCTCGTCGGGCCTCTTCATGTCTGCGTGATGCCAAAGGATCTGATTGGTCTTGGTGTGAGCGTTGATGTCGTCTGACTTCACATTACCTGCAGTCTCGGCCATGACGATCGAGACGGACCCTTTGGGACCAATGACGTCCTTTACGAAGAAGGCAGTCTCGCTCATCATCGGCCCCCAGCCGGCCTCGTACCAGCCGACCGAGCCGTCATCGAAGCTGACCTGCAGCATGCCGTAATTGTTCAGCTTCACCTCGTCGGTCAGTTTCGCCCCGACGGCATGCACTGATTTCGGCTTTGCCTTGGTCATTTGGCACATGATGTCGACATAATGGACACCGCAATCGACGATGGGCGGAAACGAATTCATCAGCCGCTTGTGCCAATCCCAGGTTTCGCCATTGGACTGCTGGTTCAGATTCATGCGGAACACCAATGGCGTTCCAAGCTGGCGCGCGATCTCGATGAACTTAACCCATGACGGATGCTGTCGCAGGATATAGCCGATCACCAGCTTCTTGCCGGTGCGCTTGGCGGTGGCCACGACCTTCTCGGCATTTTCGGCATTGTCCGCCAAAGGCTTCTCGACAAACACATGAGCGCCGGACTCCATCGCCTTTATCGCGAATGACGCATGGGTGTCGGGCAAAGTGTTGATCGAAACTACATCCGGCTTCAATTCGGCAAGCGCCTTTTCGAAATCATCGAATTTCTTGGCGTGTTTAAGGGCGTCCGGCAGTTCGCGCTTGGCAATGCGGCGCTCGCACACGCCGACGACCTCGAACTCTGGAATACGCGTATAGGCGAGCGCATGGCTCATCCCCATATTGCCGAGCCCGACAACGAGCACTCGTTTCTTCGCCATAGCCAATCCTCCCGTAACTTCAGGCACCGATCTTCACGACCGCACCGGTGCGCGCCGATTCCTCCGCGGCCAACGTCGCCTCCAGGGCGGCAGCAGCATCTTCCGGCCGGCCGATCGCTGGCGTCTTTCCCTTGATGGCGCAATCGGCAAAATAGGCAAACTCCTCGCGCAATGCCCCGCCCCGTACACCCTCGAACATCGGCCAATAGGTCGTATCCGGGCTGTGCAGCTTGTCGGCCGAAACGATGCCGAGATTCGGAAACGTATCCTGGATATGGATGATGCCTTCGGTGCCGATGATCGACATGCGCTCGTCGATGTCGAAAGGCGTCTTCTCCGGCATGCACCACACCGTTTCGAGCGTCGCCGTCGCACCGCCGCGGAAGCGATACATGGTTTGACCGATATCGGGGAACTTCAATCCGCGCACGCTCACCGTCTGCGCATAGGCGCTTGCCACCCGATCGCCGGTGAACCACAGCATCAGGTCGGTATCGTGAATCGCGTCGCCGACAATCGGACCGATCTTGTTGAGGATTTCCGGCGTCCAGGCGGCGGGAATATTGCGGCGCGAACTCATCGCGACGATCTTGCCGATCTTGCCAGCATCGATCGCCTGCTTGGCCATGCGATAGCGCGGATTGAACCGGCAGATATGGCCGATCTGCAGGACTCCCTTGGCCTTCTTGGATGCCGCGATGATCTTGTCGCAGTCGGCGACCGTCGAAGCCATCGGCTTTTCGAGAAACACATGCTTGCCGGCTTCGAGTGCCGCGATTGTCGGATCGGTATGCTGATCCCACATGGTGACGATCGAAACCGCATCGATGTCAGGATCGGCGAGCATGTCGCGGTAATTGGCGTAGGTTTTCTTGACGCCGAACTTCTGGGCCAAACCCTTCAACCGATCGGGCGTGCGGGTGCAAAGCGCCGCCAGTTCGAGATTGGGGATGCCGACGATCGTCTCGCAGTGGATTTCGCCAAACCACCCAAGACCGATCACGCCAATCCGTAGCCTGTCCATCCCGGTTTCCTTTAGAAATTTTCGAGCGTCAGTTCGCGCGTCATCACGATGTTTCCGGCGGAAAGTCCGCAATCGACCGGGAGCGAAACGCCGGTGATAGCGGCAGCCGCGTCGGAGGCAAGAAATCCGACGGCGCGCGCAACATCGATCGGCTCGACGATGCGCCCAAGCGGGTACCAGCGCCGCAACGTCTCCAGGACGGTCGAGTCTTTTGAGGCGCGCCGCTCCCACAATGGAGTTCGCACCGTACCTGGCAGCACGATATTCGACCTTATGCCGAAACGGCCATATTCCAGCGCCAGCGACCGGGTGAGCGAGATCATCCCGGCCTTGGCGGCGCTATAGGCGGGATCGCCCAGGGCGCTGAGTCCGTTGACCGAGCCGATCGCGATGATCGATCCAGCCTTCTTCTCCTGCATGCCGGGCAAGACCGCATGGGCGCAATAATAGGCGCCGTTCAGATTGCCGTTTACATCATGCTCCCAGCCGCGGGGATCGGTGCGCGCGAATGTCGGGTGCTCGGAGAAGCCCGCATTGTTGACGAGGATATCGACCGGGCCCAGATCGGCCGCAATCTTCTTGAACGCTGCGGAGACGGCACCGGCATCACCGACATCGACGACATAGCCTTCCGTCTCAGGGTTCTTGTCGAGCGCCGCAATCACCGCGCCTTCATCGGCGAAGAAGCGGCAAAGACTCTGTCCAATGCCGCCGGCCGCGCCGGTGATGGCGACCACCTTGCCTTCAAACATCATGCGTGCGCATCCAGTATCTTCATGGCATCGGCGATCCAGGCAACATTGGCTGAGCGCAGATGGCCCCAATTGTAGAACGCAAGTTCCCGCACGCCGCCGCCGGCCAGGGCTTCGATGGCGGCAAGGAAATCATTGCGGCTGGCGAAGTCGGGATAGGCCGGGCGCAAGATGCCGCGCAGCGTGCCAGTGCCGTTCAACCGCCGTCGAATGTCGAAGAGATCGGCCTTCACGCGATTGGCGCCGGGCTCGTAGAAACAGGCTTCGATGATTCCCGTCGCATTGGCGAGGCTTGCCAAGTCGCTCCCCTCGTACCAGGCGCCGGCCGTCGGGCGCGCGACCGAGGGTATGACGGCGACATTCGCATCCTTGCGCACGGCTGCTCGAATTTCAGCGACCAGCGACGTCACGACATCGCAGCGCCAGTCGAGATAGGATTTGAGCGCCCCTTCGCTGCGCGTATCGGCAAGCCAGAACGCCTCCGCCATATCCGGCGGGAAATCGACATCGCTCGCCAGATAGGCCGTGATGTCGCCGGCGACCTGGGCCTTCAGGCCGCGCGCGTCGATCCCGACCGACTGCGCCGATCCGACGCAATGGTCGCAAAAACACAAGCCCAACTGGGCATCGAGCCAGCGGTTCGGTTGGTTCAATGCGAATTCGTGATGAAAGCCGTGCGCATAAGGCAAAAAGCCTGGCGTCTCCAGCGATACGCCCGAGACCTCATAGTGATCGCAAACATCCTTGGCGAGCGCGACCGCATAGGCGCGCGCATCCGGCGCAGAAGGACACAGATTATAGATATAGCGATCGCCGAAGGCATTGGTGACGCAAGAATTGGGATTGGCCGTACCCAACAGGGTATTGTGCAGGAGCACGAGCCAGACATTGACGGCCATGGTCTTCGACGCACAAAGCTCGGCGATGACATCTGTCCCCGGCAGCATCGAGTTCGCGACCGGCTTGATCTTTCCGTAGTAAGCCGGCGTCGCCTTGAAATAGACCGTGCCGTCTTCGGGGAAGTAGACCTTGCCGTTGAGACCATGCGGTCTGAGAAACTTGCCGGCGTGATAGCTCCCGGCGATCGTCACCGTATCGAGGCCGAGAGCGCGGAACTGCTCGACCGACTGCGGGACACCGGCCTCGGCGAGGTCCCAGGCATAAGTATAGATCGCGCGATAGCTCATCGCGGCGACGGGCCGGAGAACCAGCCTTCCTTCAGATAATGCATGTATTCGAAGATCGTGTTGTACTTCCGGATGAACACGACTTCGAGAAAATCGCCGACCACGAAAGGCGGAATGATGATCTCCTGGCCTTCGATATGCGGCCCCAAGGCCGACACGCGGAACGCAATGTGAGGATTGGCCTTGATGACGGCGGGAACAGTGCTGTCAGGCTCGTAGCGCAGAAACTCGATATGCTCGGGATGTTCGTGCGGATTGGTCACCCAAACCCGGCTCTGTTCCACCCAGTTCTCGCCAGGCTGCGGCACCGTCGTCGTAATGCCAACATGATCGAAGACAAACACGAGAAAACCCCGCTCCGCCGGAATTGGCGGCGATGCGCAAGCACCGCCGCCAACGGGCTTAGATAGCCTTGCCGATTGCCTCGACGTCGACGGCCTTATAGTCGTCAGACAACGCAAATCCATCGGCATCCGCCT
>JAESFU010000686.1_pt1 | contig 13304 bp, 9 predicted proteins | sample 9269461 | NCBI WGS metagenome assembly JAESFU01 (sample SAMN14502556, study PRJNA617107) | algae metagenome | isolation source: Stenomitos rutilans HA7619-LM2 and co-occurring heterotrophs from cave walls | place: USA: Waikapalae cave, Hawaii | collected 2009-07-28
CTGCGTTCCGCCGATCGCGACGAGCTCCGCGATCTTCTGATGAATCGTGTCCTTCGTCAGCGTGTACGCGTCGTGGTCATCTGCATCGCGACGGAAGGCACAGAACGTGCACTTGGCGGTGCAGACGTTCGTGTAATTGATGTTGCGGTCGATCACGTACGTTCGGAGGACATCGCCGTGGATCGTCCTGCACCGTGCATCGGCCCACCTGCCAAGCTCTGCGAGCGGTGCAGTGCGGAACAGCTCCAGCCCCTGGTCGGGCGTCAGCCGTGCTTCACCGCGTGCAACGGCGGCCAAAAGCCCCTCATCGAGCGCGGAGAACGAAGGATGCTCTGCGGGTGTCCGTGCCATTGAATGAGAGTGTAGGGCTTTGGCTGCGAACTTTCAGCCGACGTTGAAAGCTCGGTTCAGGCGGTTTGAAATTGCTGGACCCCTGCTTGCAGACAATCACTTTCCGCCCGTCGGAATGGTCGGATCGACCGGCGGGATCTGGGTCGAGATTTGGCTTGCAATCTGCGTCGGACGGCGCGAAGGCCGATGCTCGCGTGCAGTCAGCCCGCTTAAGAGACCCTTCTCGCGTACCGCGCCACCTTCAGGCACGGGGCCATCAACCTCGGGCGTCCTGCGGAGGAGCATGGTGATGCCAGCGATGATCAGCACCACTGCACACGCAGCGACGCCCGCCTGTGCAGCGAGTCCGACGCGCGTGTCATGGTCGAACTTGTCGCCATGCCAGTGTGCATATGCACCCACGAGCCAGTCACCGCCGAAGCTCGCAGCGATCGTGCCCAGCGGCATGAAGCCAAGCGCAGCGGTGTTACACACTGCAAGCACGCGACCGCGCATCGAGTCATCGACCAATAGCTGCATCGCGGCGTTGGTCGAGTTGAACGCCCAGATCCAGAAGATGCCGACGAGGAAGAGGAAGATCGAGGCAGGGATCACGCTGGGCATGATCGCAAAGGCCAGGATCGTCAATCCGCCCAGCAGGACCGAGACCGGGATGAAGTGGTGCATCGGGTACCACTTGGGAATGCGCTTGACGAGCACGCTGCCAGCGACTGCACCCGCGCCCATCACGCCCAGCATGATGCCAAAGGTCCTTTCCTGCTGTCCATACACCTGATGGACAAAGACCGGCAGAAGCTGCATGAGCGGCGTTGCAAAGATCGCAAACACGACCAGTGCAATGAATGCAGAACGCGGCCCCCTGCGGTGGAACACAAACGACAACGCCTCGCCAACATCTTGCCACGCCTGCCCGAGGACCGAGCGGTCATCAATCTTTCGGACGGGTGCAGGTGCATCGGGCGTTCCCCACACCGAGAGAAGAACGCCCAGGAAGCTGACGGCGTTTATGACAAAGAGGGACGTCGTCCCGATCCATGCGAGGATCGCACCTGCAAGTGCGGGTCCGATCACGCGTGCCATGTTGAACTGAACACCGTTGAGATAGATCGCCTCGGTCAGTTCATTGCGAGGAACCAGCCGCGGTGTCAGCACCTGGTATGCAGGGACATCAAATGCGATCGCCACGCCCTGCAGGACCGAAAGCACGAGCAGCACCTTCGTCCCGACCATGTCGAGCGCACTGATCGCGACCAGTCCCAGCGCGATCAGCATCATCAGGGATCGCGAGACCAGGAGCATCGTCTTGCGATTGACGCGGTCGGTCACAAGGCCCGCGACCATGCCCAGGAGAAGCGTCGGGATGAGCGACGCAGTGGTGAGGTAGCTGAGCATCGCGTTGGCGTCAGGACCCTGCCAGTCCTTGGCCGTCGTCATCTCGGTCATGTACCACCGGATGCCGACGTGCTCCATCCAGCTTCCGAGGCTCGCGCCGAAGCTCCCGATCCACACGTTGCGGAAGTGGCGATGGCGCAGGACGCCCCAGCGCGGTCTCTCCCCCGTGTGTCCTGCATCCGCGGTCGAGAGTGTCGCCGCATCTTCAGTTGTCGGTCCTAGACCGTCCATGAACGTCCGCGTGCCTTGCCGGGCCTCGCTCCATCGTCATGCCTGCAATGCGGGCTCTGATCGGTTCCGAAGCACCGATCCACACGCGGGCTTCATCGCGAGGAGGATGATATGTCTCAGGCCTGCCCGACTTGGTGGGCTATAAATCCGTGTCGCTTTGGATTTGTTTGTATTTTGATAGCATTTTATGCATTGATTGGGTCAAAAATGCAAATCGTGGAACATTTTTATGCATATAGAGTATAATTCAAGCAGGGACCGCCGATGTTCGCCGGGACCGTGATATGAACGATCTGTCTGCCCATCACATGGATCGAGTCTTGAGCGTCATGAAGCCGCGCGGGCGGTCCTGCAGTGTGCAGGTGAAGGTGAAGGTGATGGGGTTTGCAGTGGTCGATGGGGGGAGAGGTTGTGGATCTGATTCAGCTGGTCAAACGGCTCACAGGGGCGGAGGAGCAGGCACATCGCAGGCCGCTCTTTGCGCGTCACGTGCGATTGTCAGGCGAAGTGCGAACGTGGTTTGCAGCAAGGTCGCACGTCGAGCAGTGCACGTTCGCGGAGCTGCTCCTGAAGCTCGATGCGAATCCGGTCGCGGATGGAACGCACCCGGTGCTCGGCGTGCACGCACGTCCTGGCATGCGGTGGACGGTCTTTGGCGACTTCCGCGCGATCTATACGTGGAACCTCGTCGAGAATCGCATCACCGTGATCCTGTGTTCGCCAGTAGTGCAGTCCGGAAAGCAGTCCGGCCAGTGATGGCATGTGCATGCAGCGTTTTTCAGTTGTGCGTCCGTTGATTTCGAGTCTTCACTTCTGAGTGTCGAGAGGATGCAGTTCGATGTTCATCATTCCTCCCTTTCCGATCGTTCAGTCTCACGGCCAGGTGACACACGTGATGGTCCCGCTCGAGGAGTATGCACGGCTTGCCGCTGCAGCGGGCGAACTTCCTGACGCAGCGCCGAGCTCTGCGGCGATGGCGCCGGATGACGACGAGATATCCCGTGCTGCAGCGATCCTCGACAACCCCGAGACCCGCTGGCACGGCGCGGATGAACTGATGTGGCAGGTCGTGCAGGACGGACTCGCCCCTGCACGCAAGCAAGCAGGTCTCTCTCAGCAGGAACTTGCAGACCAGCTCGGCCTTTCGCAGGCCCAGGTATCGCGCATGGAGAAGAACGCAGACAGCATCACGCTGCGCGTTCTTCGGAGGATCGCGGAGGTGTTGTCTGCCTCGCGTGACGGCAAGCCAAGCTGACACTACATCAGATGCGTGCCTTGCTCAATGCGTGAAATTCGCGGTCGCGTTGGTCGATCCCAGTGCATCCGGCGCTGAACTCCCTGCGACAGGGCTGGTCGAGGATCCGCTCCGGTCCACGATCGTTCCGTAGAAGTTGTCTGAAGAGATGATCCACGATGTCGTGTTGTTCGCACAGGTGTTGCGAACGATGATGTTGCCCGTGCTTTCGACATAGATGCCGTAGTCGTTGGCGCCCGAGTGATTGCCCTCGATGCGGTTCACGCTGCCGGTTGCGCGGATCCCCGACGAGAGCGTGGTCCCTGTGCCGTTGCCGCGGGTCGTGTTGTTGCGGACCACGCACCCGCCGCCGACGCGGATGCCGTCGAGCGTGTTGCTGACCGATGTGCAGTTCTCGATCGCGATGCTGTTGTACGCGAAGATGCCGTGCTCGCCGTTGGCGATCAATGAGCAGTTCGAGATCCGCGATCCGTTGCTCGAGTTGATGCCGCTCAGCCCGTTGTTATCGATCGCGCACTGCTCGACGAGTGCACCAAACCCGGTGAAGATTCCATACCCGTCGTTGCTGAACGAGTTGCAGTTGGTGATCATGCCGCCTTGGCCGACGCTGATCCCGTTGCCTGCGTTGTCCATCGCGCTGCACGCCGTGATGAGGCTCGCTCCTGTGGAGATGCCCGATCCGCCGTTGTTGTTCGACACGCAGTGGCTGATCGTCGCACCGCCACCGCTCGAAATGCCGGTATCGACATTGTTTGTTGCGGTAATCTTCTCGATGAGCACTGACGCACCAGTGGCGTTCACTTCGACACCCCTGTCACCCCATCTCCGCACCGAACCGTTGCGGATCGTCAGGTTCGACACATCCGAACCGATGTACACGATGCCATCAAAGTCGCCCACGCCGACTGCACCGAGCACTTCAAAGCCGTTGAGATCGAGCGTCACGCCGACCGCCGCGATCCTGATGCCGTGCTTGCCCACGACGCCCTGCACATTCCCCGTCAGGTAGTAGCTGCCAGGCTGCGAGATCCTGTACAGGCTCGTCGAGTCGCCGGGCGTATTGGTCAGGCTGATCGCGATCCTGGGCTCCACTTCCGAGAGCGTCTTGTACGTCGGCGCGATCGCTCCCGACGGAGGATCGAGCGGACCTGCGTGCGAGAAGATGGTGGCTGCAGCGATCATGCCGCAGGAGAGAGATAGGCACGCGAACAGATTGGTGCGGGACATGCAGGGCCACTCCGATGAAATTGCACAGTGTTAGCGGACCCTGACGGGCTGCACATGCGTGCAGACGCAGGGCCGAACGACCAGTTTACTCGTGAACAGCAGGTGTTCCAAGATGAAATTGCGGATGTACGGCTTGTGGTTGTCCCGGAACGGCCTCGATTCAGGCGTGATCTGATGCGGAGTATCGTTTAGATCCGCATGGGCAGGGTGGTTCATCTGCTTGCAGTGTGATGCGGCTGGCTTTGAATACCATCCCGTCCAGTCTGGTTCGCCGCGTCGTGTTTGACAGATGTCGGTGCGTTCGCGAAGCGTGCATGGAAGGAATAAAGGAATGCAGTCTCAGTGGCGTGCGTTGCTCCTCGATACGCGAGTTTCCAAGAGCGGCGGTGGGGCGGCCCCGCAGGGCGAAGTGGATGCATCGCGGTCCGAGTTCGAGGGGGACTACGACCGCGTGATTTACTCAACGCCCTTCCGCAGGCTCGCTCGCAAGACGCAGGTCCACCCTCTCGCCATGAACGACCACGTCCGGACGCGGCTGACGCACTCGTTGGAAGTCGGTTCTGTCGGCAGAGTGCTCGCCAAGAAGCTCGCAAGGTTCCTGATCGACCAGAAGCACATGCCAGATGGTCGCACCGAGATGGACCTCGTGTGGATCATGATGGCTGCATGCGCTGCACACGACATCGGCAACCCGCCATTTGGCCACGCAGGTGAGTACGCGATCCGCGAGTGGGTCACCAAGCACGGCGGCGATGTGTTCGGCACGCAGGGCGAGGTTTCGCCGGGTGTCCGTGCGGATCTTGAGCTCTTTGAAGGCAACGCCCAGGGCTTCCGTCTCGCTGCACGTCCTGACAACGCACGGACGGGCTACCTCAGGCTCACGTACGCGACCCTCGGTGCGATGATCAAGTACCCGTGGGATTCGCAGGACGCCCGTGCACACCAGCACAAGAAGTTCAACGTCTTCTCGACCGAGCGAGCCATCTTCGACACGATGTCGATCGCGATGGGCCTGAAGAACGCAGACGGCACCGTGCGCCGCCACCCGATGTCGTTCCTGACCGAAGCTGCAGACGACATCTGTTACCGCATTCTCGATCTTGAAGATGCAGTGGAGATCGGCATTCTCGATCAGGCACGCGTTCGCAGGCTCTACAACGAAGCGCTCGGCAAGGACTCCAGCACGGAGCCGCTCTCGGTTCTGCGCGGCAAGGTGATCCGTGTCCTGATCGACGGCGTGTGGGACGTCTTTGAGAAGGATTACGCAGCAATCATGGCAGGCGGCCGTTACGCAGACCTCAAGAGCGGCCTTGCGACCAAGCTGGCGGACATCATCAAAGAGATCAAGAAGCTCTACCAGGAGATCTTCGCGGAAAGGTCCAAGGTCGCTGCAGAGCTCGGTGCATACAAGGCTCTCGGCCGCATCGTCAAAGCCCTCTGCACCGCGACCAAGAGCCTCGCCACTGCACAGAGCTACGACAAAGCAGGCTTCCTCTCCCAACGCTGCCTCGAACTCGCCTGGGACGAGCAGTACGCCCGCGAGCACGAGGCCGAAAGCTACGACTGGTGGCTCCACCAGGTGATGGACTACGTGTCAGGGATCACGGACAACTACGCACGGCAGTTGTCGCGGGAGATTGAGGGGACGTGAGCGACGCAGTCGCATGCGCTTCATTCATCAGGGTCAACGCGCTACTTGACGAGGCGAAACAATCCCTCACTAAGCGGCTTCAGTTCGAACCGTGGTGGCTTGCCTTTAGGCCATTTCAAGCTGTGGTTTCGCAGTAGCCAGTTGAGAATGATTTTTCCGCCGGAATCGCGGAGTTCAGGGCATTGATTCCAGAATCCTGGCGTGATCGCAAACTGATGCACCACACCATCGATCTCTATACCGACTTCGATCCAAGATGGCTTAAAGTACTGGTCGCGGTTTGGGATACCGATTCGGATGCCAAAGGTCCCCATTCCGTTCGACCATGCACTGACTCTCATTCGCTCCCCCTCGAATGAACCGCCGCAAACATCCGTTTAAAAAAACAGGGCCGCGTCGTGAGACGCGGCCCCTAAAACTCCCCGACTAGGACTCGAACCTAGAACCTACCGGTTAACAGCCGGTCGCTCTACCATTGAGCTATCAGGGAATCGTGCGTGCAAAGCCTAGCCATTGTCGGCCCAGCGTCAAGGGGCAGTTGAATCGAGTTGGCGACCGCACGGGGGCTTGGGCCTATACTCTTCGCCCAGCCTGCACAGACCGATTCGGAGTTCGCTCCGGGCGGCGATGCAGCACCGGTGGGAACGTTTGGGTGGGTCTTCAAACGGTCTTTGTTCGGTCATGTTGAGTCGGACGTTCTGAGATGAGCGTCTGGTTCTACGGTGGATCGCGAAGCAGTTTGTGTCGATCCTGGCGTTTGCGGGCTGTCGCTGCGTGGTCCAGAGTTATTCAGGACGCGTCGCGAGGCGAGAGTGAAATGGACCGAGGCGGACCGTCGGTGGTACGGGTGCCTCGGATCGGTTGAAAGTCCTGATTCGATTGATGTTGGAAAGGTCTGAGTCATGAAGAACGACACGCACCCGCGCTACTACCCCAACTGCAAGGTCTATCACAACGGCCAGGTCGTGATGGAAGTCGGCGCGACGGTCCCCGAGCTCCACGTCGAAGTGTGGTCGGGCTCGCACCCCTTCTTCACCGGCAAGCAGACCTTCGTCGACGCTGCAGGCCGCGTCGAGAAGTTCCAGCGCAAGTTCCAGGGCAACTACTTCAAGAAGGAAGAGAAGAAGAAGTAAGCACAGTGGTCCGGTTCGCCGGGCCGTGCCATGGTGCCTTTTGCAGGTGCCGTGCTTCTTCAACTCGTCGTACCCAGCCCCTCCAAGGCCGCCTTCATGGCGGCCTTTTGTCGTTTGAGGCACGAGCCAAGCGGCTTATCCGACGTATCTCTTCATGCAGGTGCAGGAGGGAACATGCTGCAAATCGTTCCCTGCGTGGTATAAAGAACGCGGTTGATGGAGGGATTGGCGCATGAAGAGTGTGATGTCGCCAGCCGCACTGCGGCTGTGTGCAGGCGCGGCGATGGCCGCGGGTGTTTTAGCCAGCGATGCGTCCGCCCGTCCGGACGTGCTATGGGCTGGCCCGATAAACGGGCTGTGGTCTGATGCAGCGAACTGGAACCCGATGGTGGTTCCGGGCGATGCAGATAGCGCGATACTCGGTTTTGCGACGCCGTACACAGTGACGCTCGGCAGCCTGCAGTCGGTGGGCAATCTGTACATCACAAACTCTGCTGCGACGGTGAATCTGCCGGGGCCGACTTCAAGCGGCACGCCCAACACATTGCAGGTTCATGCAGGTTTGATTCAGAATGATGGCCTGATCCGGATCATGCACGGCACAGGCGCTGCTCGTGCACAGCTCCTGTTCATGTCGGAAGCGGTCATCAGTGGCGGTGGCGAGATTCGGCTGGAAGAGGCCGTGCATGCGCGTTTGGACGCGGCAAACTATCTCGTGACGCAACATGCAAATCACAAGGTGACGGGCACCGGCGTCATTACCGCTGCAAGCGGTCGGTTCATCAGCTACGGGCAGGTCGAGGCCAATGCACCGGGCAAGGCTCTTGCGGTAGAGAAGACAACCAACCACGGCCTGATGCGTGCGATCAACAACGGGACGCTGAGCCTCTCCGATGTCGTGCAGGCACCGGGTGGAATCATCGGTGCAGAGAGTGGAACGATCACGATTCTCGGTGCAGTGACGGGGGGGATCGTTGAAGCTGGGTTGGGAGGCGTGGTGACGATCCCGAACATGAACGCCTCGGTGCAGAACGTCACTGCCGCAGGAGAGTGGCGTATCCAGGGCGGTTTCGGCACGACGGCGCAGATGACTGTCCTCCCTGGCACCCTGACGAACGACGGCACGATTCGCGTGATGTCCAGCGGTGGAACCACGCTGCGATTTGAGCCGGGCACAACGCTGCAAGGGACAGGCAATGTTTCACTGGAGCAGGCGACGAAAGCCTGGCTGACATTCGGGCCGAGCCTGATTCATGGTGCAGGCCACTTCATCAATGGCACGGGGAGTATCACTTCCTACGCGAGCGGCACGCTCACCAATCATGGGACGATCTGGGCGGATGCTGCAAACAGCACGCTCTCAATCACCAGTTCCATGATCAACGCAGGCGTCCTAAGAGCTCGCAATGGTGCAACGCTCCGGGTCAATCATGTTACGCAGGACGCTGCCGGACTGGTCCTGATCGATGGTGGCCTTCTTGCCATCGATGGCGTGATCAATGGCGGCACGATAAGGGCCGTGAATGTGCCGATGCGGTTTACAGCGGCCAATGCATCGGTGAACGGTGTCCACGCACAAGGCGAGTGGATTCTCGTCGGCGGCAGCGGCAATCCTGCGTTGAATGTCGGAACAGATGGTCTTGTAAATGATGGGCTCATCAGGGCTCCGGGCACCATTGCCCTTGGGCCCAACGCAGTGCTGTCGGGTCCTGGTCAGATTGTTCTAGAGATCGGCACGATCAGTGGCTCCGCTGCGGGCAAGGCAGTCAACGCACAGGGGCACACGATTCGCGGGTCTGGAGCGGTGCAGAACCTCATCAATCGTGGTGAAATCCGCGCGACTCAGGTATCCTCGCCACTCTCTTTCACCGGTGTCCACAATGAATCGAAGATCACCGCCATCAACAACGCGGTGATCGTGTTGAACGGAGTTACGCAGACCGAAGATGGAGTCATCGAGCTTCAGAGCGGCCTCCTCCGCGTGCACGCCATGAATGTTGAGGGCGGGCGGCTGCGATGCCTCCCCGGAGCTGTGGCACAGGGCAGCAACGCGTACGCGCCTGGCAGGTTGGATGGCGTGGCGTTTGAAGGGGAGATGTTCCTCCTGCCACCGACGCAAGCCACTGCAAGTCACTTTCTTCAGCTTGGCTCGGGCGGCATCGAGAATAATGGGCGTATCCGAATCGATTCTGACGCAAGCAAAGGAACGAACGGAATCGTGCTTGCAGACTCCGCAGCCTCTGTCGAGATTGGTGGCGTCGGTGAGATCGTGCTCGCCGGAGACAAAGCAAAGTCGATCATCGTCGCTCGCTCGGGCAAGAAGCTCACGATCGGAAGCGATCAGACGATCAGCGGTGTTGGGAGTATTTACGCCGAGGCAGGCGGAACGCTCGTCAACAAGGGATCGATCCGTCTGAACGTACCTGGCCAGTCGATGATCCTTCGTGAGATCGAGAACGAAGGGCTCATTCATGTTGATGGTGGAGGTTTTGAAGCCCGCGTGATCCGGCAATCGAGTTCGGGTCGCATTCATTACACCTCAGGCTCCACGAATTTCGGAGGCATCTCGATCACGGGTGGATCTATCACCGGTGATAGCACGATGCAGGTGCGGACGAGCAAATATGCAGCCTTAACCAATCATGCCGATTGGCTGGTGACCGGCTTCTCAAATTCTCAGAATGCGGTCATCGATCTTGGTGCAGGCACGTTCGAGAATCATGGCACGATCCGATTCGTTCCTGCGAATTATTCAAGTGCATTTTCCGCGTTGGAGGTGATAGGCAACGTGAGTCTCGCCGGTACAGGCGAGATCGTGTTTGAGTCGTTTGATCGTTCGGGCATTGGCATCCCAGTTGGACTTACCCTGGCCAACCAGGAAGGGCACACCATTCGCGGAGTTGCAGAGTTTCAAGGGAGCGGCTTCCTCGTCAATCATGGCATGCTGAAGCCCGGACTGCCGTACGGCATGATCGCTGCAAAGGCAAAGATCACGCTCGCGCCTACATCGCTTCTCGAGATGGAGTTTGCGGGCCCTGATGCTGCACAGCAAGATCAGTTTAAAGCCATCGGTGCCATGACCCTCGGTGGCACCCTCCGCGTCGTCTTCAACAATGGCTACCAGCTTCCGCCGTGCGGAGAGCAGGCTTTCATCACCGGTCCCTGCACGGGAACCTTCGCCAATCTCGAACTCCCCACGATGCCTGCAGGCAAGCTCCGCGTGCGTTACGACACGGGTGCTGTCGTGCTGACATACCAGCCTGCAGATCACGATGGTTCTGGCTTTGTCGACACCGACGACTTCTCTGCGTTCATCACCGATTTTGAAGCAGGCGCGGACGCGGCGGACTTCGACAACTCGGGCTTTGTCGATACCGACGATTTCACTGCATTCATTTACGCCTTTGAAGCAGGGTGCTGAAAACCTGCAGCTCCCACATAGAAGGTGAGGCCGACCGTGAGACGTCGGCGGTCGATCATTCCCGGATTGGTGTGTTTGACGTACGTAGCACCTGCTGAAGTTTGCGAACAGGCAAAACTCATGCAGCTCGTGCTGATCAAGCCCTGCATCGTGCAGACCGGGCCAGCGATGTTCATGCGTGTGTGCATGGTGCCTCATGCACACACCGGACACTCAATCTGGCGAACTCCCGAGTGCACGATCGGACCGCGTGAGGCCATCGCCCCGCGGCGAATCCTGCTTCATCAATCCCACCTTCATCAATCCCACGACGGATATCGGGATCTTATTTACCATCCGTGCATGTCAGTTCATTAGGGATCTGCTCCTCCCGTGAGTGATCGCCAAAATACGGTCGTTTTCTTGCGATTCGCCACAATTCCGGAATGCTGGTTGCGTGGATGTTGTTAGAGTTATTTACTATGAGTACCCATCGCGCCAGCGTCGTGATCCTCTCCATGCTGTCGTCCATCGCCTCGTATTCAGTCGGCCAGACGTGCGAGCCTGAGCTGCTGTCGACGGGGACGTTTCCGGGCGTTGCGGGTTCGGTATACACGACAACGATGTGGGACCCTGACGGTCCCGGACCGCTTCAGCCGCACCTGGTGGCCGGCGGCTTGTTCACTGTCGCTGGCGGCATTGCTGCGAGCAACGTCGCGATGCTGAACCTTGAGACGGGCACGTGGTCTGCGCTGGCGGGCGGCGTGAACGACGCAGTCCGTGCACTGACCGTTCTGCCGACCGGCGAACTCGTTGTCGGCGGTGAGTTCTCGGCCCCTGCAGCCTCGGTCGCGTTGTGGAACGGTACTGCATGGTCATCCCTTGGCACGGGCATGAATAATGATGTTCTTGCGTTGACGTACATGCCTGGGTACGGCCTGATCGCGGGTGGCATCTTCGGTACTGCAGGTGGCAACCCGATCCCGAAGATTGCGCGGTGGGATGGTGCGGCATGGACCACGGTTGGCGCGGGTGTCACCGGGAATGTCTTTTCTCTCGTCACGCTTCCGACGGGTGATGTCGTCGCGGGTGGACCTGGAAGTTATGTCGATGGTGTTTTTTACCGTGGCGCGGTCCGATGGGATGGAACGCAGTGGCATGGCATGACGGGACTTGAGGCGTCCGTGAGTTCGATCGCTGTCCTGCCTGACGGGACGATGATCGCGGGTGGAGTCACGTCAAGCCAGACTGATACCTCCGTCTTTCGCTCATCGGGTGATACATGGACGACGATGGGCACCCCGATTGCTGGCAAGTATCCGGGGATTTACGCGGTCGGCGCACTCCCTGATGGCCAGATGTTCGTCGGCGGATGGTTCCCATTCAGCAACGGCGATCAGTGGGCGCGGGCGGTGTATCGCTGGAATGGCGGTGATTGGGCCGAGACCGCGACGTATGACGGCGGCGTCTATCACTTTGGCGCACTTCCCGATGGTTCGATGGTGATCGGCGGTAGCTTCAAAATGACCGGCCCGGGCTTTGGAATCGGTCACTATGCGAATGAGGAGTGGTCCAGCTTCGGACGCGGGCTCAACGGTACCGCGACCGCCGTCTGTGCGCGTGCAGATGGCACGTTCGTCGCTGGCGGAACGTTCACCAGCGATGGCGAGAATCGCATCTATAACCTCGGATCATGGAACGGGGTCGAGTGGAGCAGCGTCGCGCCGGATTTCAGCGGAACGCCGACCGCGATCGTTGAACTTCCCAATGGTGATGTTGTGGTTGCAGGCGAGGTCTTCGCGAGGAACAACGGCGTGACCATCCGCAACATCGTGCGGTGGGACGGAACACAGTGGAACGCATTTAACGGCTCATTCATCGGCGTTCGTGGCATGGTGGTCGCGCCGAACGGCGACATCGTCATCGGGGGCAGCTTCACGGGCTCCAATGGACGCAACCGCATCGCGAGGTGGAACGGCATCGAGTGGCTGCCACTTGGAACCGGCTTCAACGCCGCCGTGAACGACGTCGCGGTCACGCCCGAGGGCGATGTCATCGCGGTCGGTGAATTTGCGCAGGCGGGATCCGTGCCCGTTCAGCGCGTCGCACGGTGGGATGGAACTCAGTGGTCTGCGATGGGTGCAGGTTTCACGAATGTCGTCAATGGCGTCACGGTGACCCCCGATGGAACGATCTATGTCGCGGGGTACGGCCTGTACCGCTGGGATGGTTCGAGCTGGATTACCGTGGGCAACTTCAACGGCGTGGCGAACGACGTTGTCGTACTTCCCAATGGAGACATCGTGGTCGCGGGCGTCTTTACGACTGTCGGCGGTATCAACGGTCTGGCAGTCAACCGCGTCGCACGCTGGGACGGTACGACATGGAGTGCATTCGGTTCGGGGCTGAACAATCGTGCACACAAGGTGGCGTCCGCTGCAGATGGCGGCTTCATGGTGGTGGGGGAGTTCAGCACGGCCAACGGCAAAGTGTCGCCGTTCGCGACGCGGTGGAACAGCACCGGTGCACCGATGATTTCAGGACATCCAGAGAGCATGGTGATCCACGCCGACGAGAACGTTGAACTGACCGCGATCCCGACGAGCGATATCGAAGGCGTGAGTGTCCAGTGGTATCGCGATGATGTCGCGATTGTTGATGGGC
>JAESFU010000687.1_pt1 | contig 13300 bp, 12 predicted proteins | sample 9269461 | NCBI WGS metagenome assembly JAESFU01 (sample SAMN14502556, study PRJNA617107) | algae metagenome | isolation source: Stenomitos rutilans HA7619-LM2 and co-occurring heterotrophs from cave walls | place: USA: Waikapalae cave, Hawaii | collected 2009-07-28
TAGCGGCGTCCCCGGCGAACCGGATCATTCCACACATGCTTTAGGCCTGGACCGGCACGACTGCCGACCCACCCAACCTCCACCGCACCAACCACTCGTCATGATCTCGCTTCGGTGCAGCGGATGGGGGGAGAGTCGCACGGGCTGGAGGGTTGGGGGATAAGTTTCTGAGGGGCCAGTGCGTGGGGGGAGCGGCAGGCGCCGGGCCAGAACTTACGCCGCGGCAGCTGGCACGTTGCCGCCCACCCACCGGCTGTCACCCCTGCGGAGGCAGGGGTCCATCCCTCAGCCCGCGCCAGCGGAGAGCTGGATCCCTGCCTGCGCAGGGATGACAGCCCGTGATTGAGGAAAGCCAATGCCCGGCCCCCGGATAGGCCCGAGACCGACTTACTCCGCGGCCACGGGCACGGCGTCGAACTTGCGATAGTTCTGCGCAAACATGTCCTGCAGCCTGATCGCCGCCGCATCGTAGGCCGCAACGTCGCTCCAGCTCGCCCGTGGATCGAGCGTGCGCTTTTCGACGCCGTCCACCTTCAGCGGCACGGCCATGCCGAAGAGCGGCTCGATCCGCATCTCGCCCTGTTCGAGTTCACTGGCCAGCGCCGCATCGAGCAGTCGGCGCGTCGTCGCGATGTCGATGCGCTTGCCCACACCGTAGCCGCCGCCGGTCCAGCCGGTATTGAGGAGGTATATGCGTGCACCCGTGGCTTTCAGCCGCTCTTCCAGCAGCCGGCCATAGACCGTGGGGTGGAGCGGCATGAACGGCGCGCCGAAGCAGGCCGAGAAGGTTGCGACCGGCTCGGTGATGCCGCGCTCCGTGCCCGCCACCTTGGCAGTGTAGCCCGAGAGAAAATGGAACACCGCCTGCTCCGGCGTGAGCCGTGCGATCGGCGGCAGCACGCCGAACGCATCGGCGGTGAGGAACACCACCGTGCGCGGCCGTCCACCGACCCCGCCCTCCGCCACCGCCGGCAGCGTTTCGAGCGGATAGGCGGCGCGGGTGTTTTCGGTCAGCGAGATATCGTCGTAGAGCGGCACGAGGTCGTCGCCGAGTTTTAGATTCTCGAGCACCGTGCCGAAGCGCTGCGTCGCGGCGTGGATCTGCGGCTCGGCCGTGGCGCTGAGCTTCACGGTCTTGGCGTAGCAACCGCCTTCAAGGTTGAACACGCCATCGGCCGTCCAGCCGTGCTCGTCATCGCCGATCAGGAGACGCGCCGGATCATTCGAGAGCGTCGTCTTGCCGGTGCCCGAAAGCCCGAAGAACAGCGCCACATCGCCATCCGGCCCGATATTGGCAGAGCAATGCATCGGCATCGTACCGGCGAGCGGAGCGTGGAAGTTGAACAGCGAGAACACCGATTTCTTGATCTCGCCGGCATAGGCCGTGCCGCCGATGAGGACGAGTTTTCGCGCCATGTCGAGCGCGATCACCGTGCTCGTCCGCGTCCCGTGCCGCGCCGGATCGGCGCTGAAGCTGGGGAGATGGAGGATCGTGACATCCGTGCCCGCCGCCTCCGGCGCATCAGGCCGGATCAGGAGGTTCCGGATGAACAGCGCATGCCAGGCCGTTTCGGTGAGCACGCTCACCTGCATCTGTTCACGCGGATCGGCTGCGGCCAGCAGGTGCTGGCCATGCAGCGTCTTGCCGGCGGCATGGGCCAGCATGTCGGCAAGCAGCTGCTCGAAATACTGCGGCGCCAGCGGCTGGTTATTGTCCCACCACACCCGATGCTCGGTCGCGGCGTCGCGGACGATGAACTTGTCCTTGACCGACCGGCCGGTGAAAACGCCCGTCGTTACCGCCAGCGCCCCGCCCGCCGAGAGCCGGCCTTCGCCGGTGGCGAGCGCCGTTTCCACCAGTGTCGGTGGCTGTTCGTCCCAGATTATGGTCGCCGCTATGGCGAGCCGGCCTGCCAGTTCGTCGTGGATAGCGTGACCCATGGGCATCGTCTCCGGTGGTGATGGTCGGGACGTTAGGTCGCGTTAGGCTGGCTGGAACATCCGGAAATCCGGCTTAATCCGGAAGAACTGCAACTACGGTCGAACTTGCCATACTAGCGCTGATCGGCGTCGCGCCTTATTTATGCGCAATTGTGGCAGTCAATGTCCGCCACAATTCGATCCGGCAGAGTGATTTGCCGGCGGTGATCTGGATGAAAGGTGCCCCCATGCCCAAGATCGCTCTGGTGGACGATGACCGCAATATTCTGACCTCGGTGTCGCTGACACTGGAGGCGGAGGGCTATTCGGTCGCCACCTATACCGATGGGGCCTCCGGCCTCGAAGGGCTGACCTCCGACCGGCCCGATCTCGCCATCCTCGATATCAAGATGCCGCGCATGGATGGCATGGAGTTGCTCCGCCGCCTGCGCCAGAAATCCGATGTGCCGGTGATCTTCCTGACGTCCAAGGACGAAGAGATCGACGAGCTGTTCGGCCTGAAGATGGGCGCCGACGATTTCATCACCAAGCCCTTCAGCCAGCGCCTCCTGGTCGAGCGCGTGAAGTCGGTGCTCCGCCGCGCTGCCCCGCGCGATCCGGGCGCTGCCCCGGGCACCCCGGGCGCCGAAGCTGCGCCGAGCAAAGCGCTGATCGAGCGCGGCGCGCTGGTGATGGACGAAGAGCGCCACACCTGCACCTGGAAGGGCCAGCGCGTCACGCTGACCGTCACCGAGTTCCTGATCCTCCAGGCCCTCGCGCTTCGTCCGGGCGTGGTGAAATCGCGCAACGCGCTGATGGACGCCGCCTATGACGACCAGGTCTATGTCGACGACCGCACCATCGACAGCCATATCAAGCGGCTTCGCAAGAAGTTCAAAGCCGTTGACGACGATTTCGAGATGATCGAAACGCTCTACGGCGTAGGCTATCGCTTCAAGGAGCAGTAAGGGGCTCGATTTTGGCTGTCACCGAACAGGATCCGCCGGGTTCGACGCCCCGGTCCGCGGAAGGCAGTGCCATGTCGAAGGCCAATCACCTGGCCGGCGCCGTCGGCCATTTCGTGCTGACGGCGATCAAACAGCTCCGGCGCCTCGTCGAGCTGACGATCTTTTCGAGCCTTGCCCGCCGCATCCTGGTGCTGAACCTCATCGGCCTTGCTGTGCTGGTGATCGGCATCCTGTTCCTCAACCAGTGGCGCACCGGCCTTATCGAGGCGCGTGTGCAGTCGCTGCGCGTGCAGGGCGAAATCATCGCCGCAGCCATCGCCGCTTCGGCGACGGTCGACAGCGACGTGATCACGGTGAACCCGGACCGGCTGCTCGAGCTCCAGGGCGACAATGCCGTGTCGCCGCTGAGCTTTTTCGACCCCAGCCTCGAATTCCCGATCAATCCCGAGCGTGTCGCGCCGCTGCTGCGCAACCTCGTGACCCCGACCCGCACCCGGGCCCGCATCTACGATCAGGGCGGGCTGCTGATCCTCGACAGCGCCAATCTCTATGCCCGCGGCGAAGTGCTGCGCCAGATCACCGGCCAGCAGGAGAGCGGCACCTTCTTCCTGCTCGACTGGTGGAATGCCATCGTCGACTGGATGCCGGGCGACGACTACCCGCAATATCTCGAGTATGGCGCCGACGAAGGCACCCGCTATCCCGAGGTCGCGGCGGCGCTGGGTGGCTCGTCGAGCGCGATCGTCCGCGTCGACCAGAAGCGCCAGCTCGTCGTTTCGGTCGCCGTGCCGGTGCAGCGCGTGCGCGCCAATGTCGGCGTGCTGCTGCTCTCGACCCAGCCCGGCGACATCGACCAGATCGCCTCGTCCGAGCGCTGGGGTATCCTGCGCATCGCGCTGGTCGCGGCTGCGGTGCAGATCATCCTGTCGCTGCTCCTTGCCGGCACGATTGCCGGCCCGCTCCGCCGCCTTGCCGGCGCGGCCGAGAAGGTGCAGTCGACCATCACCAGCCGCGCCGAAATCCCGGCCTTCCCTGAGCGCACCGACGAGGTCGGGCACCTGAGCAAGGCCCTGCGCTCGATGACCACTTCGCTCTACAACCGCATCGACGCCATCGAGCGCTTCGCCGCCGACGTCGCGCATGAGCTCAAGAACCCGCTGACCTCGCTCCGCTCGGCCGTCGAAACCCTGCCGCGCGCCCGCCGCGCCGAGGATCGTGAGCGGCTGAACGCCATCATCCAGCACGATGTGCGCCGCCTCGACCGGCTGATCTCGGATATCTCGAATGCCAGTCGCCTCGATGCCGAACTCGCCCGCCAGAGCGCCGAGCGCGTCGATATCGTGCAGCTCGGCGAAACCATGGCCTCGATCCAGCGCGACCTCGCGGCGCCGCGCAAGGTCGACGTGCTGTTCGAAAAGCATGTGAGCCGCTATGTGCCGGTCGTCCTCGGCCATGACAGCCGGCTGGCGCAGGTGATCAACAACCTGATCGACAATGCCGTGTCCTTCTCGCCCGAGGGCGGCAAGGTGCAGGTGGTCGTCCGCACCGACGAGGACACGGTGACCATCACGGTTTCCGACGAGGGTCCGGGCATTCGCGGCGACATCAGCCGCATCTTCCAACGCTTCTATACCGACCGGCCCGATGGCGAGCATTTCGGCGACCATTCCGGCCTCGGCCTCGCGATTTCGAAGCAGATCGTCGAGGCCCATGGCGGATCGATAAAGGCAGAGAATCGCACCGACCGAAGCGGTGCGCTGTTCACCGTGAAACTCCGCCGCGCCGTCGCCGAGAAGCGGCGTTGAGCCACAATATTCACGCGACCGGCATCGTGCTCGGCGCGGTGGGCGTGCTCATCCGCGGTCCATCGGGGAGTGGCAAATCGCTGCTGGCGCTCGAGTTGCTCGACAGCTGGGCCACGCGCGGGGAGGCTGCGAGCCTCGTCTCCGATGACCGTGTCGTGCTCGCCGAGCGCGCCGGCGGCCTGGTGATGTCGCCCGCACCCAACATTGCCGGCCTCATCGAACTGCGCGGTCGCGGTATCCTCACCCGCCCGTATCTGACCGAGGCGCCGGTTGATCTCGTCGTCGATCTCGTCGACGAGCTGGTGCGCATGCCCGAACCCTCGGCGTTCGCCACCGAGCTCTTCGGCATCCACCTCGCTAGGGCCCCCGTGCCGCGGGCCGGACTTGTCAATATGCGGCACCAGCACCATCTGGTAGCCGAGGCCGTTAGGCTTGTGGGTTCACCACGCGCATAGACGCGACAAAAAACCACTTGAATCGCACGGCCCATGGGGCAAGACTCCTGCCACGTTTCGGGCGCTTTCGCTCGACCGGAGCCTGCAGGACCACCCCGGGGATATTGCATGATCGGTATGGTTCTGGTGACGCACGGGGCGCTCGCCAACGAATTCAAATCTGCCCTCGAACATGTTGTCGGCCCGCAGGAGGGCATCGAGACCATCGCCATCGGTCCCGATGACGACATGGAGCAGCGGCGCGAAGACATTCTCAACGCGGTCGAGCGCGCCGAGCAGGGCCAGGGCGTGGTTATCCTGACCGACATGTTCGGCGGCACGCCGTCCAACCTCGCCATCTCCATCATGCAGCAGCGCGGCGTCGAAGTGATCGCCGGCGTGAACCTGCCCATGCTGGTGAAGCTCGCCCGGGTCCGCGCCGACCTCGGCATCAAGCAGGCGGTGAACGTCGCCGCTGAAGCCGGCCGCAAGTACATAAACGTCGCGAGCGAAACCCTGGGCGGCTAAGTCGGCACAACGCAGAGCAATACTGCGCTCTTGGCGTCCGCACCGATTTCCGGCATCATTCTCGCATGGATACCGCGGCAAGTTCTGATCGGGCGCTCGCGCAGCAATTGACCATCGTCAATCGCAAGGGCCTCCACGCGCGCGCCTCGGCCCGCTTCGTGCGTACTGCCGAGTGCTTCGATGCCGATATCAAGGTCGTGCGCGACGGGCAGGCAGTGAACGGCAACTCCATCATGGGCCTGATGATGCTCGGCGCAGGTCCCGGCTCGACCATTCTCGTCCAGGCCACCGGCAAGCAGGCGCGCGAAGCGCTCGATGCCATCACCACCCTCGTCAACAACGGCTTCGACGAGGATGCGGACGGCGCCCCCGCCTGACCACCGCCCCGTGATCGTGCCGATTTAGTTCCGGTTCCTCCACTGACTGGCACGGTTCTTGCCCTCGCGGTTGCCATCGCCGCCGCGATGTTGCATGGTCGCCCCGGGAAGTCTTCGTGATTTGAGTGCGTCGGGGGTAATGCGGGATGGCTTTGACGCCACGGCTTGAGGTTCGCCAGAGCCAGAGCCTGACGCTCACGCCGCAATTGATGCAGTCGATCCGGCTGCTGCAGCTGTCGCATCTCGAGCTCAACGCCTTCGTCGAAACCGAATTGCTGCGCAATCCGCTGCTCGAGCGCGAGGATGGCAGCGAACCCGGCGAGACCGACTCGGCCGAGCTGCCGGAGCGCTCTGCCGAGCTCAACGCGGCCGAAGACACCGTCGACTACTCCGAGCGCATCCAGTCCGAGGACTCTATTGCCAACGGCTACGACACCGAGGCCGAGAACGTCTTCCCCGATACCGCGACCGCGGACCGCCAGGCCGATGCGCAGCCCTGGACCGAGCGCGGCGGTGTCGGCGACGGTGAAGCGCCCGATATCGACCAGTTCGTCGCCGCCCGCCCGACGCTTGCCGATCACCTCGGCGCCCAGGCCGGGCTGATCATTGCCGACCCTGCCGAGCGCCTGATTGCCCAGTTCCTGATCGACAGCCTCACGGAGGCCGGCTATCTGGCCGTCGAGCTCGAGACCGTCGCCGAACAGCTCGGTGCGCCGCTGGAGGCCATCGAGGCGGTGCTGCAAAAGCTCCAGACCTGCGAACCCATCGGCGTCTTCGCCCGCAATGTACGCGAGTGCCTCGCCCTGCAGCTGCGTGAGCGCGACCGGCTCGATCCGCTGATGCAACGCCTGCTCGACAATCTCGATCTGATCGCCAGCCACGACATGACAACGTTGCTACGCGTTGTCGGCGTCGATCGCGAGGATCTCATCGATATGTTGTCCGAGCTGAAGCAGCTCGACCCCAAGCCCGGCCGCGCCTTCGAGGCAGGCCCCGTCGAAGCGGTGGTGCCCGACGTCTTCGTGCGACCGGGCGCCGGCGGCGAATGGCAGATCGAGCTCAATGCCGATGTACTGCCGCACGTGCTGGTCAACCGCACATACTATGCCTCGGTCACCCGCAAGACCCGCGATACTGCCGAAAAGGCGTTCCTCACCGATTGCCTTGCGACCGCCAACTGGTTGGCCAAGAGCCTCGACCAGCGCGCCCAGACCATTCTCAAGGTCACCGCCGAGATCGTGAAGCAGCAGGATGGTTTCCTCGTCCACGGCATCACCCATCTGCGGCCCATGACACTGAAGACCGTCGCTGACGCCATCGAGATGCACGAGTCGACCGTGAGCCGGGTCACCTCGAACAAGTATGTCTCGACCCCGCGCGGCCTGTTCGAGATGAAGTACTTCTTCACCACCGCGCTCAGCTCGTCGACCGGCGAGGCGGACCATTCGGCCGAAGCAGTGCGTCACCGCATCAAACAGATCATCGACGCCGAGCGCCCGGAAGACATCCTCTCGGACGACACTATCGCCGAGATGCTGCAGAAAGAAAAAGGCATCGAGGTCGCCCGCCGCACGGTCGCCAAGTACCGCGAAGGCATGAACATCCCGTCCTCGGTGATCCGCCGCCGGCAGAAGCGCGCCCTCGTCGCCGCTCGCTAAATTTCGCGGCAAACATGCCGCAACCCGCGCGCATCGCTGCGCATTGCCCCTCGCGTGGGGTCGGTCTAGACTCCCCATTGCCGGGGAGCCACATCTCAGGGTGGGGCCGTCTCCGGCCGACACCACCAACGAGAAGAGGACCTCCATGACTCTGCGTGTTTCCGGGAAGAACATGGATGTCGGCGAAGCTCTCCGCAGCAAGGCGGAAGGGCATTTCGACGCTGTCGTGAAGAAGTATTTTGACGGCAACTACTCGGGTCACCTGACCCTGGAGCCCGAAGGATCGGGCTATAGTGCCCAGTGCATGGTCCACCTCGATTCAGGCGCCATGCTGCAGTCGAGCGCCTATGGCGGCGACGCCATTTCCGCCTACGAGCTCATGGCAACCGCCATCGAAAAACGCCTGCGCCGCTACAACCGCAAGCTCAAGGCGCATCGCAAGGGTAACGGCGCCGAGGAGGAAGCTTCGTCCTACGTGCTTCAGGCGCCCGACGACGATGACGAGCTGCACGAGGATTATTCGCCCCCGGTTGTCGCCGAAACGACATCGAGCCTGAGGCAGATGTCTGTGGGCGAAGCGGTGATGCAGCTTGATCTGACTCAGGCGGAAGTGGTGGTATTCCGCCATGCTGGACATGGTGGCCTAAATGTGGTCTACCGCCGCGCCGACGGCAATATTGGCTGGATCGACCCGGCTCTCAAGCCGAACTGAGGCTGTTGCAGAGCGCGTCCTCTGTGCTTCCACGATAGGAAATCTTGATGGAATTGGCTGACATCCTCTCTGAGGAGGCCGTTACTGTTTGCACGGGGTGCAAATCCAAGTCCGAGGTTCTGCGAAAGCTTTCAGACTGCGCGGCCCACGTAACCGGCCAGCCTGCCGCCACTATCTTCGAAGCCGTGAATGAACGCGAAATGCTTGGCTCCACCGGGCTCGGCAATGGCATAGCCATCCCGCATGGCAAGTTCGTCGGCCTCTCCGGGGTGACAGCCGTATTCGCACGGCTCGACCCCGCCATCGACTTCGAGGCCGTCGACGACCAGCCCGTCGACATCGTCGTCATGCTGCTCGCCCCGCTCGGGGCGGGCGCCGATCACCTCAAGGCCCTGGCGCGCGTCGCGCGGATCCTCCGCACCGATTCGGTGGTGTCGCGCCTCCGCCGCTCGACCGACGAGCACGAGCTCTACCAGATCCTGACCCAGCCGCTGCCCGCGACAAAGGCCGCCTGAGCTGCCCAAACTTTGACCTTTGGCTCGAAAGCACCTACATCAGGCGCCGATGAGCACAGTCGATGAACTCCTTGCCGGCGACCGCAGCCTTCTGCTGGTCGATGACGACAAGACCTTCCTGACCCGCCTCGAGCGGGCCATGCAGAAACGCGGCTTCGATGTCCGCATTGCCGATACCGTGGCCGGCGGCCTCGCGGCCGTGTCAGACGCGCCTCCGGCTTACGCCGTGGTCGACCTCCGTCTCGAGGATGGCAATGGGCTGGACGTGGTCGCAGCCCTCCACCAGAAGCGCGAAGACGCCCGCGCCGTGGTCCTCACCGGCTACGGCAACATCGCCACGGCCGTGACCGCGGTGAAACTGGGCGCCGTGGATTATCTCAGCAAGCCCGCCGATGCCGAGGACGTGATCAACGCCCTGCTCGCCAACAGCGACAAGCCGCCGGCCCCGCCCGAGAATCCGATGTCGGCCGACCGGGTGCGCTGGGAGCACATCCAGCGCGTCTACGAGCTCTGCGACCGCAACGTCTCAGAGACCGCGCGCCGCCTCAACATGCACCGGCGCACGCTGCAACGCATCCTCGCCAAGCGCGCCCCGAAGTAACATCGTCACATAGCGCCGTTAGGTAGTGCCCAAAGGGAGGCCACGATGACCGTCACACTGCATTTCCATGGCGCAGCAGGGACGGTGACGGGGTCATGCTACCGCGTGGTCCATCCCGGCGGCCAGTTCCTGGTCGATTGCGGCATGTTCCAAGGCAACAAGACGGTCCGCGACCTCAACTACAAGCCGATGCCGTTCGACCCCAAGGCCATCGACTTCCTGCTGCTGACCCACGCCCATATCGATCACGCGGGCCTCCTGCCGCGCCTCGCCAAGCTCGGGTACCGCAGGCCCATGTGGATGACCGAGCCGACCGGCGGCCTGCTCGAATATCTGCTGCCCGACGCGGCCGGCATCCAGGAAAGCGAAGCCGAGCGCGAGACGAAAAAGCGCAGCCGCCGTGCCGAGGAACCGTTCCAGCCGCTCTACACCATGGAAGATGCGGCCGAGATCCTGAAGCATCGCAAGCCCGTCAAATACGAGGAATGGATCGAGCCCGGTCCGGGCGTCCGCGCCCGCTACTGGAACGCCGGCCATATCCTCGGCTCGGCCTCGATCGAGGTCGAAGTCGCCGACGGCAGCGGCAAGACCATCCGCATCCTGTTCTCGGGCGATCTCGGCCCGGACCAGAAGGTGTTCTACGACGCCCCGGATGCACCCTCCGGCTACGACTACATTCTCAGCGAATCCACCTATGGCGGCCGCGAGCGCGAGGACTACACGCTCGAGGCCCGGCGCCAGGCGCTGAAGACCGAGATCAACGACGCGCTCGGCCGCGGCGGCAATCTCGTTATCCCGACCTTCGCGGTCGAACGCAGCCAGGAGCTGCTGCACGACATCGGCTACCTGATCAAGACCGGCGAGATCAGCCCCAGCCTGGTCTTCCTCGATAGCCCGTTGGCCAGCAAGGTCACCGGCGTCTATCGCAAGTATGCGTCCATGTTCGACGACGTCGAACTCGGTGCCGACGAGCTGTTCAACGATTCCCGCTTCCGCATCGTCGAGAGCGTCGACGAGAGCAAGGCGATCAACTCGATCCGCGGCGGCGCCATCATCATGTCGGCCTCGGGCATGGCCGATGCCGGCCGCATCAAGCATCACCTGCGTAACAACCTGCCGCGTGGCAATGCCACGGTGCTCTTTGTCGGCTACCAGGCGCCGGGCACGCTGGGCCAGATCATCCAGTCCGGCGCCAGGGAAGTGCGCATCCATTCCGAGCTGGTGCCGGTGCGCGCCCGCGTCCGCAGCCTCGGCAGTTATTCGGCCCATGCCGACCATTCCGAGCTCGTCGCCTGGGTGACCAAGCGGCTGCCGGCCCACGGTGCGATCTTCCTCACGCACGGCGAGGACGAGGAGCGTGCGGCGCTGAAGGCTGCGCTGATGCATGACGACGGCCTCGCCGGCGACCAGGTCATCACCCCGCTGCTCGACGACGCTTTCGACCTCCGCGCCGAAGGCATTGCCGGTGTCGATCGCCCCACCCAGCGCCGCGTCGATCTCACCCAGGTCACGTCCGATTGGCACAATGCCTATGCGAGTTTCATCATCGATCTCAGCCAGCAGCTGCAGACCGCGACCGACGACCAGCGCCGCATCGCCATCATGGAAGCCCTCAAGGCCACCCTCGGCTCCACCGGCCCAGTCACCCCGCCGCTGCCGATGAAGACCCAGGCCGGCGCCGCTCCAGTTCTCCACGGCGAGCCGAGCGGGGAGTAGTTGGGCCCCCAGGGACTTGCTATCCTCCTCCTGATGTTTTGAGGAGGATTGCATGGTCCACGTGCTCGGGCGTCGCCGCTTTCTTGCGTTCCTGGGCATGATGAGTGCCGCGGTACTTCCCTCGGCAGCGCGGGGGCAGGGCGCGATCTCCAACGATACCTTGCCAGTGGAGGTCGATCCAACCGCACCCGTGGTCCTGCCGGAGGGCATCCCCGCGGATCCCGACGAAATTGTCTCCGTCGATATCGGCAGCTGGCGCGTCATTTCCTCGTACAACAACTCCCGCGCCTCCATCGCCGACGGTAAGGCCACCACGACCCAGTTCGCGATGCAGGTGGGCGATGAGGAGCGTGGCGGAACGGCCTCACTCGAACTCGCGTACTGGAGCACCAGGGGTGCCTACGAAGGCACCATGACAGTTACCGTCATAGCGTCCGGCGCGGTGGCTGCGGTGGGCGGCGTCAGCTCACCCACCCGCATCATTGCCGACGGCGAGGTGGTGGACAGCTTCGTCGTCAGCCGTGGCGGCTCCGGCGATGATGCGGGTCAGCAGGTCCGTGACGCGCTGATGCTGTTCGGCGACGATCTCAGCAAGCTCGTCACCATCGGCACACTGCAAGTGGTGATGGAGATCGAAGGGGAGGACCACGTCGTCTTCGAGGTCGCGCTCGAAGAGACAGCCGCCATGCTCGAGCAGATGCGCCTGATCCCCGACTACAACTACAACATCCGCCGCATCGGCAACGTGCCGGTCGGTGCACCGCCGCCGGATTTCGGGGGCAGCACTACGACGGAGACCAACTGCTTCCTCACCACCGCTTGCTGCGAGCTGGTCGGCCTGCCGGACGATTGCTTCGAACTGCGTGCTCTCCGACGCTTCCGTGACGACGTGCTTGCCGCGACCCCAGGAGGCCGTGCTGACATCGCGCTCTACTACGAGCGCGCACCACGCATCCTCTCTGCCATGGCCCAACGGGGCGAGACGCAGCGGCTTTTGCCGCTCTACTTCAGCCACATCCTGCCAAGTGCGGTGCTGGCGCGGCTCGGCCTGAAGCGCCTGCCGGACCGGCTCTATCGCAATCTCATGGCGCGGCTGACGCGGCGCTATCTGCCGGTCTAGGGCGCGGCTCGAGGTATTTCGCGAGATAGATGGCCAGCAGCAATGGCGGCAGCATCACCGCGAAGGTGATGCGGATCGACCACATGGTGGCGATCCAGCCGAGCAGCGCCGGAGCGGCGAGCAGCAGCACCTGCTGCGTCATGGTGAGCGCCGCGACATTCTCGGAGGCGGGCCGGTCGCCAAGCCGCGCTGCGGCCGAGGCCGAGAGCGGGAAGGCGACGCAGACGCCGAAGCCGATCAGCATGAAGCCCACCACCGCGACGATGAAACTCGGCGAGAACACCACCAGCAACAGGCCGACCAGTGCGACCAGCGCCAGCCCGCGCGCCAGCCGCGCTGGCCCCCAGCGCGTCGCAGCGCCGTCGGCGAGGAGGCGCCCGACCGACTGCGCCACCATGAACGCCGGCAGGGTGAGCGTATCGAGCCACTCGGGCGCCGAGAAACTGTCGCGCATGAAGATCACCGACCAGTTCCGCAGACCGCCTTCGAGCAACGAGGCGGCAATGGCGTAGCCCAGCAGCAGCATGATCATCGGCGTGGGGAGTGAAATCCGGAATCCGCCCCGGCTCGCGCTGTGGGCCCGTTCCGGTGCTGACTGCATCGGCCAGGCGATCAGCGCCACGCCGACCAGCACCGGTACCAGCAGCAGGGTGAAGTGCAGCTGCGGGCTGACATTGGCGCCGCGCATGGCCGTGCCGATGAGCGAGGCGGTAAGGAGGCCTACGCTCCAGACGCCGTGGCACGTATTCATCAGGCGCCGGCCGAGCGACGCTTCGACCCGGTCCGCCTCGACATTGATGGCGATGTTGCTGAGCGCGAATACTGCGCCGAACAGTGCGAAACCGACCCATAGCAGCAGCAGGCCCGGCGCCAGCGCGATGCCGACGAGGCTCAGCGCCAGGAGCGGAATGGTCGAGACGATGACGGGGCGCGTCCCCAGTTTCTC
>JAESFU010000688.1_pt1 | contig 13291 bp, 15 predicted proteins | sample 9269461 | NCBI WGS metagenome assembly JAESFU01 (sample SAMN14502556, study PRJNA617107) | algae metagenome | isolation source: Stenomitos rutilans HA7619-LM2 and co-occurring heterotrophs from cave walls | place: USA: Waikapalae cave, Hawaii | collected 2009-07-28
TGATAGCCTTTACCAGTGTGGACTTGCCTTCGCCGTTTTTTCCGACCAGGGCTACGCGCTCGCCGCGGGCAATGGTTAACGAGGCATCTTTAAATACAACGTGGTCGCCATATTTTTTTGTCATGCTGTCCACGATAACAGGATAGTTTCCCGAGCGTGGTGCGGGCGGAAATTTGAGGTTCAGCGCGGATGTGTCCACTTCATCTACCTGTATAATTTCGATCTTCTCCAGCATCTTGACGCGCGATTGCACCTGGAGAGTTTTGGAATATGTCCCTTTGAAGCGGTCTATGAATTCCTGGATATCGGCGATTTGTTTTTGCTGATCGTCAAACTGTTTTTGTTGTTGCTCGCGACGTTCCTTGCGCAGCTCCAGGTAGTGCGAGTAGTTTGTCTTGTAATCGTAAATGCGGCCCATCGTTACTTCGATGGTGCGGTTTGTCAGGTTGTCCACAAATGCTTTGTCGTGGGAGATCACGATTACGGCCTTTGCATTATTTTTCAGAAAGTCTTCCAGCCACTGGATGGATTCAATGTCCATGTGGTTGGTGGGCTCATCGAGCAGGATGAGATCGGGTTTCTGGAGCAGTATTTTGGCGAGCTCAATGCGCATGCGCCAGCCGCCGCTGAATTCACCTGTGGGGCGTGTAAAGTCTGTGCGTACAAAGCCGAGACCCATGAGTGTTTTCTCAACTTCAGCGTCGAAATTTATTTCTTCGATGGAGTAGTATTTTTCGCTCAGTTCGGATACTTCTTCAATGATCTTCGAGTACTCTTCCGATTCGTAGTCCGTGCGTGTTTCGAGTTGCTGGTTGAGCTCGTCCATGCGTTTTTTCATGCCCAGTATTTTAGAAAAGGCTTTGGAGGCTTCTTCAAAAACGGTGGCATTATCTTCCGTCAGCAGGTGCTGGGGCAGGTAGGCAATGATGGCATCTTTGGGAGCAGATACCTTGCCACGGGTGGGTTTGCTGGCGCCGGCAATAATCTTCAGCAGCGTGGATTTACCCGCGCCGTTTTTGCCCATCAAGGCTATTCTATCGTTTTCGTTGATGTTAAAAGTGATGTTGCTGAAGAGAGCCGAACCGTTAAACTCAACACTGACTGCGTCTACTGAAATCATGATTATTAAAAATGAGGGGCAAAGATACGGAAATAGTCCTTAGTACATAAGTCTTGAGTATGCAGTACATAGTTTTGGTTTTGGTGGCTTTTGCCCTGTACTCAGGACTATTTTACTCCAGATTACCCGGGGATGTTGAGCAGTTGCAGCACGAATACGAAGATGGATACTACGGCCATCAGGCTGATGATCAGAAAGGCGATGCCTTTGCCGTTCAGTTCATGTTTCGGTGCTGTCTCTTTCAGCATCTCAAAGATTTTGAACAGCGTTTTAGACGAACGCCAGGCGAAGACAATGAACAGGGCAAATGAAACGAACAATCCGGCCACGGCGGCATACGCAATGTGTTGGGAAACGAGGTAGGCGAGCACCAGGCAGATCACGCCGGACAGTCCGCCGGATGCGAGGGCGGTTTTGGCTTTGAGTCCTATCAGCAGCACGGAAGCTATGCCACAGAGAATGAGAAACCATCCATAAAATGAAAGCGTGAGTACAGTAACGGGAATATTCATAGCAGGAGTTTTTCGAAAGATAATTGAAAATGTCCGAACATTGGGAAGTCCACAGTATACTGACGCTGGCCCCGGCGTATATTTGGGCTATTGTTTTCTAAACTACCCATGGACGAGATTCTGCATTTCCTGGAGCAAAGTATTGCCGACCAGTTTTTTTCCAAAGATGAAAAGAAAGACCTGCGCGAGCTGCTGGTGAGACACGCTGTATCGGCCGATCAGTTGAGTACGCTGCGTAACAAGGTGTTCTCGCTTGCCAAGGATCACGGCAACGAAAGGAATTTTGCGTTTATACTCGAGTGGGTTCAGTATGCCACGCAGGCGCTATACGCCGCTGCCGCGCCACAATCGGCTGCGTATTTCAGTCCTGGCGAGTCGTGTCGCCAGGCCATCATGCGGCAGATTCAACAGGCTGTCCACCATATCGATATCTGCGTGTTTACGATCAGCGACGATCGGATTGTAGACGCCATTCTGACGGCGCACCGGAAGGGAATTGCTATTCGTATTTTAACGGACAACGACAAGTCGTTCGATCTGGGTTCGGACATTGCCCGACTGGCGAAGGCTGGTATCGATATCAAGATTGATCATACCACGGATCACATGCATCATAAATTTATGGTAACAGACGACGCCGTGCTGCTTACCGGCAGCTATAATTGGACAAACAGCGCGGCGCGCGTAAACCAGGAGAATATTATCGTTACCGACGATGAAAAGCTCGTAAAAGATTTCTTGCGCGAATTTACCCGGTTGTGGCAGGGGATGAGCGTATACCGATAACGTTGCAGGTATACGCTAGTGAATCAACACCGGACTTTTGGCACGTGTTTTTTTGCGAGCCTTCTTTTTGGGAGCCGGCTTTACTGATTTCTTTTTGGATGCGATCTTCCGCAGCGACAGTCCTGCGCGATGGGTAATCTTGCGCAAGGCGGCCAGCGAGCGTCCTACAACGCCGGCAATTTCGGCGGTAGGCGTCCGGTCTTTCACCAGTCTCTTTATCAGGGTGAGTTCTTTTACGCTAACCTTTTGTCCATGATTCTCGGCTGCTTTCTTCTTACCTGTACTCATAATCAAATTGACTTTCGGTCGACAAGGTATACTTAAAACATGGCAGGCCAAATTTTTAAAGACTGTTATGCGTCTTTCTTCATGCCGACAGGATGAATGCAGCATTAAACCGGATGAGTGGCTTAGGACAGTGACTTATGGCAAGGGGAGCGGATTGTGAAAGAATGGACATCGCCGTGATTTCTGACAGATGTAAGGTTTCTCAGGTGAGAAGCGGCATGAGGATTTTTTCGGAGATAGGCTTGCTGATAAACTTGCTGCTGCCCAGCTCAAGCGCGCGTTGCTTGTCCTCGGCGTCATCCGAAGAGCTGAGCATAATTACTTTGATGTTCGGCTTGAAGTCGAAGTCCATTTTCTGATACGCTTTCAGAAAATCAAATCCATCCATAATCGGCATATTGATGTCCAACAGGATAATTTCCGGGTACTCGAATTTATGTTCGATGCAGCCATACAGATATTCCAATGCCTCTTTTCCGTTGCGTGCTGTGTGAATGCCCTCTGTAATGCCCATGCGATTCAGAATCTTTGTACCCAGAAAACGAAACACATCGTCATCATCAACCAGAAAAATATTCTTTTTCATAACCGCGACTTTAGCGTAGACAAGCAAACACTTAGAAAGATAGTATAAAACTCTGCGAATGCGAAGCGAATCGTGGTGATTTAATCGCGTTACAACTGAAAATGCTGTACCCCATACGTTAGCAGCTCAGTATAAGGGTCTTGTCCCGGAAGGTGAAGAAGTTTTGCAAACGCAGCCTCTGTTTTAAAACCTTGTTTTTTTAATTCGATAATTTTTTCGAGGAAGCGCTCATCATTTTCCTGGAGTATGCGATACTCAATCATCATATGGCGATAGGACTCCTGCTCCTTTACGGGTCGGCTTTGTCCAAAAATCTCAAATTCAAATCCCGCGGTCCAAAAGTTGGCGAGCACCGTTTCATGTCCACGAAGTGTGTACTCGTTGCAGGTGAAATTCGGCAGGCCTGAAAAATTGTGACGTAATGTGTCGATGAATTCCGTTTTATCTTGCCAGCAACAGATGATATCGAGGTCGCTTGTTTCAATGTCTACACCAATCGGGATCGTTCCCGAAAGCATGGGATTGTACTTTTTCAGGATTTTCAGTACATCGAGACCTTGCAAAGCTCTATACGCCTGTTGCTGCCTGGAAGTGCCGGTTTTCAGGTATTCTATAGATTCAAAATTCAACGACGTACTGGTTTGTGATCGGATGATAAAGGTCCTTTACGCCGCGGGCAAATCCAACAAAATTTCACACTTGTCTGCCGGCGCATACATAGAAATTTGAAACTGACATGGTAAATCCGCAATATTGAAACTGAATTTTACAGACCACGCACATGCGTTACTTCTTTCACATAGGCTATCATGGCTACGCGTACCAGGGCTGGCAGCGACAACTGACGGTGCGCAGTGTGCAGGAAATTATTGAAGACGTATTTGCCAATGTGCTGGGTGAACCGGTTACGGTAATGGGGTGTGGCCGTACGGACACGCGCGTGCATGCAAGCCAGTATTTTTTTCATGCGGATATTATGCGTGAGTGGGACTTCGACCTGCTGTTCCGCCTCAACAAGAACCTGCCAGACGACATTGCCATCTTTGAAATTATTCCGATGGCCGACGATCAGCACGCACGGTTTGATGCGGCAGAGCGCACATACGATTATTTTATTCATACCTATAAAGATCCATTCCTCAGTCATTTCAGCGCCTGCTACCTGCTGAAGAATCTGCGATTGGACTTGATGAAAGAAGCCGTGGCCTTGCTGCCACATTATCAAGACTACCGCGCATTTTGTAAAACACCCGATGATAACCGGAACACGCTGGTGAAAATTAAATCGGCGACCTTGTTTACCGATGTGTCCGGCGATCGCATCCGGTTTCAGATTACGGCGAATCGGTTTCTGGGGAAAATGATCCGTCTGATTGTAGGAAACCTGCTCATGATCGGGCGTGGACAACTGACGGTTGAAGAGTTTGAAAACAAATTGATTACCCGCGAGATTAAACCTGTTCTGGCCGCTTACCCGCAGGGACTTTACCTGTCCAAAATTACATATCCGTACCTGGACATACCGCCGCGCACGGAGTTTACCACGATGCTCAGCGTGGGGGAGTGGGTGGCGGTTTAAAAAAAAATCCCTCCCGGTTTAGGGAGGGACTCGGTCAGGATCAAAGACAGGTTACACTTTGTCTTTTACCCATAAGTTCCAGTTCTCATCAAGTTTGTACCAGTTTCCGTTTGTTCCCTGCCATGTCCACTCGGGTACTTCGGCCCAGATTGCCTGATCAGCGGACCATTTCAGTTTACTGTCCTGAATGGTAATCCATTTACCATCTTTGTCGCGCCAGGCCTGATCTTTCGAATCCTGCCATTTCTTTCCGTCTTTCGACCATTTAATGCGGCTGGAAGCTTTGTCGATTTTAAACCATGTATTGTCCTGTCCGGCCCACATACCATCGGTGGTTTTCTTCCATTCGTCAGCGGTGGCCATGGTGTCCAATGTGGCTACGGTGTCTATGGCTGTCATGGTTGTATCGTGATAAGCGAGCGTTGCCGTATCGGGTGTCAGAATGGTGGTCGTATCGATCATCCGGGTTTCCAGTGTATCAACCGAAGCAGTGTCTGACGTGATTGCTGTGTTTGGCGATGCGTATACAAAACCGCAGGTTCCCAGAACTACGGCTGCCATGATTGCATTTTTTTTCATATTTAGTCTCAAATTATGGTGTTACAACGGCAGCTCTTCCGGCTGCCCTTCTTGCGCAAGAGGTAAAAAAGACTGTGCCACCAAAACACGCGATGGAGATTCTGAAAACGATTATACTATATATACTCTGGTGCACAGGCGGCATCATGCTGGTGGCTTACCCGGCCATTCTGGTCGCGAATGTGATGAGTTTTGCCGCACCTGGTGACAATCGGGAAAAAACTTTCCTCATCTGGTTAAAAGCGCTCCCATTCCGGATATTATTAATCACCACCACACTTTATCCATTTTTACTCTGGTTTTGCATACGCGCATCGAGACAGTCGCATTCGATTGGACAGTTCCGCGTTGCTGTATTGTGGTCCTTGCCGCCTGTATTGATTACAGCGATTGTCGGATGGCTTCTCTTTGGAAAGCAAAGACGACGCAAATAACAATTTGATAATACAGATCACCCCGACAGTTCATGTTGCGGCCATACTTTTGAGGCAAAGAACTTCTTCATAGGTTTGGGGATTCCCCCCGGCAGCTTTGTCTGGGGGAATCATTATTTTTAACCATGGGCAAGAGAAAGAAGCGCGAGCTAGAGCTGCTCGTTTTATCGGACATACACCTGGGCACATACGGCTGTCACGCCGAAGAGCTTCTGCGTTACCTCAAAACAGTAAGGCCCAAAAAGATCATTCTCAATGGCGACATCATCGATATGTGGCAGTTCAGCAAGCGCTACTGGCCCAAATCGCACATGCAGGTGGTGCGGCATATTATGGGACTGATGTCCCGGAGCACCAAAATCATTTACCTCACGGGCAATCACGATGAGATGCTGCGGAAATTTTCAGGCTTCCGGCTCGGCTCTTTTATGATTGATAATAAAGTGGTACTGAAACTGCAAGGCAAGCGCGCCTGGGTTTTTCATGGCGATGTATTTGATGTTACCATGAAATATTCCAAGTGGCTGGCCAAGCTCGGCGCCATCGGCTACGATACGCTCATACTCATCAACACCTTTGTAAACTGGATTCTCACCAAGCTGGGCCGCGACAAGATTTCACTGTCCAAACGCGTGAAGGACAGTGTGAAATCGGCTGTGAAGTTTATCAATGACTTCGAAAAGATTGCCGCCGACATTGCGATTGAGAACGGCTACGATTACGTGGTTTGCGGACACATTCACCAGCCCGAAATAAAGCAGATCACGACCGAGAAGGGCTCGGTGATGTATCTGAACTCGGGCGACTGGATCGAGAATCTGTCGTGCCTGGAATACCACGACAAGCAATGGCGCATCTATCGCTATGCCGAAGATAAGGTGGCACAATCTGTAAAATTACCCAAGAGATTTCGGGGTGACAGACTCGACAACGAAGAAATTTTTCGCGACCTTGTCAGTGAATTTTTAACCATCAAGAAGTGAAAATCTTATTTGCCATACAAGGCACCGGCAACGGTCACCTGGCACGCGCCGAAGATGTCATTCCGGTATTGCAGCAATACGGCGAGCTGGACTTGTTTGTAAGCGGCGCCCAGGCGGACATCAAGCTGCCGTATGCCGTGAAGTATAAATCGAAAGGACTGAGCTTTTTCTTCGGAAAGAATGGCGGTATTGATTTTCTGAAGACATTCCGCCAGAACAGCTCGAAAGATGTCTATAAAGAAATCAAGAAATTTCCGGTAGAAAAATACGATCTCGTTATCAACGACTTCGAACCGATTACATCGTGGGCCTGTCGCAAGCGCGAAATTCCGTGTGTGGGACTTAGTCATCAGTCGTCACTGCTGTCCCCCAAAGTACCGCGGCCGAAAAAAATTGATCCGGTAGGCGAGTGGCTGATTCATAACTATGCGCCGGTGGACAAGTATGTGTCCTTCCATTTTGAAGAGTACGATACCAACATGTTTACGCCGGTAATTCGCGCTGCTGTTCGGGAGGCAAAGGTGGTGGAGAAGGATCACTACACGGTTTATCTGCCGTCATACGACGACAAGAAGCTGGTGCCGGTGCTGGCGAAGATTCCGAACGTAAAGTGGCATGTGTTCTCGAAGCATGCGCGCAAGCCGTATCACATCGGCAAGTTGTCTGTATATCCCGTTAATAAAGACGAGTTCGCGCAAAGCATGACATCGGCCAAAGGCGTGCTCTGTGGCGCCGGTTTCGAGACACCGGCAGAGACATTATACCTGGGCAAAAAGCTCATGGTGGTGCCCATGAAATCCCAGCTTGAACAGCATTACAACGCAGCGTCGCTGAAACAGCTCGGTGTGCCGGTGCTCAAGAAGATCCGGAAGAAAAACGTCGAGAAAATTCTGGAGTGGCTGGAGACGGATAAGCGGGTGTCTGTCCAATACGAAAACATAACCGAAAAGGCTGTTGCGCAGGCGATGAAGATGAAGTAGCCATGGAAATTTGTCTGACCGCATTCGTTCCAGGGCAAGCGCCAGCCGGAGGTGTTGTAAAAAGTCTACAGCCTGTGGTTGATAAACGGTCGAAATGATCATCTATCGGCTTTTAGATGCTTTCCTGAATGTATGAATCCAATGCGCAGCCTGAAAACGTATATACCCTAAATAAAACGCAAAAGGGAAGAGTTTCTGACCATTTGATTTTATCTTCGTATCGATTAGTAAAGGGTAGTAAACTAAAAAATTAGACATTATGAATTCAATATTGCTTTTTTTAAGTGGCGTCGGAATGCAGGAAATTCTTGTGATCGGACTGTTTGCGTTGGTGTTCTTTGGTGCAAAGAAAATACCTGATTTCATGAAAGGTCTTGGTAAAGGCGTACGTGAATTTAAAGAAGGGGTAAAGGAAATTAAAGACGACGTTGAAGAGCATACAAAACTGTAGCTCAACAATAACTGCTTTTTAAAGAGGTTGTCCTAACCATGGGACAGCCTCTTTTTATTTGCGGCCACGGTTTTATTGCCGCGCACATATTCAGGAATGATATAAGTAGATGTTGTCACGGTTTACCGGGCAATGTCCTATGCGGAAGAAAGGATACGGTTTTTATAATCACATCGTAATCTTGCAGTAAACATCTGATAATCCTCTGGTTGTAACTTTAGTCAGTTGAACTATGGGAGAGCGCAAACATTTTAGGGTACTCGTTGTGGATGATGATATGGACATCCTGGAGCTTCTGAAGTACAATCTTGAAAAGGAGGGCTTCAAAGTAAAGACTATCGACGAAAGTCACGATGCCATTGCCGTGGCAAAAGAATTCAGCCCCGACCTGATCATCCTGGACATCATGATGCCACACCCGAACGGCATTGAGATCTGCCGCCAGTTGCGCAGCCTGAAGCGGTTTGAAGACACCTATATTTTCTTTCTCACCGCCAAATCGGAAAGCTATTATCACGAAGCGGCATTGGACACCGGCGGTGACGACTATATCGAAAAAGTGATTGGACTGCGTGCGTTAACTTACAAGGTCGCCACGGTACTGAAACGCAAATTTGTCATCCGTAAGAGTATTGCTGAGTTGAAACTTGGAAACCTTACCATTCATCGCAAGTCCACATCCGTGCTGGTGGGCGATCATGAAGTTACCCTGAGCAAGCCGGAGTTTGAGCTTCTGTTTTTCTTCGCGCAAAATCCACGCAAGGTAATTTCACACGAAAATCTGCTGCAAAACATCTGGGGTTCCGAAATTTATCTGTTCGATACTACATCGCTCGACGTGTACATTCACAACCTGAAAAAGAAATTGGGCATCAACCTCATTCATCGCACCGGCGATAATCATTACCGTTTGGACCTGAGATAGTCGTTAATGGTCTTTGGTTCTGAGTCTTTAGTTTAAAGCTTAATGCTTAAAGCTTAAAGCTTAATGCCTGGAACTGTTTGCGGTAGGTGGATGTATTTGAAACTATGGACTCAGGACTGAAGACTAGTTACTAGATACTAAATTAATTGTCTTCATCAAGGTCCTCCAGAATTTCGGACAGGGCGTTGTAGTCTTTCAGTCCGGTTTTTATTTCTTCGCTGCCGTTGAGGGCAATGCCGTGAATGTATTGCTGGTCTACCTGTTGCAGGTCGTCTTTCTTTTCAATGGTTAGCAGGATCTCGTAGTGATTGGCGAGCTTGGGGATGTCCGATCGTTCGCCTACGAGAATGTAGTCAGGCTCGAACGCCGCGTCGTTTGCTTCAGCTGTTTCGCCTGAGTCGATCGAGAGAATGCAGGGGAGTGGCAGATCGCCTTTGATTGCCTGCAATTCTTTTTTGCCCAGCTCCAGAATGTCGGGTCTGTAGTTTTCCAGGATGGATGTCAGCTCATCGCGGTGTGTGATGCCGTATACTTCTGCTACAATGCGCGGACCGGTAACCCAGCCGCGGATTTCCTGGAATGTTTTAATGGCAATGTGGTTTGGCTGCCCCGCCACCACCCGGAAGCCCAGCAAGTCAACGCCCATTCCGGCGCAATACCGTGCATCTGTGAGGTTTGTGATGCTCCCTACCTTTACGAATGTTCTTAATGCCATAGTTTTAGTGCTCCGGAAAAAATAACTTTGAACAACGGGCGTTCAAATCGAGCGCGGATTTAAAGAAAATTGGCTTACCAGTGAAACATTTTCGCAGATATTTATACTACGTCCTGCTGATACTGGCTGTTTCGTGCACAGACGATGAAAAACCTGCCGACATTGGACGCGCCTATCTCCCTTTACAAGTTGGCGCCTATCGGGAATATAACATCAACGAAATTATCTATACCCTCGGCCAGCCCGAGACTACGGCCTATCAACTCAGGATCAAGATCGTGGACAAATTTCTGAGCAACACAGGCGACAGTACATTTGTAATGCATCGCAGCCGGCGTAATACCAGTGCGGACGTCTGGACGTTTGTTGATACCTGGTCTGCCCGCAGCAACAATCGCGAAGCGGTGCTCAGCGAAGGAAACGTGTCGTACGTGATCCTGAAATTTCCGGTACTGGATGGCCTTGCATGGGAAGGCAATGCTTATAATACACTGGGACAAAATATTTATACCATGAAGACCAACACACCTGCTACGATTGGCGATAAGGTGTTTGATGATTGCATTACGATTGTGCAAGGTGACAATAAGGACTATATTGTCTCGCTGGACGATCGCCGTGAAATCTATGCGCGGGGTGTGGGGTTAGTGAGCCGGGAGGTTATACAATTGCAGTATTGCACGGCGGTGGATTGTCTCGGAAAGCAGCAGGTTGAGAGTGGTGTAATTTTAAAACAGGTTATTCAGGATTATGGCGTGGAGTAAGGCACTGGTTGTTTTTGTTATTGGAATAATTCCCGTTACCGGATGGACACAAGCGAACCGCTACATCGTTTTTTTTAAGGACAAGCCGGCCGGCACATACACGCTAAACAAGCCCCTGGAATATTTGTCGCCACGCGCCGTGGACAGGCGCAACAAGCAGGGCATCAGCGTTACATCACAGGATTTTCCGGTTAACGAAACGTACATTGCCAGTATACGCGCAACAGGGGCCAGCGTTTTTTTTCGGAGCCGGTGGATGAATGCCGTGCTGATACAATGCAATGAATCGCTGCTTCCCACGCTACGATCTATTCCGCATGTGGACAGGGTAGAGTACGTTGCCCCCGGCACGCCATTGGCAAATGGCAGAAAGAAATTTTCACTTCGCACGAAGTCATCGGGCGCAGGCGATGTAACCGATACGCAACTCGGCATGGTGGGCATCGACAAGATGCATACGGAAGGCTATCACGGCGAGGACATGGTGATCGGTATTTTTGACGGTGGCTTTCCCGGTGTGAACGTTGCCGCACCGTTTCAGGACATCATCACCGAAAACAGAATTATGCTGACGCAGGATTTCATCCGTAATACAGACGATGTGTTTCAATATGATTCGCATGGCACCGAGGTTTTTTCCGTTATCGCGGCGCGGCAGCAGAACGTATTTACAGGCGGCGCCTATAAAGCCCGGTACCAGCTTTATGTTACTGAAGACGTGAGTACGGAATATCGCATTGAAGAATATAACTGGCTGTTTGCTGCCGAGAAAGCGGACAGTGCCGGTGTGGACATTATCAATTCGTCGCTGGGGTATAATACGTTCGATGATGAATCGATGGATTATGAGAAAACAGCGCTCGACGGCAAGACGGCCGTAGTGACACGGGCTGCGCAATGGCTGGCCGATCGCGGCGTGCTGGTGGTATGCAGCGCCGGCAACGAAGGCAGCAACTCATGGCAACTGATCACGCCGCCCGCCGATGCAAAAGATGTCCTCGCCGTAGCCTCTGTAACCGATACCGGTGTCCGATTGTTTTCCAGTTCCAAAGGACCTGTCAACAGCAAAACCATTAAACCCGATGTGGCGGCGATGGGGGGCAACACAGCCGTTATTCTGCCCGGCGGTTCTGTTGGTGCTGCGTCCGGTACATCGCTGGCGTCGCCGATCATCGCGAGTCTGGCGGCGGGCATCTGGCAACATTACCCGCTGCTGCGCAACAAGGATGTGATGGACATCATCCGCAAATCTTCTTCGCAATCAGGTCGTCCCGATAACCTGATGGGGTACGGCATACCCAGCTATGCGATCGCGACCAGGATCGTTTCAGAATGGGCGGCCAACCCGCTCAGCGTATACCCCAACCCGATTATATTGGACACGCTTTACATCAGGCCTTTCGTCGAAGCCCGCGTAACGCACTGCCTGGTCGAGGTAATTTCCGAAAAAGGACAGATTCTTTTCACCAGGGACATCGATTTCACCCAACAAAACTCCGATGGCGCCATAGATTTTTCGGCGCAATCCGCCGGCCTGTATGTGGTACGCATCCACTGGAATGATCAGGTTTCGGTTTATTCGATTGTGAAGAAGTAGTTTTACTTGTACTTGTGTCAGTTATTAGAATGAGACAGTCAAGATCTGCATCTACTAACCTTGTAATGTTGTTATGGCTCTCATTAGCATGGATAGCAGGCGCATGTTATCGCCCTTCGAACGACAATCAAGTTTGTTTCTATATTCCAAAAGATTATTCTGGCTGGGTAAATATTATAAAAGATTCTTCTTCAGGAAACAGCGTGATAAATTTCGATAAAGGTCGTATATATATGATATCAAATCCCGCATACTCCTATAGAATCAACGAGGTAGAGATGTCTCAGGGACGATATGAGTTTTTTTATTACTACTATGATATGAATGGTGTTTATAAACTGAAGAGTAATGAATATCCATATCAGAATGTTTTTTTTGAACGGAATATAAAGTTTGACGATGGAAAGCAATCAATTGAGGCTTTTTCATTTTTTGTCTCTAAAGATTCCTTACGAGTGTCCCAAATGTCGTTGGAAGATGTGCCCAAAAACCCGTTGTTGGAATAGGAGCAAATCTTAGACAGAACAAAAGCTTAGTAGAAATTATGAATAGGACCACTGTCGTAATCGCTTTGTCATGCATGACAATATCATCCTGTATGCTTTTAGGCAAGGATGAAGAGCTGGTAACGTTCTGAATTGATTACTCTGGAAATAGCCTTAAGCTAGCAGGATATTATTTTCAGGAAAAACTTGTAGAAGGCGATCTTAGTGAAGTATTTGTTCTGTTTAGAAATGGAGTTATACTCTCAGCTGGTTCAATGGAAGTCTGGGATAAACACAAAACAGAGTCATTGCTTCGGGACTCTACCTTTGTCCATAGGTTAAAAGAAATCAAGTTTTGTTGGGGTGTTTATCGCATTAGCCATGATTCAATAGAATTTGAGAAATGGTATGCGGGCAATGGCCATCCATACATTACTTTGATTAATAAGGGGGTAATCTTAAACGATACAACATTTTTAATATCCAGCTTTAAGAATCCTTACCGTG
>JAESFU010000689.1_pt1 | contig 13289 bp, 8 predicted proteins | sample 9269461 | NCBI WGS metagenome assembly JAESFU01 (sample SAMN14502556, study PRJNA617107) | algae metagenome | isolation source: Stenomitos rutilans HA7619-LM2 and co-occurring heterotrophs from cave walls | place: USA: Waikapalae cave, Hawaii | collected 2009-07-28
CCAGCGTCCTCGAAATGGTCCGCGCCACCACAAGCCCCCCGCCCGAAGGCCGCAACGCCTCTGCAACCCTCAAGCTCTCAGACCTCGGCACCGTCGATCAATTGATCAACCGCCTCCAGCTCGTCTCTGAAACCCCCGCCGAAAACGTCGAGTGGATGATGGCCCGCGGCTCGCTCCACCAGCTCCAGAACAACGCGCCCGACGCCTGCGTTGCCTACCAGGCCATCCTCGAAGACCGCGCGCTCGCCCAGGCCACATGGCGCGAAACCAGCCCGCCCCTCCCGACCCGCAACGTCGTCATCAATCGCCTCCGCGAAGTCATCAGCAAGTTCGGCCCCGAAAGCTACCAGCGCTTCGCGCAGGAACTCGACGCAGAACTCGCCCGCCTCGGCACCGGCCCGCGCCCAGCAGAACTCATCGCCCTCGTCCAGCGCTACCCCGTCGCGCCACAGGCCCCCGCGCTCCTCCTCGAAGCCTCGCGAACGCTCGTCGCCCAAAACCAAAGCGCTGCTGCACTCGATGCGCTCGCCCGTGCCTCCGACACTGCATGGTGGCTCGTCTCGATCGGCATCGACCCGCAGCACGCTGCACTCGCCGAAGTCGTCGGCTCGCACGCCCAGCTCCTCGCATCACAAGGCCGCCCCACCACCGCTGCACACATCCTCCTCCGTGCAGCAAAGTCCCGCCCCGATCTCCTCCCCACGGTGAACGGCACATCCATCAACCCCACTGCCCTCGCTGCAGAGCTTCGCAATCAATCCATCACTGCAGCCCGCCAGCCCCTCGTCGGCAGCACGCCCGGCGACAACATCGATGTCCTCCTGGGCTGGAGCCTCATGCTCCCCGTCCTCGACGATTCCATCACCCCGCCCGTCTCGCACGAGTGGGTCCTGATGAGCAATCAAGCACAAAAGCGATTCGCGCTCCTCCTCGACGTCGGCAGCGGCAAGCTCACACCTGCATGGACCCGCGCCTTCGCGCAAGAACCCCCGACCGTCCTCCGCGCCTCGCCCGACATGCTCTTTGTCCTCTGGCACGACGACACCAGCGTCGAGCGCATCGACCCCATCACCGGTGAATCCCTCTGGCGCAGCCAGCCCCTCGCCCAGCTCCTCCCGCCCTCGACCGCCAGTGGGCCCCGCATGTTCGATACGCCCCTCGATGGCCCCGTGCGCTCGATCGATCTCCTCGCCGCCATCAGCGATCGTCACCTCGTCCTCTGCCAGCGCGACGGCGTCGCCCTCGCCTTTGAGAACGCAACCGGCAAGGTCGCATGGTCCGCGCCCATGCCCCTCTCGCGCGTCTACGACCTCGTCCTCACGCCCTCTGCTCTCGTCCTCTCCGGCGCTGCAGATCTGCTCCCCGGCCCCGACGGAAACGTCGCCCGCCGCTCAAGCCCCGCCCCCGTCATCGCCGCGATGGACCCTTCAAACGGCAAGCCCCTCTATCAACCCCTCCAACCTGCAACCGACGTCCGCTGGATCCGTGCATCCCGCAACATGCTCGTCGCCTCGCTCGTCAACTCACTCATCGGGATCGATCTCACCACCGGCTCACCACTCTGGAACGAGATCAAGGACGACAACACCACCCAGTCTGCAGAAGGCTGGATCTTCGATGAATCCCTCTACATCCTCACCAACCGCCGCGACCTCATGAAGCTCGCCATGCGCACCGGCCAGTGGCTCCCGCTCGATCTCGCGGTCGCAGACCGCATCCCAGAGAGCGGCGCAATCTCAACCGGCCGCGTCGGCAGTTCGATCGGCTTCAGCACGCGTCAGGGCATCTTCATGCTCAGCCCGCAGGGCACGCTCGTCGGCGCCAACACCGTCCCCGGCCGCCGCAACTTCATGCCCGCCATCGCCAGCCGCGACATCGTCGCCCTCGTCGAGCAATCCACCGACGAACTCACCGACGGCCGCTCTGCAGTCCGCGTCATGCTCACCACCACCGACAGCGCCAAGCTCGTCCGCACCCTCGCCATCGTCGTCCAGGTCGAGCCCGACGTCATCTCCGCAACCTTCCTCGACAACAAGCTCATCCTCACCACCGACGCCATCACCCAGGTCGTCCCACTCCCCTGACCTCATTCACTCGCTCTTGCAGCCTGATCCTCTTGGGACGGGGCCTTTCCAGGCCCCGCCTGTTTGTTCTCTTCTTCTCTTCGCCCCGATAGGGGCGCGCGAATGTAGCCAGGGATCGAGCGAGCAACGCGAGCGAAAATCCCTGGATAGCCGGTTTGAATTCGGGTTAAGCCACCCTCCTCCCCAAGCCCCCGCACCCATACCCATACCACCACAACCTGCGCCTCTCGTGCCACCAAGACACTGCCCCGACCTTCTTGGTGCTCCTGTATTCCTCTGCTCTTCGCCTTCGCCCCGACAGGGGCGCGCGAATGTAGCCAGGGATCGAGCGAGCAACGCGAGCGAAAATCCCTGGAAATCAATAGACAAACTAGTACCCCGTCCTGCCTCACGAGCGCTCCGCATCAACGCTGCGATCTCAACTCTCTTCGGGTGCCCTTCCCATCTGCCTTCCCTCGATGCCTCGTTGCCTCGATCCCTTGATGCCTCTTCACTCTTCCCTCAACAACCCTGCATCCAACTTCCTCTGCTCTGCCTGCCGATACCGCATCAACGTCCCAGGCAACAACCCACCAAGCACCAGCGACACGATCCCGCCGCACAGGAGCAGCGGGTAATACACGTGGTACGGCTGCCCCATGCTCACCGCGACAATCCCCGCAACGAGCATGCACGCCCCCACCACAATCAACGTCACGTGCAACCCCACCACCAACCCCTTCGCCTTGCCCCGCGGCGCCAGCACACCTGCCATCACCCCAAACACACCACCCAGAAGCCCCACGCCAGACCCACCAATCGCCCCGATATACGCCGCCGCCTCATTGCTCCACCACGCTTCCATTCGACACCTCCACTTGTTGACTCCCGGCTCTCTCTTCTTGGGGCGGGGCCTTTCAGGCCCCGTCATCATTTTGCCGTGGCCCGGGTGCCACTGCCACTCTGCTTTGAGCGTGGCAGTGCCTACGCCTCTACTCGAGCACTCTGCTCCGCTGCTCTGAGCGGGGCAGGCTACCTGCTCTCCATCTCTCTCGATCCGTCTGTTCACTGCTCTCTGTTCACTTCTCTTCTCAAATCCGTCCCATCCGTGCAATCCGTGGCCTGTCTTCTCCCCTCTTCACCCTCCGTGTCACCTCTGTGCCCTTCGCGCCTCCGTGTTCTCTTTCTGTCTCGATGTGCCGCTGTGCCTGCCTTCATTTGCCCTCTTTGCCGCTTTGCCCCATTTGCCGATTTGCCTTCACCACCTCCCCCACCTTCCGCGCTGCACCCACCGTCATCTCACCGCGCTCAACAAGCTCTGCAAGCAGCTCGCGCACCGGATCGCGCTTCTTCCCCTCGACCGCCGCCTTCAACCGCTCAATCACCCGATCCAGCCGAAGCCGAATCGTCGGATAGCTCACCCCATACGCCTCCGCAAGGTCCTTGAGCGACCCCGACCGCAGCACCAGCTGCACAATCAGCTCCAGATCCTCTGCAGGCAGCTTCGCAAGCGGGTGTCCATCAAGATTTGAAGATTCCGCAAGTGACATTACGAAAAACGTAATCAATCCTTTCGTTTATGTCAACTGCATTTTCATATTATTCAACACACTTCGAAATGCTCGGGTGCCCTGCTCCGCTGCCCTGAGCGGGGCAGGCTACCTGCACTTCCTTCTCCTCAATTCCCACCTCGTGGCATTCACCTCGATGCCCTCTGCACCCCTGCAGTGAACGTCTTCCTGCTCCACGCCTCACCTACCTTCACATGCCCTCTACCGCCTTGATTTGCCCCCTTTGCCGCTTTGCAAATTTGCCCCATTTGCCCCCCATGCCACGCATCCTTCTCTCACTCATCTTCATCACCACACTCTCCCTCCCCGCCTGCACATCCACACCGCGCACGACGACTTCAACCACTGCCGCAAACCCGCAAACTCCCTCCATCCTCCTCCGCGGCCAATCACTCCCCTCGATCACCCTCCCCACCTCTGCATTCGTCCGCAAAGTCCACCACGCAGGCTCGCTCGTCTTCATCGATTACACCATCACCTCTCGCGAGCACAATGAAATCCATAACACGCGCACCTCTCGACGCGTCGAACTCGCAAGCCCCATCAAATCCTGGGAACACATCGGCGATTCCTGGTTCCACATCACGACGGCAGGCGGCACCAGCGCCCTCTACCGTGTCGACGGTGACACGCTCACGAAGTTCCACGACCTCCCCAATCCCATCTTCGCTGCATCCGCCACCTCCACCCACGTCGCAGTCCTCGAGCAGTCCGGCGCGCTCACGATGTACGAGGTCGAAGCAGACGCGCTCGTCGGCACCTACGTCACCCGCCTCAAGCTCGCGCACTCCGGCGTCGACCTCCCTGCAATGACCTGGGTCACGCCCCACGACCTCCTCGCCCTCACCGTCGACCCCGCCATCAACACCACCATCATCTTCGACCACGAGCTCGCGCCCCTCGTCACCATCGACGGCCGCCTCATGGTCAACAACTCTGCACTCGCGCGCGGCATCCTCCCGCTCGCAAACGAACGCGGTGACCGCACCGACCTTGTTCAAGTAGATTCCACAGGCCGCCTCAAGAGCCGCACCCGCATCCCCGGCGCTCTGCACTACGTCTACATGCCCTCGCCAGACGCCACGCAGGCCATCCTCACCTCGCCCGGCCTCCTCAAAGGCAACCGCCACGCGATCATCACGATCGACGCGTCCGCCACTCCCCCTGCACTGACCATTTCCCCCGCCCTCGACGCCTGGCCCATCGGCTGGCACCCCGCCACCACCCGCTAACCGGCGATTTGCCCCAACTTTGCCCCAAAACCCGCACCAAGAAACCCACTGCGGACCGCAAAGCCCTGCCCTGCAAACACCCGGGAGACGATTCGAACGTCCGACCTGCGCTTTAGGAAAGCGCTGCTCTATCCAACTGAGCTACCCGGGCAACGTAGAAAGTTCTACCGAGCGGATTTGACCTACACCATTTCCGCCTTTGGATGGTTCTGACACCCGTTGCAACACCCGCAAGGCCGTTTGGGCTACTCTCGCGTGTGTCACGCCCGGGATGCCAAGACCGCGTCAAGCGTAGCCGCTCCTGAACCGATTCGCTGGCATGGAGCCTTACTCTGCCACCAAACCAAGCCCGGCGCAGGCTTCCCGCATTTTCCCATGCGACCCGTCGCTGGTTCAAAGCGAATTCGTGGTAAGTTCGTGCTATTTAGGCTTTGTGACGACATGTTTGTCGCTGGGAATGGTCCGTCTCGCAGCGAGATGCCTGCTCGCAAAGCCCGTTCCCCGTCCTTCCGCCCATGATCGCAGATGCGGCTGACTCTATAAGAACATCTCGTCGCGGCACCCAGACTCTTGGCATCTCCAGTGACATCACGACTTCGATCACGCTGCGCAATCTGGCTAGGAAACGAAATTCGACGCACGCCTGATTGCGCCCCTGCACCATGATCGGTGACTATGCCTGCCGCAAGAAGGCCGCGATGGGTAACGACAAGCGGTACGGGCTGAGCGATGAAGGTGAGAACACCTTCTGCTGGCTCTGTCTGTGCAGGGCAATCATCTCTGAATCGGTGGACTCTGGTACCGTACGAAAATGATGGGCTATAAGTGGTCAGCATGAAGATGCTCGTGTCCGCTGGCGCGGTGGAATGAACCGCAGCCCATGGATGATTCGACACGGTCCAGCACCAAGGCCTATTACGCCCATCTTCTGCGACAACCCTCGCCGCTTCCTCGTGGCCATGCTGGCCCCTTCCAGTCATCACCGAATCAATATGTTCATCTGCCTCCCAACGCTCTTGGGGATAGTCTCTTACTTCCCCCACCCCTTGGGAGCATGCGGCGTTGATGTCATCACCCCTTTGCCGGTAGACTAATGCCATCACACCGTAATCGACACGCGTATTACAGACGCATCGGTTTGGCCAGGGGGTTATATGATGTTGCCGCAGAAGCAGATCTCGAATGATGAAGCTCGTAGGTTGATTGCCCGCGCTGCAAGCGAAAATTGGGCGGATCTCACAATTATCGGAACCTCCTGGAGGGAACCGGCCTTCGCGCATGACCGCAGCCCGAATCCAGATCATGTCATACACCTCTACGAGGCGCTAGATGACAGAACACTTGCCGACCTCGACATGCTGCCTCGCCTCAAACACCTCCAGCTCAAGGGAATCAAAGTCGGTCTCAAGAGTGCCAAAGCCTTGGCCAAATCTCTCGGCAAGCTGCCCTCACTGCTCGAACTCGTTGTCAGGAACGCCGACCTGGGTCCCGAGGGCGCCCACGAGATCGCCGGTCCGCTCGAAGAGCTTGAGGAGCTGCAGAAGCTTGACCTTGGCAGTAACGACATTCGCGCAGAAGGCGCGATAGCACTCGCCGCACCGCTCCGGAGGCTCCGGAGGCTCACCGCACTTGACCTTAGTTTCAACATGCTCCGCCTAGATGGCATGAATGCGATCAGTGCGTCACTGGATGAGCTGGAGTGGCTCGATACACTCGATCTGGGCGGTAACAACATCGGCCCCTCCGGAGGCCGGGCGTTAGAGTGGCCCTTGTCAAAACTCCGGAGGCTCAGGTTCCTGAGTCTTTGGAACAACGCGTTGGGTCCTGAAGGCGCCGCTGTGATCGCTAAGCCGCTGGCCGGGCTCACGCAACTCCGCGTACTCGAACTGGGTCGCAATCATTTTGGAGAAGCAGGCAGCAAGTTGCTCGCCGAATCGATAGCCCATCTCACGGAACTCCAAACGCTCTCCTTTGAATGCAACAAGTGCGGCCGCGAAGGCGGTGAGGCATTCGCCAAGGCGCTAGTCAAACTTACTAAGCTGGAGAAGCTCCGTTTTTGGGACAACGAACTTGGCCTCGATGTTGCCCACGCACTTGCAGAGTCCCTGCAAAAGCTGCTCCCAACACTCCATGAACTCGACCTGACGTTTAACAGCCTCGGCATCGACCAATCAATCCTGCGTCAGACCACCAATCCGAAGCAGATCATCGGCCAGATCCTCGCGGTCGATAAGGAGTTTCTGCTCGCAGTCAAGGCCGTCGTGCTCGGCGACAGCCCGGATTCTGAGAAGGGCCGGCTCGGAAAGACATGCCTCTGCCGCAGACTGGTAGGCGAGGCCGCCAGGCATCATGAAAACATGACGACTGCGATCGATCGCTTCGCAATCAATCCCCCTCTCTGGGCCACGATCAATGGACGCCGGAAGAAGATCGATGTCACGCTCTTTGACTTCGGCGGGCAGCGCCGGCTCCTGAGCGCCCACCGTTTCTTTGTCGCCATCCGTCGACATATCTATATCGTGTGCGGCGACGCACGAAAGACGCTCGACGATTCGGGACTACGGCGCTGGGTGCGGTTCATCAACGACCTGCACATCCAGACGGTGCGTGCTGAGGCCGAGGCCGCTCGGCGGTATCCCGCGTTCGAAGCCAGCCAGCAACCATACGGGAGGGATGAGCGATTTGGCGGCCCATCGCTGAAAGATGCCCGTCGCGATGCAATACCCTCGCCGCCGCCCACCATACTCGTAACGACCTGGTCCGAATCGCCACCAACCCCGCTTCTGGAGGAACCAGACAAGCAGCGGCTTGAGCGGCTCGTTACCGACCACGGGGCAATGCTCGTCAGCCCGTACGACAACTTCGAACCCAACGACCGTCATCTAAAAACCGTGCGGGATGCGCTGGAAGCCGCCTTGACCGGAATGCCCGAGCTAGGCGGATGGGTCTCTCTCAGCCTGTTCCAGGTCCGCGCCAAGGTCAAGAGGCTGTTCGAGCAGGAGCACGCGCCCGCCTCAATGAGTATCGACCGGTTCAAGGCCGAGTGCATTCGCACAGTGCATGAACTTAAAGAATGCACCGAGCAGGATGTTGCTTTCCATTTGAAAGTCCTCCGGGACCTCGGAGACATTCACTGGGTTGGCGACCGAGACGACATCACGCCTGATCACAGCGCTGTCAAGCTCTGCGTCTTCAACCCGCACCGGATCTGCAAACCCGTGTACCGGGCTCTGTGGGGGCGCGGAGAGCACATGCAAAGACCGGGCTTTGTGAGCGAGCAGTGGATCCACTCCAAGCTTGAGCGGGACGAAGAGATGGGCGAGCAGGAAAACGGTTCCGCAGACGACTCGCTCGACAATGCCGAACGTACCCAGGTCATCGAGCTCATGCGGCTCTGCGGGCTGATCTTCCCGGTAGAAGTCAAGGAAGAGGGGCTGCTCTACCTTGTGCCCGACCACCTCTCCGCGCTCCGGGATGAACCACCGCCAGAGCGTTCTCCATGGGAACGCTGGGGCACCACCAAGAAGCTCGACTACGTCCCCGATTATCTGATGCCATGCCTGCGCGGCCACTTCGTGCAGGAGGTGTACGACCATCCCGAGCAGTCCGCGGCGGCCAACCGCTTCTTCCTCAGGAGCGGTCCCGTGGACGGGTTCGTCCAACTCTCCGGCTGGGGATCCGGCACATTCACGATCGCGGCCAAGGGAGGAAACCGTGAACAGCGGGCAAGCTTCACGAATCGCGTCATCGACCAGATCGCCGCGCTCCTGCGAGTCGCCCGGGACGATCTCAAGTTCAGTTTCGTAGACAAGGATTCTGACGCGGTGGACACCGGACCTTACACGTGGATTTACAAGGGAACCGGCTGGTTCATCATGTACAAAGTCACCGAGCAGATCATCGAACCAAAGTTCGAATGGGGACCACACAGTCATCGCGATGGATTCAGGTACTTGGCCGTACTCCTCAGGTCGCCGAACATGGAATTCTCGCTTCCGGAGCTTTACAGAGAGCTGGGCGAATTGCCTTCAGCCTCGGATGAAGCGGGTCATGATTTCTCGGCAGACGTGGACCGACCAGCTCATGGTCTTTCAAAGTCGGGCTCGCGTCGCGGGCGGCCCCGCCTTCATCAGATCGTCCGTTTTCACATGCTGGAAAAGAAGTTAGGTAACAAAGAATCGCTGAGTCAGGAGGAGCAGGCCGAACATGTCGAGCTCGCCAACTTGGGCTGCGGGGATGTAAACGCGGCAACCGAATCGCTCGCCGCTGAGACCGAGAATGTCTGGAAAGCAATTCTGAGGGTTATCAGCACAAGTGCCAACGACGGGACACCCGCTCCCCTCGCGCAGGGAGGATTCAACTCACTCCGAGATCACCTCGAACGGTGCATCCGTCATGAGAACGGAAAGTTCACGTACGCACCGCCGGAGGACATTCGCTGGAACGTGGATTGGAACACCGTGAAATAACGGCCGGAAAATACGAATCACAAGTTATTGCAAACACAGGATTTGTAAATAAAAAAGATCCAAGACACGGCGTGTCCGCCCAGGACACTTGGTGTCAGACACAAGGGTCGGTGCATACCCGCACCGGCCCGCGAGCATGGTGCTCAGGGCCAATCTTACAAGGAGATTTGGCCATGTCCGATCGCACGCCCCCGACGCCACCCACACCGCCGATTCCGCCTTCATCCCCTCTGTCACCGACTCCCCCCGATCCGGATTCAGGGCCGCCCGCGAAGCCTTGGACACCTCCTCCCAGCTACGACATCGACCTGATCACCGCCTGGGACATTCTCGGCGCGACAAGCTCCACACCTTTCACACAGGCCACGCTAATGGCGATTGGAGACCTCCTCCCCAGCGAGCAGGCCGAGTTCGTCGTCGTCCAGCTCGCCGCACGGCTCGGCCCTTTTTGGGCAAAGATGCCCACCCAGCGACGAGTGATGAACACGCTTGCCGATGAAATTATCCGCCACTTCCGCGGCCTCTTGGGCGCCAAGCTCACGCCCGATGCACTGGCGGTGCTGGTCAGGTGGCAGTCCTATCCCGAGGAACTGGAGATCAGCATGGCTCGCCGCTGCAGTCACCGATTGAATTGAAAAGCGTCTGCAGCAATTGCGGCTATCGGGGCGTTGTGCATCGACGGGGTGCGTTGCTCGACGACCGTGGATGGCCCCGTCAACGGCGATATCTTCGAGGCGTTTGTCCAGCATGTGCTTGTGGAGTGCCTGCGCCCCTGCGGCATCGTGGTGATGGACAACTTATCGAGCCACAAGAATGCCAAGGCCAGAAGGCTGATCGATTCTGCACGGACAGAGCTGCTTTTCCTCCCACCCTACAGCCCACACCTGAACACGATCCAACCTGCGTTCAGCAAAATCAAGCAGCTCCTGCGTTCGCTCGCGGCCCGCACCCGCGAGGCCCTGTGGTCGTCGATGCAGAACGTGCTTGACGCAGCGACCGCCAATGACGCTCGCGGCTACTTCAAGCACTGCGGCTACACACTACAGCAGGAACAAGAACGCTCTAAACTGCGGCCTGACCGCTGTCGCGATATGCCAAGCCATCACTACTCTCCAGATCTCTCGTGGATGAGCGTGATTACAAGTAATCGCCGTAGACGACTGTCATTCCTTGTTGGGTCAGCGGTGGATAATGTGGCTTGTCCGGAGTCATGACTCCGCTCTTCATGGCGCCGGGGCTTTCGCTGATTTCAAGCTGCAACTGATACGCGGCGTGGGTGACTAGTTCACGCCACTCCAGCATGTATTGAGGCGTACGTCCCAGCAGACGATCTGCGCATCGATGCAGGTCCGACCAGGCCGCCTCGAGTTCGGATCCCTGCTTGGACCAATCAATGAGCCCACTGCTTTTACGTATCACATCCTCAACGCTCGAAATCCGCTCGTTGAGACGCCTCAGGTCCTGCTGCGAACATCCCTTATTCATAAGGTACCGGAAACAATCCGCAAACGGCGCAATCCGGCGACTGTCAAATTCGCGCAATGAAGGAGACTCGCTTGCCAACGACCCAACGGTCGCCTGATGCGAACCTGCACCCCCCGTCTGGGTGTACCTGCTCGCAGAAGAGCCCGTCGAGGACTCCGCGACGTCTTGGTTTTGCAGGCCGATGGAAGCATCTTGCTGCTGCGAACCGCCGTGGCCCGACTGAGAAGAAGGTTGTCCGGACGTAGAGCGATCCGCGTCGGCTTGCTGATACACCGGCGTACCGCGCAGCCGTGCGTGGGCAAGAACTCGTCCGGTCTGGAGGACCAGCAGCGCTGGCCTGTTTCTGGAAGAAATGGTCTTTGTATCTAACGCATCCTGTCCGCACTCATCCGGATCGACAAGCTTCCACTGCAACCACGCCACGCTCTCCTTGACCAAGGTCGAATAGGCTTCGTGCTCGGGGATCTTGTCAAGTAGGTCTTGGATCGGAACCCAGTAATCGTTGACAACACGCTCCTTGGCGGCCGGATCGGTGTCCGCGAACGAGCCAGCATCCTGCGCATCGGCCATGGCTTCCCACGCGCGATCAAGCTTGTTGATCGCACCTGGATCAGAGTGCAGGGCGTTGGCGAGCCTCGCGATCAGCTCCTGCCATGGGTACCGGCAGGGGGCGGGAATAGCGATTTCCGAGGTGGCCTGATCCCCGATCACGATCTCGCCACTGCTCTTGCGCATGATGGGAGAGCGGATCCATACCGCGCGATGCGGTGGCTTATCGGAGGCAACCAGCCACGTTGTACGCAGCGCGGCACGCAGCTTGTCCGGCCTGTTGGTGATCTCCTGGGCAGACCCGATTCTCAGGTCATGACGGGCAAGCAACTCCTCGAACGACTCCATGAACAGCCGCCATCCCTCGATCTCCCCAGACGACAATAAACCCCGCTGGGCCTTCCTCCGGAGCGAACTGGCCCGCAGATCGAGAATCACCCCCGCAAACCGATGCAGCAACTCGACGCGCCCGCGTGAGTCGCGATCGGTGGTTCCATGGCCTGCGTGGTCCTCCAGCCAGCGAACGATCTTCGCATGAGCATCGCGTCCAACCTCGGATGGAAGCAATTTCGCGCCCGTCTGCGGGCCATACCACCATATCGCTCCTGAGAAAGGAGCGACCACCCTCAGTTGCCGACCCGGCAGCACGAACCCGGTATTCTTGGAACGGATCGCAGGAATCCGCTGCAGGTCATTTCTGGCATCTTGCTTCTCGATCACCAGCGGTTCCCCGTCGGAACCAGCTGCACCGTCAAGAACCTGCTCGAACTCACCCGTTCTCTGTAATGCAAAGGCTCGCCATTCCTTTGCGTGGTTCCAATAAGACTCTACATGACGCACGCTCTGTCTCAAATAGGAGTTGAGCAGAAGCTGGTCGAGCGTCTGGCATACCGAAAGAGTGAAGAACTCGACATCACGTTCCGTCTGCGGTGCCCGATCATCCCAGCGAGGAACGAGCCTTTCCGCGAGGAGTGATTGGAGGCTGGCAGGAAAATTCGGCGCGACGACAGCTTCGAGCTTGACCGACTTGACAGGTAAGGAACCAGAGCCAGGGAATTCTGATCCACGCACCTCGATGTCGCCTGATGTATTCGCTTTCGCAGCAGGTAGAATTCGCGTATCGCCCCTGGATGATTCCTCTCCGCCATCGCTATCCCTGAGATAGCGAGTAAGTCCTTCTACGGTCCTTCTGACATCCGGAGAGTCCAGCGAGGGATGAGCCCTCACAATAAGTCGGATAGTCTCAAGCTCACTTGCAGCGATACTGCGGTCCATCCGCCCACCCGAGAGTGAACTAAACTTTGAAACCAGAAGTGCTAGCTGGGCCCGGACGTGCTGAGACGGCTGGTCACTTGCCCTGACAGCTCCGTCATTGAGTTGATTCGATTTGACGAGCTTCCCAGCCATAAGCTTGCGCCAGCGCGACTCCATTACGGTGTACACCAGTAACGACACCACAAGAGCAACCACGCTCAGAATCATCGCCATAAAAATCCATTATAGAGAATCATCGGCTTCATAGGTCCATTCATCTCCAATTTCCCCACGGCTCACGGGCTCGAGTGCGCGGCCAGTGGAATTGAACGCTCGCCGCTGTGAGGTTTGATCGGAGTTTCCTGCCTTTCCAGAGCTTCTTACTGCTCTCGAGCCGATTCTGACCCACTCCGCAAGGGGTAATGGATGACTGCTCATTGGGCTCACAAGTATTTGTGTTTGGAATTTGTCAGAGATCTAAAATCTTTGGATCATGCGAACCGGTATATCGGATGGTCAGCCTGCGACGATTGTTGTGTTCGTCTAGGGAAAGAGACAAGACTTCCTGCGTAATCTCGCCTTGCACAAAAGGAAATGGCAGAGAGATCGAACGAAGCAGTTCTTTTCCCAGGCTTTTTACTTCCAATCCGACAAGGTCAGGCCCAG
>JAESFU010000690.1_pt1 | contig 13259 bp, 8 predicted proteins | sample 9269461 | NCBI WGS metagenome assembly JAESFU01 (sample SAMN14502556, study PRJNA617107) | algae metagenome | isolation source: Stenomitos rutilans HA7619-LM2 and co-occurring heterotrophs from cave walls | place: USA: Waikapalae cave, Hawaii | collected 2009-07-28
GAGCCGGTGTCGCCCGAGAGCGTCGACTGGAACTCGCGCACAAGCTCTGCTTCGTAACCGATCGGGCCATCTCGCTCGCCGAACCAGAGAGCTTCTGAGTAGGTTGCCCAGGCTTCGTTGATCCAGATGTGCTCCCACGATCTGCAGGTGAGAAGATCGCCGAACCACTGGTGTGCAAGCTCGTGCGCGATCAGGCCGTCGGGGTCGTGATCGATCAGACCCTCGGTGCTCCAGATCGCGCCGTCTGCGAAGCTGGTCGCGCTCGTGTTTTCGGTGGCGCCGCTCGCGTAGTTGTGGACCAAGACCTGTGCGTACTGGTCCCAGGGGTACTTCTCGTCGAAGATGCGTTCAAAGAAGGAGACCATCCGCTCGGTATTGCGGAAGTTGGGCTTGGCATCGCCGCCGCGACCGACCGGTGCGTAAACCGGGAGCGGGACCTTGCCCTTCTCCTTTACTTCCACCACGTCGAACCTCCCGACGACGAACGTTACGAGGTACGGAACGTGCGGGAGTTCCTGCTTCCAGTGCCAGCGGCGGTACATGCCGAGCTTGGCGTCAGACGAGGTCTTGCCGGTGGCGTCACGCGTGGAGAGCGCACGGTTCTCGACCTTGACGAGCCTGCCGTTCGAGACGACCTCGTATGCAGCGGGAACTGTCGCGATGATCTCGGTCGAGAGGCGATCGTTGGGAAAATCGTGGCAGGGGAACCAGTAGCTGTTGTTCTCCGGCTGGCCCTTGCTGTGAAGCTGCGCAGGTCTGCCCTGCCACTCGGGCGATTCGGGCGTCCAGACCATGCCGTGCGGAGGCTCGGTGACGGTGTAGGTCGTAGTGAGCTTGCAGGTTTCGCCTGCACGGACGGGGTTCTCGAGCGTGACCGTCAGGAACTGCCCATCATGCTCGAAAGTCGCGTTGCCGTTCGAGGCAGTAACTGCATGGACCTTCATCAGCTTGGCGTCGAGGCGGATCTGATCCTTCTCACCGCTCACGGGCGTGAAGCTCAGTTCCTGGACGATCTCCATCCGCCGGACGTTCATGTCGGGGATGAGGATGTTCAGCGTCATGTGGAGAAAATCGACCTGCGGCTGGCGCGGGTAGCTGGCAAGATCGCGGCCGGTTTCCTTGTCAAAACGGCCAGGCTGCGCTGCAGTGGTCGAGGCAATGCCTGCGAGAAGAATCAGAGAGAGCGTGGTGGTCGCGAATCGCTGTGCCATCGTGTTCAATCCATCTCGCGGGAGAATTGCCCGCGTCTTTCACTCGTGCAGATGTCGTCGTACGGCGATGAAACGGAAGAAGAGCCTGCAACGCGGGCTTAGTCCGCGCTTGCAAACTCCATTTCCTTCGTCACCGTGTGCGGTGCAGCGACCGTGAGCTGCGGGTCGACGCGGATGCCCGACGGGCGTTCCTTGATCTCAAACGTTGCCTCGGTGTTCCTGACGTCGGTGTCGATGTAGAGATATTCGCCGCCGCCCGAGGCATAGCGGACATAGAACGGCAGCGAGAAGGCGTATGCAGGGTTGTCTGCATCAATCCGCTGGGTCTGCTCGACGCCGATCTTGAGCATCTTGGACTGGTCGTCGTACTCGTACGAGATGCCAAGACGCGGCAGACCCGGACGGAGCGTCCACTGCGTAAAGAACCGGTCGAGGTTCTGGCCCGACACATCTTCAAGCACTCTCCGGAAGTCGTCCGACGTTGCGTGCTTGAACTTGTAGCGATCAAGGTACTCACGCGTCGCTGCAAAGAACGCATCATCGCCAAGCCGCATGCGCAGCATGTGGAGGACGAGCGCCCCCTTGCCGTACACGTCGTCGGGCTTGCCCATCACCTGCATTTCCTCGGTGTAGCGGTTGCTCACAAGGGCAGGTGCATCTGGCGCGGAGGATGTGTTGCGGACGCGCTGGCCCGCGAGGAAGCGGGTGACGACGCGCTGGTATGCACGGCGGCGTGCAACAGGTTCAGTCCCTGCTGCTTCTTCATCCCACAACGCCTCGCAGAAGCTGGCCCAGCCTTCGTTCAGCCAGAGATGCTCCCACCCCTTGCAGGTGATGAGGTCGCCAAACCACTGGTGGCCGAGTTCGTGGGCGATCAGGCCGTCCTGGCTGCCATCATCGCCAAAGAGACTCCCGCGCGTCATCGTCGTGGCAGAGGTGTTCTCCATGCCGCCCCACACGAAATCCCTGCAGATGAGCTGTGCATACCGATCCCACGGATAGGGTTCATCAAAGAGCTTCTCAAAGTGGGCGATCATCGCGGGGGTGTTCTTGTAGAGACGCTTTGCGTCTTCTTCGGTGCCGATTGGCGTGTAGACCGGCATATCAAGCCCGGGACGTGCAGACTCCGGCCCGCCAAGCTCGATGATCGAGAACTTCCCCACCACCAGCGTCACGAGGTATGCAGGATGCGGCTTGTCCTGGAGCCAGTGCCAGCGAGTCCTGCCTGGCGCAGCCTGCTCCTTCTTGAGAAGGCGACCGTTCGACGACACGTCGTACCCCTCTTCGACGGTGACGATCAGTTCGGTCGTCATCTTGTCGTTGGGGAAGTCGTGGCAGATGAACCAGCGGCTGTTGTCCTGAGCCTGACCCTGGCTGTGGATCTGGACGACCTGATCAGAAGGGCTCTCTGCGTCGGGCTTGGGCGCAGACCACGTCAGCCCCTGGCCCTTGCAGTATCCAAAGTCGACGTCGTACTCAAGAACGACTTCGACCTCCTGCCCTGCTTCGACCGGCGCAGGAAGCTGGAGCCAGAGTTCCTTGTCGTCGTACTCGAATGCGATCGGCTTGCCGCGAAGCGTCGCGGAGCGGATGTTCATCTTGACGCCATCGAGCCGCATGCGGTCGCGTGCCTTGCCAACTGCGACTGCACGGATGGTCTCACGGCCGACGAGCTTGGGCTCGCCAAGGTCCGGAAAGTCGAGTTCTAGACGCATGTGAAGGAAGTCAAAGTGGAGAGCAGGTCGCCACGTCGCGACGGGCTTGCCGGAGTCAGGGAAGATCCGTGGATCGTCTGGAAGCGCTTGCAGTTCGGGGAGGAGCCGCGAGGGCTTGTCTTTGGAGTCGTTCTTGCCCGGTGCATCGGGTTCAACGAGGTCGATCGCGGGCGGATCTGCTGCAGGGGCTTGGCCCCACGCAGTTGAAACGCAAAGCCCTGCCACGAGGGCCCAACTGAGAACAGGAATCAGTGGCAGGGACCGGCGATTGGCCGGTGGATTGGATGGGTACGCCATGGCGAGAATTCTCCGGGGGCGGGCAAGGATACCGGATTAACGAGCCTAGAGTTTGCTCCGTGCAGGACTCCATCGCACGGACCCCCTGCGGTTGTATCCCCAAGTGGCCACGGCGTGCTTTGTACGCCTTGTTTGTGTTGGTACCATCCAGCATGCACGCGTCAAAAGGACAATCTCGCAAACTACGCACCCCGGTGGACCAGGTTCGGTCCTCGTGGTGCGGTACGCGTTGTCCCGCTGCATGGCCTTCTGCGTGGCCCTTTGAACAGATTCTTGACGCCAACATTCAGTTCCACCAGCAGATGTCCCGAATCGTCGTCGACTCGCCCAACCCCTGGCCGAGCACCTGCAATCAAACGACGATTCGGAATCAGCAGATCGTCACCGACGACAACGCACGCCACGCCCACACCCGATCCCGGCACACCCGCCGGGATCGTCGCCTTTTGGAGGCCGCCCGGCCGGGCAGGACGCCATGAGCACGCCGAACAATCCAATTCCTGAAGGCACCCCGGGCTCCAACCCGCTTCTTGCGGTTTCGGAGACCTCCGTCGATTCGGAGTTCTACAGCCCGATCCCGCCGGGGTACCAGCGCGGTGCGCACAAGTACGTGGTGATCCTGGGCACGGTCATGTCCGCCCTGGGCAAGGGGATTTTCTCCTCGAGCCTCGCCAAGCTCTTCAAGGAGAAGGGCCTGACCGTCGCTCCGATCAAGATGGAGGGGTACCTGAACATCGATTCGGGCACCCTCAACCCCTATCGCCACGGTGAGGTCTTCGTCCTTGATGACGGGACTGAGTGCGACATGGACCTGGGGACCTACGAGCGCCTGCTCGACCAGAACCTGACCCGCAAGAACTTCACGACCAGCGGCCAGATCTTCGGTGAGATCATCAGCAGGGAGCGTCGGGGCGTGTACCTCGGACGCGACGTTCAGTGGATCCCGCACGTCACGGGCGAAGTGAAGCGCAAGCTCCGCGAGATCGCTGCATTTGGCGATGGCAAGAAGGCCGCGGACGTCGTGTTCGTCGAAGTCGGCGGCACCGTCGGCGACTATGAGAACGCGTTCTACATCGAAGCACTCCGCGAACTGGCCTTTGAAGAGGGCCCGGGATCGTGCTGCTTTGTCGCGCTGACGTACATCATCGAGCCCAAGGCCCTTGGCGAGCAGAAGTCCAAGGCAGCTCAGCTTGGCATCAAGCGGCTCATGGAAGTCGGCATCCAGCCGCACGTCGTGGCCTGCAGGGCGAGCAACCCCTGCTCCCCGAAGGTGATGGAAAAGATCGCGATGTTCACCAACGTTCCGCCGCGTCGCATCTTCTCGATGCACGACCGGCCGAGCGTCTACACCATCCCTGAAGAGATGCGCCAGGAAGGGCTCGACCGAGAGATCCTCTCGCTCCTGAACCTCCACGACCGGGTTGACGTCGCCAAGGAAGACCGTGCACGCGAGCAGTGGCTTGGATTCGTCAAGCGTCTCACTGCTCCCAAGAAGCACCACGTCACGCTCGGCATCGCGGGCAAGTACGCGGACCTTCGCGACGCCTACGCCTCGATCGACAAGGCCATCGAGCACTGCTCTGCACACCTCAACTGCCGGATCGACACCCGCTGGATCGACTCGACGGTGATCGACGACCGCACCGCGGATGTTCATCTCGGCGAACTCGACGGCGTGATCGTTCCCGGCGGCTTTGGAACGCGCGGCGTCGAAGGCAAGATCGCCTGCGTCAAGCATTGTCGCGAGAAGCACGTCCCCTACCTTGGCATCTGCCTTGGTTTCCAGGTCGCGGTGATCGAGTTTGCACGCAACGTCGTCGGCCTCGCGGGTGCATCGAGCACCGAGTTCGACACCGCTGCATACAAGACGCCCTTCCCGGTCATCAGCGAGCTTCCTGAGCAGAAGCAGGTCGAAGGCCTGGGCGGCACGATGCGTCTTGGTGCACAGGACGTCATCATCACCGCCGGCTCACTCGCAAGCTTCCTTTCGGGCAACAAGCCGCACGTCCGCGAGCGGTTCCGCCACCGCTACGAAGTCGACCCCCAGTTCATTGAGAAGCTGGAATCCGCGGGGCTCGTCTTCTCCGGCCGCCATCCGACGCGTCCGATCATGCAGATCCTCGAGCTGCGCCAGCCGAGCGAGGCAGAGAAGGCAACGACCGCGACGGGCGCTGCTGCACAGACGCATCCGTTCTTCATCGGTGCACAGTTCCATCCTGAACTGACGAGCAGGCCGCTCCATCCGCAGCCGCTCTTCATGGGCCTGATCGCCGCAGCGATCAAGCGCAAGGCGAGGATGACCGACCCGGGCCTCGTTCGCGTCGGTGATCCCGACGTTGATCGCTGGCTGCGGAACGGCAGTGCACTCAGGCAAACGGTCTGAGCAGGTTGGCAACCTGCCAAAGGGGGTACCCACGATGAAGCCGAATCTCCCCTGGCAGGAACAGCTTGAGATCATCGACAAGACAATGCGTGCGCTCTCGCTGATCTCCGATCCCGAGGAGCTTGTCAATTCGTACTGGGAAGGCATCGGGGACCTTGTTCCTGTTCGTGATTTCCTTTCCGTATCGCGGCGCGGTATCGAGGCACCGGGCTACCTGGTGACGCGGTCGTCTCGCTTCGTCGAGGAAATCAACCCCTGGCGTGACCGTCACAAGCTCCAGCAGATGTCGGGCGGCATCGCGGGCGAAGTGCTGTACGCCAATAAGCCCGTGTTCATCGAGGATCTTCCTTCGCGATTGAGCAAGGATGACCCCGCCTATTTCTATCTCGAAGGCTTCAAATCGGCGATCGCGCTCCCGCAGTACGACCATGGCGAGGGGCTCAACTGCACGCTCCTCCTCGTGACGCCCGACTACGACGTTGACCTGAACCTGATGCCGATGATGTACTGGCACGGGAGCCTATTTGGCAGGAGCACGCAGAACCTTGTTCTTCGCAACCAGTTGTCCGAGGCGCTGGCAAGACTCGACAACGAGCTTCAGGTCGTCGGCGAGATCCAGCGTTCGCTCCTCCCTGCAGAGCTTCCAACGATTCCCGGTGTTGATCTGAGTGCGTACTACCAGTCGAGCGCGCGTGCAGGGGGCGATTACTACGACGTCTTTGAACTTCCAGGTGGTCGCTGGGGCTTTTTCATCGCGGATGTCTCTGGACATGGAACGCCCGCTGCAGTGCTGATGGCGATCATCCGCACGCTCGCGCACACGCTGAGCGATTCGCACGAGCGGCCTGTTGAATTCCTCAACCGGCTCAACACGCGGCTGGTGCACTCGTACAACGCAGGGGGCGCGTTCATCACCGCGTTCTACGGCGTGCTGGATGAGAAGACGCGCGAACTTACCTATGCAGTCGCGGGGCATAACCCGCCAAGACTGGTGCGTGATAGCAGGGTGAGCGAGATTGGCGAGAACAGCGAACTTCCGCTGGGGATTCTCGACGGACAGACCTACCGGAGCGCGAGGATGCAGCTCCTGCCCGGCGATCTGCTCTTTCTCTATACCGACGGGATCACCGAGGCGATGCCTGCAGCAGTTGGCAAGGCACCCCGCGAATTGCTCGGGATTCCCAGGCTCGACAAGGCACTGGTGGCATCTGCAAGCAGCTCCGCGGAGACGTGCATTCACGCAGTTCGCGCGATCGTCGCGGACCACTGCAAAGGTGCTCCGCCCAACGATGATCAGACGATGCTGGCGGTAAAGCTGCTTCGTGCTCAAGAACGCTGATCTGCACACGTTTGAGTGTTCTAGGTCTGGACCGTAAGTTCCGGGTCTTCAGTTCTGAACCTTCTGCTCTGGACTGGAAGCTTCTGATCACCACCGCTTACAAGCGTTTTTTGAGCCGCAACGCGGCGCAAAAATAAAGCTTGGGGCGTCAGCTCCAAGAACAACGCGCTAGCCCGCATGCACCTGCCGTCATCACGCAAGCCGCAGAGCGGCGAAAGACGCACGTTCACAATCGGCACGTCACGTTCCACATTCACGCCATCGCAAGGACCCGCATCGCCGCCCACAAAACACACGCACTGAACCTGTCCGGCACGCCACGCGTCACCATGCAGTTGTGGAGGAGCACTTCCGCGTACATCCGTGCGTCGATGTCGCCCTTGCGTGCCCAGCGTTCAACGAACACCGCGATGCCCCACGGATGACCCGTCGCGTTGTCGGGCTGCACTTCTGTGATGAACCACGCAGCTGCATCCATGCACCTTTGCTGCAGCGCATCATCGTTGTCACGCAGGGCGATCTCCCACAACCCTGCAAGCGTCGCAAGCTCGGTCTGCGTCCACGCCTCGATCGGCGCACGGATGCCATCGCTGGTCAATGCGCCGGACTTTCGCAGCCACGGAGGCTGATTCCATCGTGAACCCAAGGCAAGCACCCACCATACCTCTTCATCCTGCGGCAGCGTTCGCCCCTGCACGGCCTGCAGCCCCTGCACACCAAGCAGCCACGCCAGCAGCGGGCGGTCGATATGCCGCCGATGCCCGGATTCGTCGCTGAACTGGTCGATGAACTCACGCTTGCGTGCATCGGCCACATCGCTCGCATCGCGCTCAATCACCGGCGTTTCAGCAAGCACACGCTCCGCTGCATGCCGCAGTCGAGTTGCCCACTCTTCCCTGATCTGCTCTGGCTGTCCCATCACGAAGACGCCGCCGCACCCGTGCGTTCACGCTTTGCGGGTTCGCGAACGGGATTCTCAAGCTCGATCCGTTCGATCTCACGCCCACCCTCAAACCGTCGCAAAATCGGTCGCGGCTGCTCCAGCGGCTCCACAATCCCCCTCGCACAATGCCAGTGGAGATTGCGGTGGAACCGCTCCACACCTGCAGAGTCCTTCCAGTTGCCCGGTGCACGCGTCGCATGCCACTGGTGGTACGCAACCGCCTCGCGGATCACGATCTCGCTCGATGCACCCGAGGCGTGGAGCCGCCTCCCCAGGTCATCATCTTCCTGCCCCCACCCCGTGAACTCCTCATCAAACCCGTTCACGCGTGCCATCCCTCGCACCGAAACCGAAAAGTGCGCGCTCAGAAGCTTGGGCTTGTGCTGCTTGGTCAGGTGAAGCTTGCGAAGGAACAGCTGCCTCCGATACCTCGCATCCCGTTGCGAAAGCCCTGCAAGCTGCTCTGCAGTAATCGCTGCAGGAGGCTTTCCATCGCGAACCTGAGCCTCATCAAAGACCTCGGTCTGTGCCTCGGTCAGTTCGATGCGAAAGCCGATCAGTAGATCTGCAGAGACGCCGCGCTTCCGATGAATCTCAACGACATCCTTGGCAGGGCAGATATCGCCATCGAAGTACAGCACGCGATCGTCATCCACTGCACCAAGTGCACGGACGCCCTTGAATCCGTTGTTCCTCGCCTGACCCACCCTGCAACCGCCCATGTTCGACCGCTGGACGATCGACATCGCCACGCCAAACTCGGCGGTGCATTCACACACCAGTTCAGCGATCGCAGGGTCATCGTTGTCGCATGCCACGACGATGTGTCCGGGCAAAACGCTCTGGACCGCCACGCCAAGGAGCGACCTGCGGAGATGCCGCGTCGTGTGCGTCGTGAGGATGACATGAACCCGGTGCACGGCCCGATGGTATGAGCACCTTCGCCCCGCTTCCTGTTCGCCCCCCTGCCATCCATCCTGCACCCAAACTTGACCCCCGTTCACCATCCCCCAACCTTCATGCAGTGCAGACCCTGACCTCCAACTCCGCACTCTCCGCCTGGCACTTCGCTGCAGGTCCCTGCACATTCGTTCCGACGATGGGTGCGCTCCACGAAGGTCACGCCAGCCTCATCCGCCAGGGCTCCAAGCTTGCCAAGGATCGCGGCTTTTCCGGAGGCTGCGTCGTCAGCATCTTTGTGAATCCCACGCAGTTCAACGATCCCAAGGATCTCGACCGCTACCCCCGCACGCTCGAAGCAGACCTTGCCATCTGCAAAGCATCAGGTGCGTCTGCCGTCTACGCCCCCGGGGTCGACGACATTTACCCGCCTGCGTCGCCGATCCCCACCCCTGCTTTGCCGCAGGTCGCGACGACGCCCGGCCTTGAAGATGCACACCGACCCGGCCACTTTGCAGGGGTCATCCAGGTCGTTCACCGGCTCTTTTCGCTGGTCCGCCCCACTGCAGCGATCTTTGGCGAAAAAGACTGGCAGCAGCTCCAAGTCATCCGTGCCATGACGCTGCGAGACCTCCCCTCCATCGAGATCATCCCCGGCGAAACGATCCGCGAATCAGATGGGCTGGCGATGAGCAGCCGCAACCGGTTCCTCTCTGCTCAAGACCGCGAGCGTGGACTTTCCTTGAGCAGAGCCCTCCGTGCAGCGAGCCTCGAACGTACGCCCGACGCTGCAGAATCTGCGATGCGTCAGATCCTGACGAGCGGAGGCGTCGAGATCGAGTACGCAGTGGTTCGCGAGGCCCACTCGCTCCTCCGCACCGCTTCCAACCCCTCGACCACGCCTTGGCGTGCACTCATCGCCGCCCGCGTCGGCCCCGTCCGCTTAATTGACAACATGCCCTGGCCCGCCGCTTGATGGCTTGGTGCCTTGCTGCCCCAACTCCCGTGTGCCCTGCTTCTGCTTGGGTGCCCTGCTTCTGGCTGCTCTGAGCCAGAGGCAGGTCCTACCGCATCTTCCCAACTCCCCCCCTTGATGCCTCCCTGCTTCGATGCCTTCCCCCTCCAAAAAATCCCACGTTAAGGAACAATGTCATCCCCTTGAAAGTGGAAGTTGCCTCGCGCGCCCGCGAACAATGCAAGCATGAGCAAGCTGATCGCACTGGCCTATTCCGGCGGGCTTGATACGTCCGCCATCATCCCCTGGCTTCGTGAAAACATGGACTGCGAAGTCGTCGCCGTCGTCGGCGACGTCGGGCAGGGTTCCGACGAACTCGCAGGCATCGAGACCAAGGCACGCAACTCCGGTGCACGCGAGTGCCACGTCGTCGACCTCAAGCGTGAGTTCGTCCAGGACTACCTCGAGCCGATGATGCTGACGGGCGCGATGTACGAAGGCCGCTACCTCTTGGGTACCGCCATCGCACGCCCCCTTCTCGCCAAGGCACAGGTCGAGGTCGCCCGCAAGGTCGGTGCAAAGTCGCTCTGCCACGGCTGCACGGGCAAGGGCAACGACCAGGTCCGTTTCGAGTCTGCATTCGCCGCGCTCGCCCCGGAAATGGAAGTCATCAGCCCCTGGCGCATCTGGAACCTCAAGGGCCGCCAGGACCTCCTCGATTACCTCAAGAAGCACAACGTCCCCACCACCGCGAGCGCCACCAAGCTCTATTCGCGCGACCGCAACCTCTGGCACATCAGCCACGAGGGCGGCGCAATCGAAGATCCGTGGAACGCACCGCCCGACGACGTGTGGATGCTCACTGCACACCTCAAGGACACGCCCGACAAGCACGAGGACGTAACGATCACCTTCGAGCACGGCCGTGCACGCAAGCTCAACGGCACGCAGACCTCCCCCGAAGTCCTCGTTGAGAAGCTCAACGAGATCGGCGGACGCCACGGCGTCGGCCGCGTTGACCTCGTCGAGAACCGCCGCGTCGGCATGAAGTCGCGCGGCCTCTACGAGACGCCGGGCGGCACCATCCTCGTCGAGGCACTCAAGGGCCTCGAGGAAATGGTCCTCGACCGCGAAACCCGCCACTGGAAGGAACACCTGGGCCTGACGTTCGCGGAACTCGTCTACGACGGCCGCTGGTTCACCCCCCTGCGTGAAGCACTCTCTGCCTGTGCAGAGAAGATGGCAGACAAGCTCACCGGCGACATCGTCGTCCGCCTCCACAAGGGCCACGCCACGACCGTCCAGCGCCGCAGCCCGCACGCACTCTACTCGCAGAACTTCGCAAGCTTCGACATGAACGCTCTCTACGACCAGAAGCACGCAGAGGGCTTCATCCGCCTGCTGTCGCTGCCGGAGCGCATTGCAGCGCTGAAGGCACAGGGGTTGAAGTAAGCAGAGGGCCAGGCACTGGGCATTGGGCATCAGGCACTGGTGTGAAGACAGGAAATGACAAAGGCCCCCGGCATTGCCGGGGGCCTTTTTTATGCGTGAGTGCTTTGCTGCGCAGAGATGAGCAGGATGAACGCTTTTACTGCGGTCGCAGGTTTAAAGCGGGGGGCTCGCTTTGACAGCAACGTGCGACCGGCAGTGAACGTCTGAGAGGAGGCTGACTTCCCAATCACGAAATCGCACCGAAGTCGCAAAGCCGACTTGCGGTGGCACGGATCAGCAAAGACTTCGGTGCCATCTGCCGAGATATCAGTATCGAGGCATCCAGAACAGTCTTTAAGAATCAGCAGCCATTCTCAAACGCACGCACGAACGCGTCGAAGTCATCGGTGTCAACAAAGCCGCTGCCATCGAAATCACCGTCGCCCGTGCCAGCTTCGAAGCTGGCGACAAAGGTCATGTAGTCGTCGAGGTCAACGAAGCCAGAACAATCGACATCGGCGTAGCAAACCGTAAGGGTCGCCAACTCGCTGGTGAGATCGCCGCAACTGCTGGATACCACGCAACGAACCGCCGCGACAACATCTATTGACCCTTGCACATGGTTGTCGCGAGCAATGCGAAGCGTGTCCATCATCGAGCCGATTGCCAAAAACCGCACGATTCCTGTCGAATCCGTATTGGGGCCTTCGGCAACATTTACCCACAAATTCGATGCTCCAGCTTCTCGCCACTGCCATTGAAAGACAAACGGTTCCGTTCCTGCAGGATCGATTGAGAACTCGGCCATGCCGTACGGACAAGTGACCACATCTTCGGGCGGCATAAAGGTCTGGAATCGAAAATACTGCCATTCCGTCATGGCGAAGCCAGAACTCGTAAAACGTGAATCATTGCCGAAGCCAACCCGACTCCGATCCGTATGCATCGTGGTATACGGCAGCCGAAGTCGCTCGACGCCATCAATTCGCAACGCCGCACCATTCGCATCCGTGACAACCCGATAGGTGTGAAAATCTGTCGCCGCATCAAACGCTATCGCAGCAAGCCCAGGCCCCGCATCGGCGTTCTGATCTGTGGAAAGTGCAACGCCATCCGACCAGATCCATGCAAACACGATTCGTCCCATCCCGTCAGGCCCGCCAAAGTTTGGAGCTCGTAGACCTCCGTAACTGACTTGTGCAACGGGGGCACGCATACGAGCCTCCATCGTGCAGCCATCAGCCCAATAAAAATCAGGGCGATAGGAGTTGTACTTATAGAGGCTGTAAGACGATTCCATCACAAGTAAGTCGCCATTCAACGTTGAAAATCCATCGCCAGTGGACTCTTGAACCCAGCATTCCAGAGGTGGCATCCCCGTTGTAGGGTGATATGCAATCCCGGGGCAATAGGTGCATTGGGCGGCAGCTTGGCCTGCCGAAGACACCGCCACCCACGTTGCCGCGAAGAATGGCAGGTAGCGTGGACTCAGCAAAAAGCCAGCAGCGAGCGGAACGATTGGAGTCATCACATCCCCCGAATGCCAATGGTTGGCAGGTGGCACCGAAGTCACCATGCCCTTGATAGCTCAAGCGGCCTCCACCGTGCCACCAAAGTCTGCTATTGAGACTTCGATGCGTAGACCACCGATGCACATGTCCACAAGAACACTGTACCAGAACTGCCCATAAGACGAAGACATCGTAATGCCTCCATTGCAGCCTTGCAGACGCACTGCAGGCGGCAAGCGACTGGTCACTCCCAGCCGCAGCTTCAATCGCAAAACACACCGAAGTCGCAAAGCCGACTCGCGGTGGCACGGATCAGCAGAGACTTCGGGCCACCTGCCGCACACCCTCCGCATTCCGCAAGCCTCCTTCACACCACCCGCCGCACCATCCGCACCGACACAAACCGGTACATCAGTGCTGCGAGCAGAGTCCCGACGATCGCCACCCCCACCACCGTGATCGCCCTTCGATACATCAGTTCGATCAGCTCTGCAGAGCTCTCCTGTGCCTGCGTCAGCACTGCAGGGATCTGGCCCGCGCGCGCCCCCCCCCCCCCGTCCCCCACCACCCCCCC
>JAESFU010000691.1_pt1 | contig 13258 bp, 12 predicted proteins | sample 9269461 | NCBI WGS metagenome assembly JAESFU01 (sample SAMN14502556, study PRJNA617107) | algae metagenome | isolation source: Stenomitos rutilans HA7619-LM2 and co-occurring heterotrophs from cave walls | place: USA: Waikapalae cave, Hawaii | collected 2009-07-28
CCCGTCGGGATTTCCGCCTCAAAGTTCCCCACCACCATCGCGGCGATCGCGATCCCGATCGGAAGTCCGATCACCGCACCGATCACGCCGATCATTACGCCCATGGCGATCTGCGATTCAGCGATCTGCCAGCGCGTCGAACCGATCGAGCGCAGAATCGCAAGCTCGCGCTGGCGTTCTGTCACGCCGGTCGAAAGCCCCGTCATGATGATGAACGATGCGCCAAAGAAGGCCATCGCGGAGATCACTGCATAGCCGATCTGGTTCCCTGCAAGATTCTGTTCGAGCGCAGACGTCCTTTCGCTCGCGGATTTCATCGCAGCGCCGCGCGGAAGCGATCCCTTTCGCTCGCGAACAAATTTCTCGTCATCCACGCCATTCTTTAGGACGTAATCCACGCTCGAAAGACGGTTCTCGATACCAAATATTTCGGCCACCTGTTCGCGCACTACGTACGCCTGAGACTTCCCTCCCAGTGGCGGCTGTTCGACGATCCCCACCACCCTGAACTCGATCGGCTGGCGAAAAAGCCTGACCAGCGACACCGTGTCACCGGGCTGAAGATCCCATGAACGGTTGTGCTGGGCGACCTCCGCGCTGTTCTCGACAGTTCCGGGCATCAGCAGAGGCCGCTCTCCGATCGTCTCGCGCATGCCCTTGCCGCGACCGACGCGCGAGACCTGCGACAAGAGCGAGCCCGGCGATGAATCCCTGCTGAGCCGCCCTGCATACATCTCATCAAGCGCGATCTCGCCTGCACGCTCGGGCCAGCGGCCCTGCACCAGCGTCCGAGGGCGGATCGCGACTTCTTCTGCAGGAACGATGCCAAGCATGGTTCCTGCAGCACGGAGCGTTCGCGTCTTTCGCTCAAACGGGCCCATCGCGGCGACGACCGCAGCGTTTTCGCGCGTGCTTGTTGCGTCGGTGTCTTGATTCGGCCCCGAAGAGGCGCCCGCGTCCGCACCTGCATCCGCATCACTCGCTGCAGCAACTGCGGCGCTTCCAGACTTTGGAATCTCCCCCCACCACGGCCGCTTGAGTTCGAGCGTCACGCCTTCTTGCAACTGCCCTGCAGCAAACTCGACTTCGGGCCACGAGCGCACGGTATCAAGCAGTCGCGCGGAAATCGTCTGCGATGCAGAGGCGCCGGTGATCTGGCCATCCCCCAGCCCCACCATCGCGACGACGTTCTGGCGGATCGCATAATCGAGCGAAGCCATCGCGCACGAGACCGCCGTGATCAGTGCCGCCGAAAGCGCCACCGTCGCGACGAGCAGTGCAGAGCGGCTACGACGCCCGGATGCACTCTTGATAGCGAGTCGCCACGCCGGCCGCATCAAGACCCTCCGTCTCAATCGTCGCACGAACGCGGCCATCCTGGAGAACAAACGCACGCCTGCAATGGGCCGCTGCAGCGGGTTCGTGCGTCACCATCACCACAAGAAGCTTCTCTTCGGTCGCGATCTGTCCAAGCAAACCCCACAGGCGTTCGCTCGATGCAGAATCGAGATTGCCGGTCGGTTCATCCGCCAGAATGAGCGGCGGCGAGAACAAGAGTGCACGCGCGATCGCCACGCGCTGCTGCTCACCACCCGATAACGCATCGGGCCGGTGATTCATCCGCTCGCCAAGCCCCAGGCGTTCGAGCAATTCCTTGCTCCGCGCTGCGAGTTTTGCAGAATCATCGCCCGCGAGCATGCCGGGGAGCTCCACGTTCTCGCGTGCAGTGAGCGTCGGGATCAGGTTGAACTGCTGAAAGACGATCCCGACGCCGTTTCTTCGAAACCGCGTCGCATCTGCCTCGCTCAACTGATCAAGCCGCCGCCCTGCAAGCTCGATCGTTCCCCGATCAGGCCGGTCGAGCGTGGCAAGGAGATAGAGGAGCGTTGATTTGCCGCTCCCCGAGGCACCCATGATCGCGTAAAAGCCCGGATCCGTGATCGCAAGATCCGCCCCGCGCAGTGCATGCACGGTTCCATCACCCAGCCGGTACGACTTGTGAAGATCCGTGCACGTCAGCACACAAGGGCACTCCGGGAACGACCGATGTGCACATCCAGACGACCGCAGCCCCTGCATGGTTCACGACCATGAAAGGGATCCGCGGTCTTCTTCATTCAAAGCCCGTCCGATGCCTGCTCAGGCAGGGTGTGCAGCGTCGTAGGCCTTCGAATCCAAGAGCTTGGCCTTGCCTGCAGCGTCCGAAACCTTGACCTTGCAGAGCCAGCCTTTGCCCAGGGGGTCCGAATTCAGGAGCGAGGGGTCGTCCGAGAGCGCCTTGTTGGCCTCGATGACTTCGCCGCTCACTGCACAATAGATATCGCTGGTCGCCTTCACGGATTCGACCTCACCGATGATCTCACCGGCCTTGATCTTCGTCCCGGGCTTCTTCATCTCAACGTAGGTGATGTCCGTCAGCGTGTTGACTGCGTACTGCGTCAGGCCCAGGGTGAGCACATCGCCATCAAACTTGTGCCATTCGTGCGAGTCGGAGTACACGCGGTCGGAGGGAGAAGCCATGCCGTGCGCCTTTCGTGGAATCGTTGGTTGACCCGACCGGCCGAAGGGACGGTCTGACACGAGTGCCCCATACTAGCCTCCCCCGCCGCCAGCGTGCACGGGAGCCCTGCCTGTCAGGCCCCCGCCCTCCTTCATGTAGCGGGCTCATGGACCTCGACCCCATAACCAGTACCACAGCCCCTTTGGCCCACGACCCATCGACCCGGCGCGACGCGACTACACTGGTCCCCTCGCATGCTCTTCACACTGCACGCATCTTGCTTGAAATCGCTCCTGGCACCCTCGGACGGCGCTAAGCCCAAGCTTGCGCTGACCGACCTCCCTGCGTACACCAAGAACACGCTGGGGCTCAGTGGGCTCAACCTCACCACCGACCTCCTCGCTGGCGCAGACCGCTCGCGCCTCGAGACTATCCGCGAGCGTGCAGACAAGTCAGGCTGTGCCTGCCTCCTGCTCATCGAGACCAACCCCCTCCCGCTCGCGGATCCCGACCCTGCAGTCGCCGCACGTGCGGTTGAGCGCATGAAGGCGGTCGTCCGCGCTGCCCACATCCTGGGGTGCAATTCAGCGGCCCTGACGATGACCGGCCCCGCGACTGACCTTGCCCAGGCCTATGCAGTGAAGCGGCTCAAGGACATTGCAGAACCCGCAGAGCGGCTCGACCTCAACGTCCTGATCGCCCCGACCGAGGGCCTGACCAGCGTCCCCGAGAAGGTCACCGAGATCATTAAGAAGGTCGGCGGCTTCAGGATCGGTACGCTCCCTGACTTCCTGAGCGCCACCCGCGTTAAGGAACCGGTCCCGTACCTCCGAAGGCTGATCCCCTACGCGTCCTGCGTCACTGCAGTGACCTTGGACTTTGAAGTCCAGGAAATCGCGATTCCCAAGGCCTCGCCACGCCCCTCGGCGGCCGATGCAGGCCAGCCCGGCGCTGCAGCACCCGCAGGAGGGGCAGCTCCCGAAGAGGCAGATCTTGAGGTCGACGACATCGACGACGACGATCTGGACCTTGAACTCGAGGCGCTGGCCGAGGAACTGGCAGATGGCGGCGGGGACGACGAGGATGAGGGCCCGCTGGAGGTCTTTATCCACAAGCCCTACGACCTCAAGCCCCTGATCGAGGCCGTACTTTCCGTGGGTTATGACGGCTCATTGGGGATTGACTACCGGGGTGGGGGCGATGTTACAATGGGTATCACGCGGAGCCGTGAGGCCCTGCGGATGATCCTCGACGGCGCCGGCCGGACAGGCTGAGCCGGAAATTTGGCACCCATGGCTGGCCATTCTGCGATCGATGCCCGCCGCTCCACTGCTCGCGTGGTCTACGCCTTGGCACCGTCGGACCGGCCCATCATCATCACCATCGACGGCCCGGCAGGGACCGGCAAGTCCAGCGTTGCCCGACAGCTCGCTGCACGCCTGGGGCTCGATTTTCTCGATACCGGCGCGATGTACCGTGCAGCAGCAGCGATCTCGATCGATCGCGGCCTTTCGCTGAATGATCCCGCTGCACTGGTCCAGGCAGTCGCGGAAGCAGACCTCCACTTTGACTGGCAAACCGATCCCCCGTCCCTGATCGCCTCGAACGCCTCGATCGACCATCGTTTGCGCGAGTCGGATGTGACCGCCATCGTCTCGCCGATTGCAGGGATCGCTGCACTCAGGACGCTGATGGTCCAGAAGCAGCGCGAGATCGGCGAGGAGCACCGGCGGCTGGTGACCGAAGGCAGGGACCAGGGTTCGGTGGTCTTCCCCACCGCACCGGTCAAGTTCTATCTTGATGCCTCGCCCGAGGTTCGTGCAGTTCGCCGCGTGCAGCAGCTCAAGAAGGCAGGCCAGTTGCCGGATGCACAGCTCGTGCTGGCGGACATCATCGCCCGCGACCTGAGCGATTCGACCCGAACCGATGGCCCCCTGATGTGCCCGCCCGACGCGATCCGGGTCGATACATCGTCCATCCCCTTCGAAGGCGTGGTGGGCGAACTCGAACGCCTCGTCCGTGAGCGAGTGAATGTCGATTAAGTCATTCACCACAGAGGCACAGAGAAGGGCACCAAGGCATCAAGGCAACGAGGCATCAAGGGCGAAGACCACAAAGCAGGGACATGCAGCCTCAGACGACCGGTCTTTCCTCTCGATGCCTTGATGCCTCTTTGCCTTGATGCCTTCCACCTCTGTGATCTCTGTGCCTCTGTGGTGATCTGTATTCTCTTCAAGCCATGACGGACCCTTCGCACGCACCGCCATCTACCTCTCGTCCCTCGCTGATCTACCTCACCGTCCGGTCGCTCTCGCGGCTGATCTTCAGGACCATCTATCGCTGTAAAACGATCGACAAGGGCCTCGTTCCACATACTGGTCCCCTGCTCGTCGCTGCAAACCACCAGTCGTACATCGACCCACCGCTCGTCGGCGGGATGTCCGACCGCGAGATGCACTTTGTCGCACGCTCGGGGCTCTTTAGCTTCGGGCCGTTCGGCTGGCTGATCCGCCAGCTCAATTCGGTCCCGCTCAAGGAAGAATCGGGCGATCTTGGTGCGATCAAGGAGATCGTCCGCAGGCTCGAGATGGGCAACGCGGTCGTGATCTTCCCCGAAGGTTCGCGGTGCCCCGACGGAGCGATGCACGAGTTCAAGCGGGGCGTTGCGCTCCTGGTCAAGCGTGCCAAGTGCCCGGTCGTCCCTGCTGCAGTTGAAGGCTGCTTTGATGCCTGGCCGCGAGGTGGCTTGCCTCGCATCTTTGGCAAGCGAATCGCGGTGAAATACGGCAGGCCGATCCCGTACGAAGAACTCATGCAGCACGGGGCGGATGCAGCGCTTGAAAGACTCGCAAACGAGATCGACCGGATGCGGCTCGAACTCCGTGCGATGCTTCGCAAGGACACGAACGACCGATTCCCGCCGCGCGGGCCTGGGGATGGTCCTCGGATCAAGGATTCAGAATCTGCATCTTCGCCAGATGCAGGTGGATCACCGACCGCCACCTGATTTGCCGCCGCCCTCACGGAAGTGGCGAGCCATGTCGCGCATCAGGACCTGTGCACGTGCACGCTGGTGGGGCGATGCGTGCGAGCCCACGCCGTCACGCATGAACGTGAACATCCGGCCGAGTTGTTCGCCAGACGGCCCACGTCCCTCGCGCACTGCGTTCGAATCCCGCTGAGCATCCCTGCGTGCACGGTCGAGCCGCTGCTCGTCGCTCACCTCGCGCGTCATGCCCGCGACAGATTCCATCGACTTGGTGAAATCAAGGAAGGCTTCTTCGAGAAACTTCTCGCGGTCTTCTGCAGGGACGTCGTCGTACTTCACTGCGTACTCGTCCCAGATATCGATCGCAAGGTGCGAGACGTTCGACATGAGCTGGTCGCGTGCGGATCCCGCGATGCCTGCTGCGAACGCAGCCATCATCGCAGAGTCGCCCGAATCCATCCCCTTGAGCCGCGTCACGAGCTGCGAAATGAGCGCGAGCCGCTCCTTGACAGGGAGCTTGTTGAACTCGTCGGTGAGAAGCGTGTAGTCAAGGATGTCGTCCATCCCTGCGTCGAGGTAATCAGGCTGGGGCTTGGGGCGGAACGCAAAGTATCCGCCCACCACCACCGCGACGCCGAGCACGACCGACGCGATCCGGAGCCTCCGGACCATCTTGGGCTTCTTTGATGGATCGTTCCACGCCTCGCGAACGCGGCCCGCGACCTTGGCTTCCCATGCAGATCGCATCCGCTGGCGGATCGAGGGCCTGCGCGGCGGGGGCGACGTCATATCCGGCGTGATCAAAGGACCCGCGGAATCGAGCAGCCCACCGGAGTTGGTCATCACCATCGTCATCGCGGTCATCCCTCGCTGCACATCTGAACGTTCATCACCATCGCTGACAGATCATCACACGCATCAACCCGGTACCGGAATCCCGTAGTACTTCAGGACCTGCCGGATCATCTCGTTCAACTGGTCCTGCGTCGGCTCCTTGAGCAGATCTGCACGCCAGTCGCGGTAGTACAGGGCGTTCTTGAAGTTGTCCGACGACGACACGTTGGCCTTGGCTCGCGTCGTGTGCCAGTTGTCGATGTCTCGCAGGACCGGGAAATCGCTCGACTCGTACGCCTTTGAGACGCCCCGCGCGGTTTCCTTCAGGCCCGTTGCCATCTCGATCAGGAGCATCATCTCGCCGGGCACAAACTCGAAGCTCGTTCCGAACGTGCGCCACGCGGGGCCGTAGTTTGACTTCTCATCATCCGAGCTGCGATCTGACGGGCAGATCCACGGATCTGCAGCGGTGTACAACCCATCTGCCTGCTTCACCGGCTTCCCTGCATCGACGTAGTTGCCGATCAGATCAAGAAGCGACTTGTCGTTTTCTGACGACGCGTCATCCGTAAACGGGAGGACATACGGGAAGACCCGCTTGTAATCGTTGAGGTAGAGCTCGATGCCGACGCCGATGCCCTTGAGATTCGCGAGACACTTCACCCTGCGTGCGGTCTCGCGGGATGCAGCGAGCGCCGGGAGCGTGATCGAGATGATCACCGAGATGACGCCGATCACGACCAGGAGCTCGATGAGCGTGAAGCCACGCCTGCCAAACGCCCGCGCCAAACTCTGCGTTAGACCCTGCGTCAGCCCCGATCCCTGCGAATTGGAAAACATCTGCCGCACGCGTCCTCCTCAAGGCCTTCACGCCCCACGATCAAGATCACGCTCACGAGTTCGATCAAACGACACGAACGGTCGTTCTTCACCGGGCGGTACGGCATCCGATCGGAAGCTCCCGGTTACTCTACAGATTCACCCCGCCGCGCTCAATACCCGACCGCCAAACCTGTCATTCGCCCCGAAGCCAAAACGCACGGCACCTGCATGTGATTGCACCCGACTATTGACTGGCGTGCGAACGCAACACCATTCTCGGACGTGCAGGGCACTGACGCACGCTGCACTGCTCCAACCTTCAAACGCCTGGCAGGCTGTCCCAGTTCAGCAGGGCCCAGTTCAGCGGGACATCGTTCAACAGGTCTCAGTTCAAGGGGCCCACGTCCGTCGGCGGGAGCACCTGATACATGTTTGGGAGAAGGTAATTGCGGTTTCCATAGCTGAAGACCCGGCCGCTGACTTCCAGTGCAGCCTTGTCTCCCCTGCCGCCGACCACCTCTTCCATCCGCTGGGTCATCTGGCAGGCCAGGAGCGCCATCGGTGCCTCGGTCCTCCGTGCACCGGGGGCTGCATTGGCCCCGTTATCAAACGACACGCCAACCGACCCATCCGTAAAGCGAACAAGACGAGCACGGCGTGCAGTAATCACCGAGCCCTCTGCGATCGGCCAGACCCGCCCTGCATCGCCCGCTTCTGCCTGCTGCTGTCCTTCAGTGGTACCGCCGCCTGTTGCAGGGGTCGCGGTGGGCGCGGGCGTCGGTGCAGTCCGTGCCATTTCGCGCGTCAAGCCCCTGCTCTGCGACCTGCGGTCCTCAAGCTCGCGGATGAACGATTCGACCTCGCCCTCGCGCGTTGCCTGATCCTGGGCGGTCGTTTCCTGGGCACCGGACTCACCTGCAGGCTGCTCTGCGGTCGCCTCGCCTGCGTTCTGCTTAGCCTGCTGCGTGCCCTTCTCTCCCCCACCTTTCTCCGCAGTCGGTACAGATTCGCCCGAGACCGACTCGACCTGGAAAACCGACGGGAGGAGATACTCGCGCTGGCGATACACCATCACCTGCCCCGTCATCAGGACGCGGGGACGCGGCGCGGATTCGCCCGTGGGCTGATCGCTCCTGAGCCCCGCTGCACTCTCCAGCCGCGAGAGCGTCTGGCACGGCAGGAGGACCATGGGCCTGCTCGTCTTGGCAGGTGCGCCCTTGTCGGGCACGAAAATCACGTCGCCAGTCCGGGCCACCAGGAGCTCGCCGCTCTGCTTGATGACGAAAATGCCTTCGCGTGCACGGCGGACCTTGGGAACGGGGATCGAGCTCTCTGCACGGGGCTTGGCTGCAGGGACTGCAGGGGCGGGCTTGCGTTCTGCGCCGGGCGCGAGCCCATCATCCGCTGCGTTCGTCCGCCTGCGAAGAAGTTCAACTTCGTCCGCGTTCGGATCTGCTGCAGGTGGCTCTTCCTGCGGAGGCCGCTCCTGCCCCAGTGCCAGGCTTGCAGGGAGCCCCAGCACGCCGACCGAGGCCAGCATCGAGACCGACATCGTGACGCCCACGACCAGCGTCCGGGCTGCTCTCGACAGCAGGGCTGCATGTGCGTTCATCGCGAGCTTCTGGCCACGTTCCATGCCTGCCTCCTGTCGAGTCAACGCCGCCCTCCGGGCGGTCACACATCTGGTCAATAACCTTCAGACTCCGTACATGCTATCGGCGTTCGCTCGCGCGATCGGTCGAAACGCGTTTCTCTCGGGACGAACCGGCGAAAAATCCCTTCCAAGCCCCGTCCAGAAGGACGCGAGAATGGCCGCCAAAGGGCCCAGAGAGGGCCGCAAGAGGGTCTCCCAACGCGCTCGCGAGTTGATTCACCCGCCCAAGACTCATACGGTCTACCCGAAGTTGACCCTACCCGGGCGGGTGCCAGAGTGGTCTAATGGGGCGGATTGCAAATCCGTTGCGCAAGCTTCGTGGGTTCGAATCCCACCCCGCCCTTTCCTTTCTCCCTTTCTCAATTCGTCGCTTCAGCAGCCAATCAAACCCTTGGCCGGTCGCTTCATGCACTGACGTTGCGCCCATGTGCCCACCGACCCGGTGCTTTTCTCTCAAAATTCCTCCATACTTCCCCATACGCCGCCCCCTGGGCGGTGACTGGTCTGTATCCCCGTCGCGATACCTCGCCGGGCGAACAACCTGGAGACCATTTGCCCATGAACCCCCTCAACTGTCGTTTCACCACCCTTGGCAGGACCCTCGCCCTGTCTGCAGTCCTCGCGACCTCGATCCTCCACACACCTGCCTTTGCCTTTATGGGCCCGCCCGGCGTCGCGCCGAGTGATCGCAACGCAGCGATCGTCTACTGGAAGGGCTGGTCACTCGCGAGCGAAGAAGCCATGCGAACCGACATCGACTGGGCAGCGATCGGGTCGAACCTCGACCCTGCCAAGATGCCCGAGTCGTTCATGCACGGTGCATCAGAGATCCAGACCCGTCGCGATTCGGTCCAGACGCTTATCCAGGCCTCTCGCCTGACCAAGTGCGACTTTGAACTCGCGTACGAAGATGGCTTTGCACTCCTCCTCCCGCACATCGGCAAGATGCGCGGCGGTGCTCGCTACCTCCGCATCGATGCACGTCGCCTGATGATGGAGAACAAGGGCCAGGAAGCTGCAGGCCACATCGCCGCGATGTTCCGGATGTCACAGCAGCTCAAGAACGATGGCGTGTTGATCTCGAGCCTCGTGGGCATGGCGATCGCGAGCATCGCGATCGATGAAGGGACGGTTCTCATCGACAGCGGCCGCCTGAAGGCTTCGGAAGCATCAGAGCTGCGCGAAGCAGTGAAGTCGGTCATGCAGCCCGATGCCTTTGGCGTCCGTGCATGCGTCGCGGGCGAGGGCGAGCTTCTCCGCGGGTGGATTGCGGGGAAGTTCAGCGGCAAGTCTGCAGGTGCGGACCTTCTGAAGATGATGGACTTTGCGCTTGAAGCCCCTGCATCAGACCAGGCCAACGCAGCGACCGAAGCAGTGCGGGCGATGGATGCATCCGCGCTCAATGCGGACATCGCAACACTCCTCAAGGGGTACAGCGACGTCAACGCAGCGTGGACTGCGACAGATGCGGAGAAGAAGATCGAGCAGATCGCGGAGCGTTCTTCGAATGGAGAATACGGCCACCTCGCGGTCCTGGCGTTCCCGAGCTTTGCCCGTGCACGTGCCAACGTCGATACGAATGCACAGAAGGTCAAGGCATTCGCAACCAAGCTCGACGGCCTGAAGTAAATCAATCGAGCAGAGCGACCAACAAGGCCCTTTCCGAGTGGAACCTTCCGACGCACAACTGCTGGTCCGGACGTGCCGTGGTGATGAAACCGCGGCTCGTCTTGTTTGGCTGCGTCATTCGGGGCCGCTTCTTGCGTATGCAAGGACGGTCCTGGGTTCTTCGCAGCAGCACCATGCGGATGATGCAGTGCAGTCGGTGATGATCGCGATCCTCAAGGCTTCCCCCAGAAAGCTCGCCAAAATCGCAGATGGCCGCCTCTGGCTCGCGACGCTGACCCGAAGGCACTGCCTGAACATCCTCCGCTCGGTCGGAAGAGAGGGCAGAAGGCGGCGTGGAGCAGCGAGCATCGTGGTGGGCATCATGGCGGAACAGATTCAAACGCAGACGCACGCATCGACCGACATCGCCCCTGCTCTTGCCGTTGCCATGGACCGCCTGCCGCGTCGACTTCGTGAAGTGATCGTCCTGAAACACATCAGCCAGCTCACGTTTGACCAGATTGCACTTTCACTCGACCGAAATCGGAGTACACTGGCTTCGCAATACCAGCTCGCGATGGGGAGGCTGAAGGAACTCCTCAAAGAGCAGGACCGTACGATTTCGCGGATGGGTGAAACAGGCTTGCAGATTGAAGGGCTCGTCGCGGGGACCGCCGAACTGAGCGCGACCTCGGAGCACTCTCAAACGCGTCCATCACTGGGAGCACGGACATGATGATTCCGGAACCCCCACAATCCTCGCATGGACAGTCGTACGGCCCTGGCCCAGAGCTTGATGGTGCGCTCGACCTCCTCTTTGACCCGATCCCTGCACGCGGCGCTGCACGAACAGACATTCCACCTGCCTTCCTCTCCGCGGTTCGCAAGAGGCACCGCACGGTCGTCTTTACGCGTGTTGCCAGCGCTGCAGCGATGCTCCTGATCGCCATCGGCGGCGTGTACGCATTGATCAATGAAGCAGCACGGCGAGATCCTCCCGGTCCTTCGCCGCTCGCTGCAGAGTATGTTGATCCGCTGGACCACCTAGTGCAAGGCAGAAGGTTCATGCCCGGGCCCGGCACGGTCTTCCTGACCGGCGGCGGCAAGCGTCTTCGCGGAAGCAACATCTCTGCAGACGTCGATGAGCTTCGCCAGCTTCGTCCCGGTGCACGGGTTGATTCGAGCGAGCTGCTCGATTGGATTGAGCGGACCTGAACTGGCCTGAAGCGGGCGTACCTGTCTGCTCTCTCACAACCCCATAAACCCCCTGCATCCCGTGCACATCGAACCGTGCACCCTCGTATCCTTGATGCATGATGGGTCTTTTGCTCGCTTCGTCCACGTTCACCGCTGCCTTTGCACTTTCGATTGCAGTCTTCGCCCAGCCCGGCGAGCAGGCGCCATCGACGCCGCCCGCGCCCGTGCAGCAGGAAAAGACCCAGCCACAGTCGACGCCGAGGTCCGAGCCGAAACCATCAGATGCCAAGCCGGAACCCAAGGCGCCAGAACCATCTGCACCTGCGCCGCAAGACGCAGGAAAGCCCACGCCCGCAGAACCACCCGCTCAGCAGCCTGCTATTGCTCCGCCCGCGCCAATCAAACCTGCAGAGGGCTCGGAGTTCATGACGCTCCGCATCGCGACGTTCAATCTCGGCGATGTACATACCAGCGATCTTGAAACCAAGGACCAGCCCCGGCTCAAGCGGCTCGCAGAGGTCATCCAGCGCATCCGCCCCAACGTGATCTTCCTCAACGAGATCACGTACGACGTGCCAGGCACGCTGGGCATCGCCGCCGATGCACAGGGCGGGCAGAACGCCAAGAAGTTCATCGAGAACTACCTCTCGATCCCGCAGAGCCCCGGCCTCCGTCCGATCCTGTACAACGCGTTCATGGCACCGGTAAACACCGGCATCTCAAGCGGCTACGACCTTGATAACAACGGCAAGGTTGTCACGACATATCCGACGCCAAAGCCCGCCAAGCCCGACGGCACGCACGAAGAGGCGACGCAGGACCAGCGCGATTACGGCGGTGACTGCTGGGGCTTCGGCACGTTCCCCGGCCAGTACGGCATGGCCCTGCTCGTCGATTCTCGCCTCAAGATCATGGCTGATGAGGCACGGACCTTCCGCCTCATGCCCTGGGACTTCATTCCCGGCGCCCTGCTTCCTTACAAGGCAGATGGCACGCCGTGGCTGAGCACCGAAGAGCAGCGTGATTTCCGGCTGAGTTCAAAGAGCCACTGGGATGTGCCGGTGAAGCTTCCCAACAACGCGACGGTGCACTTTCTGTGCAGCCATCCGACACCGCCGGTCTTTGATGGCCCCGAAGATCGCAACGGCAAACGCAACCACGACGAGATCCGCTTCTGGGCAGACTACATCGAGAACGCGTCGTACATCGTCGACGACACTAACACGCCCGGCGGGCTCGACAAGCGTGCACACTTTGTGATCATCGGCGACCTCAACGCGGACGCCAACGAAGGCGAGAGCTACAAGAACCCGATCCAGAGTTCGCTGCTTACTTCACGCAGACTGCACGAGGACAACCCGCCCGTCTCGTTCACCGATATCTACGGGCTAGAACCCGACGACACGTCGTCGTTCAAGCTGCGCGTCGATTACATCTTGCCTGCACGGACGCTCGGCGTGCTCAAATCAGGCGTGTGGCGCGAAGCACCGCTCGACCCTGCTACCGGCAACAAGATGAACTTCCCCAGCGATCACTTCCCCGTGTGGATGGAACTGCTGGTGCCGAACGAAGGCGAGTGAGCGGAAGAGGTGAACTGAGAACAGTAAACAGCCGGAACTGCGTGTTCCGGCTGTCAACTGTTTACTGATCACTG
>JAESFU010000692.1_pt1 | contig 13242 bp, 10 predicted proteins | sample 9269461 | NCBI WGS metagenome assembly JAESFU01 (sample SAMN14502556, study PRJNA617107) | algae metagenome | isolation source: Stenomitos rutilans HA7619-LM2 and co-occurring heterotrophs from cave walls | place: USA: Waikapalae cave, Hawaii | collected 2009-07-28
CCCATGTGCCGCCCTTCACCGTCGGATACGCGTGCTAGTTGCGCCAGGGGATTGGCGCGCTCCAATGATTCAGCGCCAGAGCGGCGGCAGGGGCGGCAGGCGGACATTGCCCGGTCGTGCCGCGACGCCGAACTTGGCCAGCGCCTCGCGGACCTCGCGCGGCATGCCCATGCTGGGTGTCGACGCGACGCCGGTGAGCTTGAACAGGCGGTCGATCATCTTCTGCCAGCGGTCGCCCTCGTCGGGATAGCGGCGGATTTCGACCTTGCGGCCCTCGCCGATACCGGCCTTGGCCTTGGCGATGTTGAGGGCGAGCTGCAGGCCGCCCAGCTCGTCCACCAGGCCCGCCTGCTTGGCGTCGATGCCGCTGAAGACGCGGCCGCGGGCGGCGGCGTCGATGCGGTTGGCATCGAGGTTGCGCGATTCGGCGACCTGGGCCGTGAAGGCCGCGTAGATGACGTCGAGCTCGCGGTTGACGGCGGCGCGCTGGGCCGGTGTCGGCGGCTGGAAGGTCGAATGCATGCCGGCGTTGCGGCCGACCGAGACGCGTTCGACGTTGATGCCGAGCGAGGTCAGCAGTTCCTGGGCCATCGGCCAGATGCTGAAGACGCCGATCGACGCGGTGATGGTCGTCGGCTGGGCCACGATCACGTCGCCGCGGACGGCGGCGAGATAGCCACCGGAAGCGGCGACGTCGCCCATCGAGACGATGACGGGCTTGCCGGCGGCGCGGGCCCGGCCGACTGCGTCGGCGATGGCGTCGGCGGCGGGATAGGTGCCGCCGGGCGAGTCGATGCGCAGCACGATGGCGCGCACGTCCTTGGCCTGCGCGGCAGTTTCCAGCGCCTCGACCACGTCCTCGGCGTCGGCCGACGACTCGTCCTGGAGCGGCCCGCTTTCGCCACCGCCCGACATGATGGCGCCGCTCGCCCGCACGAGCGCGATGACCTCGCCGCGCTGCTTGGTCCGTGTCTCGTCGCCGGCATATTCCGCCAGGGTCACGAGGTCGCGCTTGCCGTTCGCTCGCTGGTAGACATCCTCGAGCGCGTCGGCGCGATAGCCGATCTTGTCGACGAGACCGTCGCGTCGCGCCTGCTCTGACTCATGCGGCGCCGTGTCGATCAGCCGGCGAAGCTGTGCCGGTTCGATCTTGCGGTCGCGCGCCACGTCGCTCACGAACTGGCCGAACAGGCTGTCGATCAGCTGCTGCAGGTTCTCGCGCGCCGGACGGGTGTAGCTGGTCTCGAGGAACGAGTCGGGAGCGCTTTTGTATTCGTAGCGCTTTCCGCCCTCGGCCTTGACGCCGAGCTTGTCGAGGCCGCCCTTGAGAAACGGCGTCTCGACGGCGATGCCGGTGACGCCGAAACCGCCGCTCGGCTGCAGCCATATCTGCTCCAGCGAGGCTGCGAGATAATAGTCGGCGACATGGTTGCCGCCGCTGCCGAGCGCTTCCGCGAAGCCCACGGCGAACTTGCCCTTGCCGCGGAAGTGGGCGATCGCTTGGCGCAGTTCCTGGACGCGCGCCATGCCGCCGTTTTCGTCGCCGATCTCGACATAGAGGCCGACGACGCGCGGATCGTCGGCGGCGTCCCAGAGGAGCTGCACGGTCTCGACGATGTCGCGACTGCTGCCGAACAGGCCGCCGCTCAGCAGACCGGTCGAGGTCGTCTCCGGCGGCAGGGAACGCAGGTCGAGCGAGAGCACCATCTGCTGCGGCAGCGGCTTGGCCGCAAACGGCCCTGAGGCGAAGAAGGCCACGCCGGCGACGACCGCCAGCAGGACGAGGGTGCCGATAGTCGCAAGAAAGCCGACGATGAAACGCCGCATGCGAAGTTCCCCTGAAAGGACGGTGAGTGCCGGTTAGGACTGGACGAGATTCGGCCGGAACGCCTTCACGGCGTCAAGCATGGCCACGGCCTTCGTATCGAGACCGTTGTCGCGGACGAGGAGGGCGGTCGGCATGCCGCGGATCGGACGCAGGCTGTCGTCGAGATTAAGCAGCGAGAGACGCAGGTTGGCTGCGAGAAAGGCACGTGGATCGATGCCGATCTGTAGCTGCGGGCGCAGCGAAAGGCGGCGCAGCCTGACCCATTGGATATCGTCCCAGGCGAACCGGGTATTGCGACCGAAGCCCAGCGCGATGCCATCATGGTCGATCACGATCTGCGGTGTGCGGTTCAGATAGCGGCTGATGCCGGTGTAGACGTAATAGGCCATCGCCACGGCCAGTACGAAGAACAGCACGAAGCGCGGATCGTTCAGCGACAGGGTCGGCGCGTTGGCCGAATTGCCCGAGGCGAAATGCGCGATCGCCGTCCCGATCATCAGCAGGGAAACGACGGCCATGCCGGCATTGTGGAGCGTGCCATAGCGCGCTTCCAGGGCATGCCGGGCGGCCACTCCGGGAACGCTACCCGACCTGCGCGCGGTGGCGCAGCAGGTGGTCGGCCAGCACGCAGGCCATCATCGCCTCGGCGACCGGCGTCCCGCGAATGCCGACGCAAGGGTCGTGGCGGCCCTTGGTGCGCAGCTCGATCTCGCGGCCGTGGCGGTCGACGCTGCGGACCGGTGTCAGGATCGAGCTGGTGGGCTTCACCGCGAGCCGGCAGACGATGTCCTGGCCGGTCGAGATGCCGCCCAGGATGCCGCCGGCATGGTTGCTGAGGAAGCCGGGCTGCCCCTCGATCATGCGCATCTCGTCGGCATTCTCCTCGCCGCTCATCGCGGCCGAGGCGAAGCCGTCGCCGATCTCCACGCCCTTCACGGCGTTGATGCTCATCAGCGCCTTGGCGAGGTCGGCATCGAGCTTGTCGTAGACCGGGTCGCCCAGGCCCACAGGCACGCCCGAGGCCACGACCTCGATCACCGCGCCGCACGAGCTGCCGCGCTTGCGGACGTCGTCGAGATAGCCTTCCCAGCCCTGCGCGGCCTGGCGGTCGGGGCACCAGAAGGGATTGTCGCCGGTGGCGTCCCAGTCCCAGTTGGCGCGGTCGATTTTCTGCGTGCCGATCTGGATCACGGCGCCGCGGATGGTGACGCCGTCACCCAGGATCTTGCGCGCGATGGCGCCGGCGGCGACGCGCACCGCGGTCTCACGGGCGGACTGACGGCCGCCGCCGCGATAATCACGGACGCCGTATTTCCTGTGATAGGTGTAGTCGGCGTGGGAGGGCCGGAACTGGTCCTTGATCTCGCCGTAGTCGCGGCTGCGCTGGTCGACATTGTCGATGTGCAGCCCGATCGGCGTGCCGGTCGTGACGCCCTCGAACACGCCGGACAGGATCTTCACCGTGTCCGGTTCCTGGCGCTGCGTGACGAAGCGCGACTGGCCGGGGCGGCGCTTGTCCATCCACACCTGGATGTCGGCCTCCGAGAGGGGGATGCGCGGCGGTGTGCCGTCGACCACGCAGCCGATCGCCGGGCCGTGGCTCTCGCCCCAGCTCGTGAACTTGAAAAGGGTACCGAAACTGCTGCCGGCCATGGCCGGCGCCTCCGCTATTCGCCGTCGAAGTTGCCGAGCAGGTCGGCGATCTGCTTCGCGGACGAGGTGTTGATCATGCCGACGACATGGTAGCCGCCGTCGACATGCATCACCTCGCCGGTCACGCCGGTGCCGAGGTCGGACAGGAGGTAGAGGCCGGCATTGCCGACTTCCTCCGTCGTGATGTTGCGCTTCAGCGGCGAGTTGAGCTCGTTCCACTTCAGGATATAGCGGCCGTCGTTGATGCCAGCGAAGGCCAGCGTCTTGATCGGGCCGGCCGAGATCGCGTTGACGCGGATCTTCTGCTCGCCGAGATCGGACGCCAGGTAGCGCACGCTCGCCTCGAGGGCGGCCTTGGCCACGCCCATGACGTTGTAGTGCGGGATCACTCGCTCTGCACCGTAGTAGGTGAGGGTGAGCAGGCTGCCGCCATCCTTCATCAGCGGCACGGCGCGCTGCGACACCGCGGTGAAGGAGTAGACGCTCACGTTCATGGTGAGGTTGAAGTTGTCCGACGTGGTGTCGATGTAGCGGCCGCGCAGCTCGTCCTTATTGGAGAAGGCGATGGCGTGGACCAGGAAGTCCAGCTTGCCCCATTCCTTCTCGAGCTTGGCGAAGACCGCATCGATGCTGGCGGCGTTGGTGACGTCGCACGGCTCGATGATCTTGGCGCCGATCGAGTTGGCCAGCGGACGCACGCGCTTCTCCAGCGCCTCGCCCTGGAAGGTGAAGGCCACCTCCGCTCCCTGGTCGTGGCAGGCCTTGGCAATGCCCCAGGCGATCGAGCGTTCGTTGGCAACGCCCATGACGAGGCCTTTTTTACCGGCCATCAGTTGTGCAGCAGCGGTCATGTCCCCGGTTCTAGCGGGGGATAGCTATTGGGACAAGATGCCGGTGGTAGAACCCTGCGGACCCCCTCATATTGTGGGTCATGATCAGGGAAACCACCGATCCTCTGGAGCTTTTCGCCGCCTGGTACGCCGAGGCCGGCGCATCCGAGCCCAACGACCCCTCCGCCATGGCCGTGGCGACGGTCGGGCCCGACGGGACGCCGTCGGTCCGCATGGTCCTGTTAAAGGACTATGACGCCCACGGGTTCGTCTTCTACACGAATTACGAAAGCCGCAAGGGCAGCCAGTTGCAGGCCCACCCCAAGGCGGCGCTGCTTTTCCACTGGAAATCGCTGCGTCGCCAGATTCGCCTCGAAGGGCCGGTCACCCCGACGACGGCCGCCGAGGCCGACGCCTATTTTGCCAGCCGCGCTCGGGGCAGCCAGATCGGCGCCTGGGCGTCGGAACAGTCGCGGCCGCTGGAAAGCCGGTTCGCCCTGGAGAAGCGGGTGGCGGAGTACGGCGCCCGCCACATGATCGGCACCGTGCCGCGGCCGCCGCACTGGTCGGGTTTCCGCCTCCAGCCGACCCTGATCGAGTTCTGGCACGACGGCGCCTTCCGCCTGCACGACCGGCTGGAATACCGGCGGGGGTCGGCGGCCGAACCATGGACGACGCGAACCCTCTACCCGTGAGGGCCGGATGGCGATGGATCCCCAGCGACTGATGCGGCTGGCGACCGTCGCCTCGATGTCGACGGCGCTGGTCCTGATCGTCGCCAAGCTCGTGGCGTGGCGGCTCACCGATTCGGTGAGCATGCTATCGTCGCTGGTCGACACCTCGCTCGATCTCGTGGGTTCGGTCGTCACCTTCCTGGCCGTGCGCCAGGCGCTGGTGCCGGCCGATGCCGACCATCGTTTCGGTCACGGCAAGGCAGAGGCGCTGGCCGGGCTTATCCAGGCGGGCTTCATCACGGCCTCGGGCTGCGCGCTGCTGGTCGCGGTGGCCGATCGGCTGGGGGATCCCAAGCAGGTCCGGGAAGAGGAGGTCGGCCTCATCATCAGCGGCCTGGCGATCTGCCTGACCCTGGGCCTCGTTTCTTTTCAGAAGTACGTCGTGCGGCAGAGCGGCTCCCTCGCCATCAACGCCGACATGGCGCACTACAGCACCGACTTGGTGGCGACCCTGGTCACCGGCGGCGGCGTCTTCCTGTCGGGTCTGCTGGACCAGCCGCTGATCGACAGCGGCGTCGCGGGCCTGGTGGCGCTCTACCTGCTGCACGGCGGCTGGAAGGTCGGCCGCGAATCGTTCGACGTGCTGATGGACCATGAACTGCCAGTCGAGGACACGAAGAGGATCGAGGCGCTCGCCCGCGCCCATCCCGGTGTGACGGACGTGCACGAGCTGCGCACGCGCTCGGGCGGCCTCACCAAGTTCATCCAGCTCCATATCGAGGTCGCGCGCGGCCTGTCGCTGGTCGACGGCCATGCCATCGGCCGAGCGGTTCAGGCCGAGATCGCCAAGGCCTATCCCGGCGCCGAGATCATCATGCACGTCGATCCGGCGAAAGAGTAAGGATCCTTCGCTTTGCTCAGGATGACACTGGTGTTGTGATTGACGCAGTGCGCTACTTCAAAAATTGGTGTCATCCTGAGCGCAGCGAAGGATCCTTGATCTGATCATGAACGCCCGCCCCTCCTTCATTATCGAAGACCAATCCGAGACTGTTGCCTTCCTCGAAGCTGAACTGAAGCCGGAGCGGAAGATCGACACGCATGGCGCCGTCGTCTTCCTGTGCCGCGAGCGCGCCTACAAGCTGAAGCGCGCAGTGAAGTTTCCCTACATGGATTTCTCGACCGAGCCCCGGCGCGCCGAGATGTGCGCGGCCGAGATCGACGTCAATCGCCGGTCGGCGCCGGAGATTTATCTCGGCATCGCGCCCGTGCTGCGCCGCGACGGGAAGCTGGCACTGGGCGAGATCGGAGAAAAGTCCGGGCACGCGATCGACTGGCTGGTCGTGATGCGCCGCTTCGACGAGGAGGGGCTGCTCGACCGCATGGCAGCGCGTGGGGCGCTCACGCCCGAGTTGATGGCAGCGCTCGGCGCGCGCGTGGCGCAGTTCCACGACGCACTGCCGTCCATCGCTTCGGGCTTCTGCGCGCCCGGCGACTACCGCCATTCGGTGGCGGCCGACGTGCGCCAGATGCGCGAAGCTGGCGAGCGCCTCGATCCGCCGACCAGCGAGGCGCTGGCCGAGGCGATGCCGCGCTCGCTCGAACCCTTCGTCGATCTCGTGGCGCGCCGCGTCGCTTCGGGCGCGATCCGCCGCTGCCACGGCGATCTTCACCTGCGCAACATCGTGACCTTGAATGGCCAACCCGTGCCGTTCGACGCGATCGAGTTCTCCGCCAAGATCGCCAATATCGATGTGCTCTACGATCTCGCCTTCGCGCTGATGGACCTCGCGCGGCAGGGGCTGGGCGCGCTGGCCAATCGTCTGCTGAACGAATGGCTGTGGCGGGTCGGCGAGGTCGAGGGCGCCTCGCACGAGGAGGCGCTGGCGCTGCTGCCGATGTTCCTCGCGCGCCGCGCCTCGATCCGCGCCTATGTCGATTCCGCCGTGACGGCCGTGAGCGGCGCCGACAATGCGCCGGCGCGCGCCTATCAGAAGGCGGCACTGGAATTCCTGAAGCCCGCACCGCCAATGCTCGTCGCCATCGGCGGCCTGTCGGGCAGCGGCAAGACCACGTTGGCGCTGAAGCTCGCGCCGGAGATCGGCCGCACGCCCGGCGCCGTCGTCGTGCGCACCGATGTCGAGCGCAAGCGGCAGGCGGGTATCGCGCTGGAGGAGCGCATGCCGGCCGGCAGCTACTCACCCGAAGCCTCCGCCAAAATCTATGCCGCGTTCATCGCGCGCGCGGAGCGTGTGCTGAAGGCAGGGCACAGCGTCGTGCTCGATGCGGTCTTCGCCCGTCCCGACGAGCGCGCCGCGGCTGAAGCGCTGGCGCGCAAGGTCGGCGTGCCGTTCCAGGGCATCTGGCTCGATGTCCCGAAGGACGTGGCGCAGCAGCGCGTTGCGGACCGCAAGGGGGATGCCTCCGACGCGACGCCTTCCGTTGTCGAGCGACAGTTCGACTACGATCTCGGTCGCATCGACTGGGAACGGCGATAAACTCTCCCAAAAGGAGATAAAGAATGACCGGAGGAAACCTCTCGCGCCGCACGGCGCTGCTGGCGCTCGGTTCGACGCTGGCCGCGCCCGCCATTGCCCAGGCGAAATATCCGTCGCGGCCGGTGAGGCTGATCGTGAACTTTGGCGCAGGCGGTGCGGCCGACACTGTGGCGCGCCTGATGCAGGCCAAGTTCCAGGAATCGCTCGGCCAGCCGCTGGTGATTGAGAACCGGCCGGGGGCGGGCGGCACGATCGGCGCCATCTCCGTCGCGCGTTCGGATCCAGATGGCTACACGGTGCTGTTCGACAGTCCGGGCCACATTATCGGACCGTTGCTGCAGCCCGGCATCGCCATCAACTACGAGAGCTCGTTCAGCTACATCTCAGGCTGCACGATCCAGCCCTGGGTGTGGATGGTGTCGGAGAAATTCCCGGCCAATGACCTGCAGGGCTTCATCGCGGAGTCGAAGAAGCGCGGCAAGCCGGTGATCTTCGGCTCCTCGGGCATCGGCAGCGCCGGCCACCTGACGGGCGAGCTGCTGGGCCAGCGCACGGGGCTTGCCGTCGAGCATCTGCCCTATCGCAGCGGCGCCGAGGCGGGCAACGACGTGGCCGCCGGCAATCTCGAGACGGCCTGCATCACCGTGTCGTCGGCCGCGCCTGCGGTGAAGCTGGGCAAAGGCAAGTACCTCGCCAGCACCGGCGCCAAGCGCTCGGTCGCGCTGCCCGACCTGCCGACCTTCGCCGAGAGTGGCTTGCCGGACTTCGATGTTACGAGCTGGGTCGGCCTGTTCGGTCCGGCCGGCCTGCCGCCGGAGATCATGGCCCGCCTCAACGCCGCGGCCGCCTTCGCGCTGGCCGCCCCCGAGGTGCGGGAGCGCCTGATGGCCGCAGGCTTCGAGCCCGCACCCTCGACGTCCCAGCAGTTCGCGGAAAAGGTCGCCCACGAGCGCGCCACCCTGACGCCGATGGTGAAGAGCTGGCAGGCCAAAGAGAAGCGCTGAGCTTGACGGACTATCTATGAGTGAGTAATCACTCATTTATGGAATTTGTCCCGCTGATCGATGGTTTGGAGGGTGCCGCCGCGGACTCCGTCCGGGGGCGGGAAGCCAACGCGCTGGCCGTCCGCGAGGCCTGCCTCGGCTGGTTGCCTCTGGGCGGGCTGCTGGCCCGCCTGGCCGATCCGATCGTGCGCGGCTGGATGAAGCGGGCGGGGACCGCTTATGCCGACGAGATCGACGCCGTCGCCCGCACACTGAAGCGGCCGGGCATCTGGCTGCTGCACGGCGCCTATCTCTTCGGCTGCACGACTCTGGCCGACGATTCGGCGCAAGGACCACGACTCCGTCGCACGCTCGACTGGCCGTTCCCCGGCCTCGGCCGCCTTGTCGAGGTGAGGCGCCAGCACGGCCCCGCCGGCGAATTCCTGAATGTCACCTGGCCGGGCTTCGTCGGTGTGCTGACCGCCGTGGCGCCGAAGCGCTTCGCGGCCTCGATCAACCAGGCGCCGATGCGTCGCCGTTGGCAGACTCCGGTACTGCTGTGGCTCGACTATGTGCTGAACGCGCTCTCGGCCTTGAGTCGCAGCGGCCGCCTGCCGCCCGAGCATCTGTTGCGTCATGTCTTCGAGACCTGCACCAGCTTCGACGAAGCGCGCCGTCTGCTTGAGAAGACACCCGTCGCACGCCCCGTCCTCTTCATGCTGGTCGGAACGCAGCCAGGCGAGCGAATCGTGATCGAGCGCGAGGAAACTTGCGCGCGGACCTATGGCGACGACACCGTCTTCGCCAACGATTGGCGCGAACGCAACGGCCGCTGGCGGCCCCGCGCCTGCGGCGACGGCGCCCCGGTCGAGAACAACATCCGCCGCCGCACCGCGCTGGCCGCATGGACCGGGCGCGACGCCATCGAGTTCGCCTGGGTGACAGCGCCTGTCCTCAACCCCTGCACACGCCTCTCGGTCGAGATGTGCCCAGCGACGGGCCAGCTGACCGTCGCCGGCTGGGAAGCCGAAGGAAGCGGCAGCGCCGCTCGCGTCACCGCGATTTCAACCTTCTAGAGACGGTCGTCAGGAGCCACGATGGGCAAGCCAGCAGCATCCGAGCGCAAGACGGGAAGCATGGCAGGGCTCCTGCTCACCTTATCGATCCTGGTGGGGACCCTGTTCGCGATCGCGGGCTCGGCGATCCCCGCGGCCTTCTTCTTCCCGCTGTGGATCGTGGGCGACGCGGTCATTCCGGCCTGGAATGCGATCGATCCGACCGTGCCGCGGCTACCGCCGTTGCCCAAGGACATTTCAGATCTCAGGGACGCCGACGCCAGGGGCAAGGCGCTGCAAGCAAAGATCGACCAGTACTACGCCTCGCTGCCGGAGACGCGGAAGCCATGGGTATATAAATACTTCGCACCACCTTATGCGGGATACTCCGTCGATATCAGCAGGATCGTCCGGCACTACATTCCCGCAGGCGCGTCATTCGACGAAGCGGAGAGAATTCTCGAGGCCGCCGGACTGACTGTCGATTGGCCACGGCCGCCCAGCGGCGTCAAAGAGCCCGGCCGCATTCCACTTCTTGACTATCATGTGGGGGCAAGCCTCGAACAGGCTACCGATCCTCCCGGATACATGCGGATCTATGTATACCTGTCACCGCAGACACGAGGCGACTACGGTGCGAACTCTGCGGTGGGCACGATAACAGGGTCGATCGTCAAGCAGCTCGGCGCGCCGGCACCGCCCGTCTCGTTCCCTCTCGACGTCAGCCGTGCCTCGACCGAGCTCGACGTCCTTGTGAAGATCATCGAGACCCGGTCACATCGGTTCGATCTTACGTTTCGCGCCGCAAACGCTTCCGACATACCGTTGCTGCGGAAGGTTAGCGGAGACGGCTCCCGATGGCGCGGCGGCGAGACGTTGGCAAACCCGGGGATCACCATCCCGATCCGGGTGACGGTCGCCAACGAAGGCCATCCTCCCTTCTATGATCGGACGATCGACACACAAGGAAGCTACGCGTTCAGCTACCTGCAAATCTCGAGGTACGCCGGCGGCACCGGACTGCCCCCGGGCCTCTATCGCTTCAAGGTGACCACGCTGGAAGACATCCCTGAACTCAAGGATGTGAAGGTCGACTTCACGATCACCTGGGATGCTCGCATTTAGCTCCTAAGCCCGCTTCTTTGCCGTAGCACTTCGCGGAAGCAGGCGGGCGAGGTACTGGCCCGTATAACTCTCCGGAACCTTCACGACCGCCTCGGGCGGACCCTCGGCGACCAGGCGGCCGCCGCCCGATCCGCCGTCGGGGCCCATGTCGAGGACCCAGTCGGCGGTCTTGATGACTTCGAGATTGTGCTCGATCACCAGCACCGTGTTGCCGGTCTCGACCAGGCGATGCAGCACTTCCAGCAGCTTGCGCACGTCCTCGAAGTGGAGGCCGGTGGTCGGCTCGTCGAGGATGTAGAGCGTGCGGCCGGTGGCGCGGCGCGACAGTTCCTTGGCGAGCTTGACCCGCTGCGCCTCGCCGCCCGACAGGGTCGTCGCCTGCTGGCCGATATGGATGTAGCCGAGACCGACCTGCTGGAGGGTCAGCAGCTTGTCGCGGATGATCGGCACCGCCTTGAAGAACTCGCAGCCCTCGTCGACTGTCATGTCGAGGACGTCGGCGATCGACTTGCCGCGGAACACGATCTCGAGCGTCTCGCGATTGTAGCGCTTGCCCTTGCAGACATCGCACTCGACGTAGACGTCGGGCAGGAAGTGCATCTCGATCTTGATGACGCCGTCACCCTGACAGGCCTCGCAGCGGCCGCCCTTCACGTTGAAGGAGAAGCGGCCGGGCTTGTAGCCGCGCTCGGTCGATTCCGGTAGCTGGGAGAACCAGTCGCGGATCGGGGAGAAGGCGCCGGTGTAGGTCGCCGGGTTGGAGCGCGGCGTACGGCCGATCGGCGACTGGTCGATGTCGACGATCTTGTCGAGATGGTTGACGCCGTCGAGCCCGGCATGCGCGCCGGCATGTTCTCGCGCATTGTTGAGCTTCTTGGCCAGCGCCTTGTAGAGCGTCTCGACGATCAAGGTGGACTTGCCGCTGCCCGACACGCCGGTGACGCAGGTGAAGGTGCCGAGCGGGATGCTGGCCGTGACGTTCTGGAGATTGTTCTCCTTGGCGCCCTTCAGGGTCAGCCAGCGGCCGTTCTTGGGCGGCGGCTCGCGCCGCACCTTGGGGATCGGGACCTGGCGGAAGCCGGAGAGATACTGGCCGGTGAGGCTGGCGCTGTTGCGCATCACCTCGTCGGGCGTGCCCTGGGCAACGACGTTGCCGCCATGGGCACCCGCACCGGGACCCATGTCGACCAGATAGTCGGCGGCGCGGATCGCGTCCTCGTCATGCTCGACCACCAGCACCGTGTTGCCGAGGTCGCGCAGGCGCGTGAGCGTCTTGAGCAGCCGGTCGTTGTCACGCTGGTGCAGGCCGATCGACGGCTCGTCGAGCACGTAGAGCACGCCGGTCAGGCCGGAGCCGATCTGGGAGGCGAGGCGAATGCGCTGGCTCTCGCCACCCGACAAGGTGCCGGAGGTGCGGTTCAAGGTCAGGTAGGAGAGGCCGACATTGTCGAGGAAGCCCAGCCGCTCGTTGATCTCCTTGAGGATGCGGGCGGCGATCTCGCGCTGCTTGGGCGTGAGCTTGGGATCGAGCGCCAGGAACCACTGCACGGCCTCGCCGATCGAGAACTCGGTGGTCTGGCTGATGTTGAGGCCGGCGATCTTGACCGCCAGCGCCTCGGGCTTGAGGCGGGCGCCGTTGCAGGCTTCGCACTTGCTCTCGTGCTGGAAGCGCTCCAGCTCCTCGCGCACCCAGGAGGAATCGGTTTCCTTCCAGCGGCGGTCGAGATTGGGGATCACGCCCTCGAACGGCTTGGTCGTCTGGTACTGGCGGATGCCGTCGTCGTAACGCATGGCGACGGACTCGCTGCCGCTGCCGTAGAGGATGGTGTCGCGCACCTTCTTCGGCAGGTCGCGCCACGGCACCGAGGTCTTGACCTTGAAGTGCTTGGCGATGCTGTCGAGCGTCTGCATGTAATACTGGCCCGACGAATCGGCCCACGGTGCGACCGCGCCTTCCGAGAGCGAGAGCCGGTCGTCCGGCACGACCATCTCGGGATCGAAGAACATTTTTACGCCCAGCCCATCGCACGACGGGCAGGCGCCCTGCGGCGCATTGAAGGAGAAGAGGCGCGGCTCGATCTCCTCGATGGTGAAACCGGAGACCGGGCAGGCGAAGCGGGCGGAGAAGACCGTACGCTCGCCATTGTCGGCGTTCTCGGCGATGGCCAGGCCTTCGGCGAGCGTGAGTGCGGTCTCGAGCGAATCGGCCAGGCGGTTACCGAGGTCCGGCTTCACGACGATGCGGTCCACGACCACGTCGATGTCGTGCTTGAACTTCTTGTCGAGTGCCGGTGCTTCGGCGATCTCATAGAGCTTGCCGTCGACCTTTACGCGCTGGAAGCCCTTGCGCTGCAGCTCCTGAAGTTCCTTGCGGTACTCGCCCTTGCGGCCGCGCACGATGGGCGCCATCAGGTAGAGGCGCGTGCCGTCCGGCATCGACTTGATGCGGTCGACCATCTGGGAAACGGTCTGGCTCTCGATCGGCAGGCCGGTGGCGGGCGAGTAGGGCACGCCGACGCGCGCGAACAGCAGGCGGAGATAGTCGTAGATCTCGGTGACGGTGCCGACCGTCGAGCGCGGATTGCGCGAGGTCGTC
>JAESFU010000693.1_pt1 | contig 13234 bp, 11 predicted proteins | sample 9269461 | NCBI WGS metagenome assembly JAESFU01 (sample SAMN14502556, study PRJNA617107) | algae metagenome | isolation source: Stenomitos rutilans HA7619-LM2 and co-occurring heterotrophs from cave walls | place: USA: Waikapalae cave, Hawaii | collected 2009-07-28
CATATCCTACAACAAATTCATGCTCTATTTCGAAGCCTACATATTTTACGTTGATCATCTTTTCGCGGGCCACCTGTTTTCTCAGCAAGGCGGCTACTTCTACCGACTTCACGCCAAGCCCTTTTAACTCTTCAATAATTTTCTGTAGTGTGAGACCTGTGTCGACAATGTCTTCCAGGATGATGATGTCCTGGTTGAACAGACTTGCCTCCAGACCGATGAGTGTTTTAAGCTGACCCGATGAGCTCACCGCGCCACCATACGACGATACTTTTACAAACGACACTTTGCACGGTAATTCAATCTGCTTGATCAGATCGGCAGCAAAGATGAAGGAACCATTGAGAATGGGGAGAAAAACAGGAGACTTGTCTTTATAGTCCGTGTTGATCTGTTGCCCTAATGCACGTACAGACTCCTGAATTTTTGACTTGTTTATAAACTGTTTGAATTGTAAATCTTTGATTTGCATATCAGCCCTTTGGTTAAGGGAGCGCAAAGATAGAAGAATTTAGGAGTTTGAATTTTTCGAACGAATAAATTCCTGTGTGCTAGCCCCGGTAGCGATGATGCCCGATGATCTTAAATTGAAACAAACAATCGGATGTTTCCTTTCCGTTGCCAATGTTGTGGACGATACAGAATCTTTTTCCATCGTCAGATTTTTTATTCACCACAATACCGATGTGTGTTATGCCGCCACCCAGATCCCACGAAACAATATCGCCCGGCTTATAATCCGCTGCATCGATTGATTTCTTCAACGTTTCACCATGTCGTGAAAAGAATGTCATCAGGTTGGGTACTCTGCGATGATCGATATTTTTATCCGTAGTCTTTAAACCCCATTTGGCAGGATACGCGCTGAAGTTCTTGCGCATGTCTTCGTGCACGCGTTGTTGCAGATCGATACCTAATGTGCGATAGGCGCGGATAACCACATCGGTACACACTCCTTTGTAGGCAGGTACATCGCCGTTGGGATAGGGGATGGAAAAATAAGCCGGATCGTATACTACGTGTTGATGGGTGAGCGCCAGCGCAGCATCGGACAAGCGATCTGAAAAATTCTGCGCATGGCCGATGCTGCCGGGGAGGCACAACAGGAAAACAAAAAATATCCTGCGACCTATCATCATGTTGTTTAAATTCATCTCCTGTAACTTCAGCATAAGAGAAAGTGCGAGAGCGATGAATGAATTTCGATATCGCTCTTTATACTTTTTCTTAAACTATGAATTTCAGTAACTGTCATTCAATGCAAAGTCATTTTTGCGATGCATCCATTGTCCATGTGTGAAATCGGGGAAATCGACGGATTCGCCGCCCATGCGAATGGATGATTCGGAAAGTGGCGTGATGGCGCTCCAGGTTACAGCATCGTATACATCCTGCGGTGTGTTGGTTTTGCCTTTTACGGATTCGATGAAAGCGTTCAGCACAAACCAGTCCATGCCGCCATGTCCGGCGCCGGCAGCATCGTTGCCATATTTTTTCCAGAGGGGATGGTCGTATTTGGTGAGCCACTCATCGGCATTTTCCCATTGGTGTGGTTTCTTGCTCTGTCCTTCAATGTAGATGGACTTGTTCACATCCATCCAGATGCCGCGCGAGCCTTGCACACGAAAGCCGAGTGAATACGGACGCGGCAGGTTTGTATCATGCTGCAACAATATCGTTTCGCCATTGGCACATTTGATCATGGTTGTCACTACATCGCCAAGTTTAAATTCTACCTTGGCGTTGGGGTGATTCTCTCCGCCAACTTTTTTCACATACTCGTGCAAGCCGCGTGCTTTTGACGAATAGGACACCAGTTCCGTAAAGCGATTGCCACGGTTGATGTCGATCATCATGGCCACAGGTCCTATGCCGTGTGTGGGGTACAAGTCGCCATCGCGGTGTACGGAATGCAATGTCCTCCATTGCGCTTCTGAAAAACCTTTCTCGCCAAACTCGGCGCCAATACCTGCGGAGGGTTTGCCATCGTTGAATTTTATTTCGCGCAGGTCGTGCTGGTAGCCACCCTGGAGGTGAATGATCCCTCCGAAAATATTTTGTCTCACCATGTTCAGTACCGCCATTACATCACGACGATAGCAAACATTTTCCAGCATCATCAACGGCATGCCCGTACGTTCGGAGGTGTGGACAAGCTCCCAGCACTCTTCTACTGTGGTGCCGGTGATCACTTCGCAGCCAACATATTTTTTGGCATTCATGGCATCGATGCACATTACCGCATGCCACTCCCAGGGTGTGGAAATGATTACCGCGTCGATGTCCTTATTCTCCAACAGTTTTTTATAGCCTTGCGGACCGTTGTTGATTACTTGTGGCGACGGCCTTCCTGATTTCTTTACCAGGTCAAGGCTCATGTCAATCATCGGTTGCTGAATGTCGCAGATGGCAACCACTTCCGTATCGCTGCGTCGCAAGGCAAGCTCCAGGTGGTTCTGTCCACGGAAACCAACGCCGATAAAGCCAAGCCGTACTTTGGGTTCTTTATCTTTCGAGAACGTAATGTTTGGCAATAAGGACAATCCAAGCCCTGCGGTGGCGGTTGTCCTGATGAAATCTCTGCGCGATGTTGTGCTCATGGGTGGTGGTGGTTTAGTCTGCAACAAATTTGTGTGATGTTACAAATCTTTCATCAACCATTCATATAAAGTAATCATCGATTTTATGTCGTTTTTATGAACTTTCTCATCCGGTGTGTGCGCGCCGTGTTCGGGTGCTCCGACAAAACACCAGTCGAACGGATAAGGCGATACCTGCAGTTCGCGTCCATCGCTGGAGCCCATGCCTTCCACTTCCAATTGATAGGACAGTTTGCGTTTCCTGGCCACATCGATGATTCTGTTTACATAACTTTTGCGCGGAATGTTGCGGTCGCGCATCGAGATCACACAACCCTTGCCGTGTTCGATGCCATCGGTAACCCAGGTGATGTCGGAGATGAGCGCCTGTTTTATACTCCATTGCTCGTAAATAAATTTCGCGAGGTAAGGCACAGCACCGCCGCCGTGTTCTTCCCAGCAAGTGAAAACGATCACGCCATCTTTTAACGTCTCGGCAACTTTCAGCGCATTGTAAACGCCGAGGCGATTGTCCAAATAAGGTGTTTGAATGAATTCCTTTGTTTCGCGGAAATCTACTTTATAGGTAAGCTCTGTCCCGCGATCAATTGTACGACCGAATTTATAAAATGCATGATGCTCGCTGTCATATTCCAGTTCGCATTCAATAGGACCGAGGCTGTCCTGTCCTACCAGAATTGTCCCCGCTTCGGCATCCGGTCCGCCGATGGGTAGCAGCTGATTTTGATAGCGTACGGTAAATCCCACACTGTCCAAATGAGCAAAGATGGCTGTGCGCGGCTTGCCGAATTTAAGAACGATGCAATCCTGGAATTCATCACCGTGGTAGATCGTTGGTTTGGTCTTCCAGTTTTTCTTTTCTTTCGCGATATACTTTAAGAGAAAGTCTTTGAGTGGCGCTTCGTTTCCGGAGGGCGCGTGTATTTCGCAGAGTTGTTTTAGGAGTTTCATTTCTGGTTTTGCTTTGTTGAAAAGTCCGAAAGTTCTATAGTCCGAAAGTCCGGAAGAAATTTTTTTAAAGTTGAAGTCCTGCCTTACGGAGTACGTTTTGTTTTGAGTAATGCTCCGGATGTTACAGTACACGTCATTTAATCCACAATTTCTTTCCGTCTTCCGGACTTCTCAACTTCCGGACTTTTATTCTTAGTTTTCCACTTCCACAACTTTATCCTAAATTTTGATTAGAAAAAAGTGATGATATGGTTTTTAACCTCAGCGAGCAGAATTCAGTAGCGAATCAATTTCTGGCGCAGCTTCGCGACAAGCAGGTGCAGCAAGACCGGATGCGCTTCCGAAAAAATATGGAGCGCCTGGGCGAGATTATGGCGTATGAAGTTTCCAGGAAACTGTCGTATACTACCCGCATCGTAGAGACACCGCTTGGAAAATCACGAGTAAATGTTTTAAAGCACCCGCCCACGCTGATTACTATTTTGCGTGCGGGCTTCCCGTATTTTCAGGGCTTTATAAACTTTTTCGACGATGCCGAAGCAGGTTTTGTAGGCGCCTACCGGCGCGAGAGCCTGGAGGAGGTAAGTATTAAACTGGACTATGTTGCCGCGCCCTATGTGCAAGACCGCGAGGTGATTGTAATAGACCCGATGCTGGCCACCGGGCGTTCGCTGGTGGACTCCATGAAACAGGTTTTAAAACGCGGGACGCCGACACATACGCATATCGTTTCATTGGTGGCGGCACCCGAGGGTATAAAATTTTTAGCAGAGCAACTCAATACGCCATATTCACTCTGGACATGCGCCATAGACGAGAAGCTCAATGAACATTTTTATATTGTGCCCGGTCTGGGCGATGCGGGGGACTTGAGTTACGGCTCCAAAACCTGATCGCAAATTTAAAAGCTCAACCAAACGCACATGTGGGAAGACATCCTGAAAGCTTTGCCCGTCTATTTTTTGTCCATGCTCAAGTTTATACTCGGGCCGGTGGGTGGCTATGCGGCGCAGCTCACACTCATCACCACAATACTGGTTACCGTAGCCGGCATGATGACTGTTGTATTTGCCTTTGCATTTTTCGGAGACTTTATCCGAAATAAAATTACCGGGCGGTTCTTCACCCGAAGAAAAAAATTCTCCGAACGAAATCGCAGGTTTGTGGGCATCTGGCGCAAATACGGACTGCCCGGTGTAGCAGCACTCACACCAATTTTACTAACACCCATTGGTGGCACGCTGCTCGCCATCAGCTTCGGTGCACCACGCAATAAATTAATTCTCTATATGTTCATGAGCGCAGCAGCATGGTCTGTGCTGATGAGCAGCGCGATTTACTTTTTTGGAGAAGAGGTATTGCCCGACGTGATTAAATAGTAAATAATTCATAGTCCTGAGTCCATGGGAAATGCAGTTGCTTGTACCAAAACGTAAAACGATGGACTATCCGCAGGCATAGTATTTATTTGTCTCGTCTGCGAGTTCCATTCCCATGAAAATTCTTTTTGTATTGAATCCCGTAGCGGGTGCTTCCAGCAATGATGAGGCTGTCCTGTTGATTCATGAAACAGCCAGTAAAACAGGAGTTGATTTTAAATTTTACTACACATCGGGTGAGCGTGATGAAGAGGCTATTCTAACGCAACTGGATGAATATAAACCGGATCGGGTGGTAGCGGGCGGCGGTGATGGCACTTTACAACTGGTAGCGCGCACAATTATGGGGAAAGATGTCCCCATGGGTATACTTTCGCTGGGGTCGGCCAACGGGCTTGCCACGGCGCTGGACCTGCCGGATAGCATTGAAGAGCAAATCGAACTTGTTTTTTCCAGCGACTACACGCGGCCATTGGACATGCTGCTCTTCGATGGCAAACACTACTGTGTCCACCTGGCTGACCTTGGTATTAATGCGTTGATGGTAAAAAAATATTCGGAAGGTGAAGGCCGCGGCATGATGGGTTACGCCAGGCATCTGCTGCAGTCCATCAAGGAAACGCCATTGCTCGCCTATACGATCAAAACACCGGAGCAGACCTATCACAAAGAAGGGTATATGATGGCTATCGCCAACGCGAACAAATATGGCACAGGCATTCATATTTCCGAAGGCTCGGTGTCCGATGGTAAATTTGAGATCTGCAATGTTGAGCGTGTGGCACTCGACGCGGCAATCAAGGCGGGACTTACAAAATTCAATGTGTTCATCGATAAGGACATGTTCTCCGATGTGATCAGCGTTTCGCAGGCCGAGATCATCATCGACCAGAAAACAGATTTTCAGATTGACGGCGAATACATGGGTGAGGTCGATCGCCTGCGCATCGAGATCGCCGCTTCGGCCATTCGTATCTTAACGCGCCGCCTATGAAAAGACGCCCTCCTGTACTGCTGAATTTTTATGCGTTGTCCAACGGGGCCTCCGTCTGGCTGCAAGGACAGTTGACCGGATCGTCGTTAAAGGACTTTAGTTTTCTGCGGTACAGCTGGCGCAAAACCTTTCGCAGCATTCTGGCCTTGTATCGCACACATTACTTTGCCAACGAAGAAGTAGCATTGATTTTTGATACCAATACAATCCAGGTTACTACCGACGCATTGGGCGCATTTCAAATAACAACCGATGCCATTGCGCCGCACAGTAAGCTTATAGAAGTTCGCCTCGCATCGGGAGCGTCCGTGCGAATGGTAGAAAACCTGTACTCCTATGATGTGCATGTGGCAGACACGAAGCGGATTCTGATTTCGGACATTGACGACACGCTCCTGCACTCGCACATTACACGGAAGTTTTTAAAATTCCGCACGTTGATGTTCACAGCCGTGGAGGACAGAAAAGCTGTGCAGGAAATGATGGCCGTGGTAAATGATTTTGCAGCCATGGGTGTAACGCCGTTCTACCTGTCCAACAGCGAACAGAATCTGTATCCGGTTATTTATCGGTTCCTGCGCAATAACAATTTTCCAAGAGGGCCCTTGTTTCTCAGGCAACTCCGAAAACTGCGCGACGTATTGAAACGAAAAAACATCCTCACGCGCAATGCCCATAAACTGGACACGCTTGAAAAACTAATGGAATTCTTTCCCGGTAAGAAATTTATTCTGGTGGGTGATAACACACAGCGCGACCTGGAAATTTATTTGTCCACTGCCGAAAAATATCCGGATCGTGTGGAGCGAGTCATCATCCGCAAAGTCGTTTCGCTCCGCGATGCAACGTTATTGGACACTGCCCGTGAGAAATTTTCCGCCATGGGCATCCGTTTTCACTACGATACGCATTTTCCCAATGGATTCGAAGAAGTGTCCGTGAATCCCTGAATTCTGTACTGGGATATCACCTATTGGTCGGAGAGCCAATCAGTCTGTTTTTTCATCCGGCAGCATTTTGATGGTGTGGATGAGAACTTTCTTCGCGATGGCCTGTCCTGTTTTGGTGGCGGCTAAACCACCGAGCGCCGTTTCTTTATAGCGGGTTTCCATGCTGGAGCCAATTTCGCCCATTGCTTCCACTACCTCATCAACCGGAATAACACTGCTCACGCTGGCCAGTGCGATTTGTGCCGAGCTGTTGGCAATGGCGGCAGCGCTGGCATTGCGTACCACACAGGGCACTTCCACAAGTCCCGCTACCGGATCGCACACAAGTCCTAACATACATTGCACCGTAATGGCTACCGCATTAAAAATCTGATCAGTGTCCCCGCCGAGACAATACACAATAGCGCCGGCGCCCATGGCGGCCGCTGTCCCGGTCTCTGCCTGGCAGCCCCCGACTGCGCCGGCAATGGAAGCACGTTGCTCCATAATAAGTGCAATGCCTGCCGCAATGAGCATGGCTTCCAGAATTTTTTGATCGTCGATGTGATGAATCTCTTGCAGGGTATACAACACACCCGGCATGATACCGCTGGCGCCGGCCGTAGGTGCGGCTACTACGCGACCCATGCACGAGTTAACTTCCTTGGCGGCAAGTGCCCGCGCAATCAGTTGTTGAAATTCTTTTGAAAGGACAGGCGTTGGATAACGATAAACTTTTTTGGCGCCGTTGTTAATCATGCCCGAGCGCGATGTCATGTCTTCCTCCAGGCCCGTGTGCACGGCATCTTTCATGACGGCCCAGGCGGTGGCGAGTCCTTGCCAGGTATCGGCTTCGGCCCTGTCCTTTTGGGTGCGTTCATATTCCAGCACCACCTGGTGCAGGGCAAGCGAGTGCTGTTCGCTGTAAAGCTTCCAGTCGCGGAAAGATTCAAATAAAAAGGCCATGATGCGTCGGTTTAGGTTGCGCGAAGTTCCACTATTATCGAGTAACCGGCAAACAGTTATACTGTGAGAACGGCTGGCGCTTTTAATCGGTTCAATATGGGATGTGCGGTTATCAGGATCAGCGAACTTCTGAGTATACTTGAGCCCGAATGAAGAAGATTCTTATACTGGTTTTAATACTTGTCTGCACACAGGTTCATGCGCAGGAAGAAAACTTCTGGCATGTGCTGGCGCAGGTGGGGTTCGAAAAAAAGAAAGACCCCGCCGGCTACGAAATGGAAGTGCCCGTATTCAGCAAATACCTGAAAACATTTCAGGGCAAGAAGGTGTCGTTGAAAGGATACATTATACCGCTGGATGAGCTGGGCGGGCAGGGAAAATTTATGTTGTCGTCCATGCCGTTTAATCTGTGCTTCTTCTGCGGTGCGGCCGGTCCTGAAACCGTTGTTGAGATAGAGTCGGCAAAGAAAGTGAAATTTTCTTCGAAGCTGATTGTGATGGAAGGTGTGCTGGTGTTGAATCAGAACGACCCCAATCACCATATGTATATATTAAAATCCGCAACCCTTATCCAATAATATTATCGCGTATGAAATCTACCGTACCCTTATTGTTTTTACTGGCAGGCTCCGTGGCATCTTTTGCACAGTCGGCCGATGAGTCGGCAATCCGGCAGATCTACAATGCCGAGCTCACGCAGGGACAATGCTATCCGATGCTGGAATACCTTACGACTCGTATCGGTGCCCGCCTCAGCGGTTCGCCCGGCGCAGCCGCAGCCGTAGAGTGGACACGCCATGAAATGGACAACTTTGCAGACTCGGTAAGGCTGCAGCCTGTGATGGTACCCCACTGGATTCGTGGACAAAAAGAAATTGGCCGCGTACTCAATGCTAAAAAACGCGGCGTGGTGGACTTCAACGTATGTGCTCTCGGCATGTCAGTAGGCACAGGACCGGAAGGTGTAACCGCCAATGTAGTGGAAGTAAAAAGCTTTGATGAATTGAAACAGCTTGGCGAAAAGAAAGTAAAAGGCAAGATTGTTTTCTTTAACCGCCCGATGGACCCTACGCGCGTGAATACATTCGAAGCGTATGGCGGTGCCGTTGAGCAACGCGCCCTCGGCCCTTCCGAAGCTGCCAAATACGGAGCGCTTGCCGTTATTGTGCGATCAATGGGTGTTAACCCCGAAGACTATCCGCACACAGGCGGACTCCGCTATACGCCCAACATTGTAAAATTGCCCGCCGTTGCCATCAGCACACGTCACGCCGATGCACTGAGCAAATTGCTGAAAGAAGAAAAGGATCTTCAGTTTTATATGGAGACACATTGCGAGACACTGGCCGATGCACCGTCCTTTAATGTGATAGGAGAAATAAAGGGCTCCGAATATCCGGATGAGATAATTGTAGTAGGTGGACATTTGGACTCCTGGGACCTGGCACAAGGCGCGCACGATGATGGTGCCGGTTGCGTACAGTCCATGGAAGTACTCCGTTTGTTTAAAATGATGGGCTACAAACCCAAGCGTACCATTCGCGCCGTTATGTTTATGAATGAAGAGAACGGTTTGCGCGGCGGCATAGAATACGCCAGGCAAGCGGAGCTGAGAAAAGAAAAACATATTGCCGCCATTGAATCGGATGAAGGAGGTTTTACACCACGCGGTTTTACAATGACTGCCGATGAAAAAGTAGTGTCTACCATAAAAAGCTGGAAACCGCTGCTGGAACCTTATGGACTTACAGACATTGGCCGCTCGGGTGGCGGCGCCGATATTGGACCACTGCAACCGCAAGGTGTGCCGATCATCGGATTCCTGCCAGACTCACAACGCTACTTCGATTATCATCACACGCCGGAAGACACATTTGATAAAGTAAGCAAGCGTGAGCTGGAGCTCGGCGCGGCTTCCATGGCAGCGTTGGTTTATCTGATTGATCAGCATGGGTTGAAGTAAGCGTCGGGACAGACTTTAATCATAGTAAAGCGAGGGTTATTCCGGAGAGGATAACCCTTCGTTTTTTAGTGTCCACAATACTTTAAGCTCCGTAATCATGCTGTTGGCCATGGTGGAGTTTTGATCCATTGCGCAAGTTCTCTTCAAGTTTTTAAGAGGTGGCGGATTTATTTTCAAACTTTTTTTATCCGGAAATGAAAGGCCTGTTCTTTGCCGGGATTGGTTTTTCGGAAGGTACATGCTTGTTGTAACACAACTTCCGCGTTGTTCTTTTTGGGTGATGTCGATAACTCCATAATTTTCCTCTTTGGACAATCCGTCACGTAATGTGGGGTATGCAATTAGGCAATTGCTCTAGCTTTCAAGCTTGCCGATATTTTTCACAATTGTTTTAATTACAATGCTTTACACATTTCTTAAAATAATCTTAACCCGTTTTTAAAATTCTTAATTGATTTCTAATCCGATTTAGGTGCGCTGGATGAGGTGGGTAATAGGAAGCTATCACGCAATGTGATAGCTTTATTTGTATAAAAATTCACCCAAATGGTATTAAGTAGATTGAAAAAAAGAATTGTGATCGTTGATCAGAACGACAAGATTCGTGAAGGTGTTGGTTTTGCCATTGAGCGTAATGCCAACTACATGCTGGTAAATACGTACGCTAATTGCCGCGATGCTGTAAAGCAGTTGCTGAAAGATTGTCCCGATTTAATTATCATGGACCTGATCTTTTCCGAAGATGATGGATTGGAAGGAATCCGTATGATGAAGGAGCGATATCCTTTCGCCGAGATTATGGTTTATACGGACATTGATTCCATCGATGTGATTAACGACGCATTGAGTGCCGGCATCAGCGCATACATTATGAAGGACATCGTCTTTGCAGACTTTCTTCATTCCGTAGAGCTGGTTCTCAGCGGAGGGGCAGTGCTGAGTTCCAAAGTAACGAAGAAAGTAATCAGCTTCTTTCACGTTAACCCTTCTACACCTCTATCGGACAGAGAGACTTCTGTTCTGAAACTGATAACGTTGGGCAAAACGTATTCGGAGATCGCCATCGGATTGAATATTTCCGTTGAGACATCGAAAACGCATATCCGTAACATCTACCGTAAACTCAATGTTAACTCAAAATCCGAGGCGGTTAGAAAGGCTTTAAATGAACGGTTAATTCCCGTAGGATCAGAATAATTCATAGTCGGCAGACATGGTTTACTTAATTTTGTTTGGGTGTGTTCTGTACCCCATAACAGCTTCAAAACGCCTTGCGATACCCCACGAATACCGAGAATGGGGTATAGATCACTGACCAAAATAGGGGGAGCAAGCGATTTTCTGCCAACAGGTACTTCATGACTTTTAGGTTTTAACATTAACCTAACAAATATGATGAAGTATCTACTGTTAAGTGTGGTAGTGCTAGTCTCATGCGCAAGCGTTTTTGCGCACGACAAGGCTTCCACAAAAATGACTTCGGCAGAATACGACTTGTCCGAAGCGAGTGTATTGAACAAGGAGACAGCCGGTGTCCACGGGATGTGGATGCAGGAGCGAACGGTATCAGGCCGTGTCACATCAACGGAAGACGGATCAGGACTTCCGGGCGTAAACGTAATATTAAAGGGAACTACCAACGGAACAGCGACCGATGCACAAGGTAACTATTCCCTGAGCGTACCGGGTACCGGCGGTGTGCTGGTATTTTCATTCATCGGTTTTCAATCGCAGGAAATAGAAATCGGAGACAGAGGTAAAGTAGATGCGCTCCTCGCGCAGGATGTTACCCAGTTATCGGAAATCGTTATTACCGGTGCGATGGGTTTGCAAAAGCAGGCGAAAGAATTGGGATACGCAGCATCTACCATTTCCAGTAAAGATCTCACTATGGCCAAGGCGGTTGATGTGGCGCAGTCTTTAAATGGTAAAATTTCCGGCGTAAACGTAACAACAACCAACAGCGGTGTTTTTCAAAATTCGAAAATCAACATCCGCGGTATCCGGTCCTTAACCGGGAACAACCAGCCGATGCTTGTCGTAGACGGCGCCCAGGTTCCGCTCTCGTTATTGTATTCCATCTCTCCGGAGGACATTGCAGACATGACGGTTCTTAAAAGTGGTGCTTCGGCAGCCTTGTATGGTCCCGATGCCGTGAACGGTGTATTGGTGGTAACAACCAAAAGAGGCAAGACAAATCAAAATCCTACCGTCTCTATAACATCTTCGTACCAGGCTTCACGCGTGGCATACTTCCCAAAGTTGCAGCATGAGTTCGGTGCCGGTGCCGGCGAAGTTATCGATCAATATGGTAACTATGGCTACGTGCCGTACGAGAACCAGATATACGGCCCCCGCTTCGATGGCAGCATGCAGGACATTGGCGTACACATAGAAGACGGTTCCATTCAAAGTGGACCATACAGCAATCTTCATAAAAAGGACAAAGTAAATTTCTGGAACACTGGATCTATTTTCCAGAATACAGTATCGTTGACCGGAAGTGATTATTTTCTGTCGGTGCAGGATGCAAACATCAAGGGCCTGATGCCCGGCGACAAAAACAGAAGGACAACCATCCGCTTTAACGGCGATAAGAAAATCAACAAATTCTCTGTAAGCTATGGCATTGGCTATACGCTGCAGAACTCGGATGTTGTAAATGAAAATCAATTGCAAAACCTGTACGCGGGGTCCTATTCCGGTAGTATCATGTTTGCCGTATTGCAAACACCCGATAACGTGCCGTTGCTGGATTATAAAGATCCTAACAACAAGTTTTCGCAATACTCCAATTACTACAATGAGTTTGCGATCAGTCCTTATTGGATCATCAACAACCTGCGCTCCAAAAGCAAGTCCAACAACCTGATCGGAAATGCAACGCTGGCTTACGAAATAGCGCCATGGTTGAAAGCGACGGCGCGTCTGAACGCTACCGTAAACAATATGCGCACAGATAACATTCAGAATCCGCTGGTGGTGTCCGACTGGGCAATTTCCAAAACCGGTGGCAACCGAAACAGCACACAATATTTTAATGCAAAAGGTGCGTTGTTTAACGATAATGCTTATACAGCCTTGTTAAACATTGACTACTTTCTGAATGGCAAGACCAACATCACCAACGACTTTACGGTGTCCTATCTGGCCGGTGGAAACTTCAGACAGAATAATGAAAAGGATGTTGCCGTAAGCGGTAACAACCTGGTGGTGCCTGGCCTCTATAACGTATCGGTTCGAAGCGGCGATGCTATTATTCCCGGATATGGCAATGGCTCTCTGATTCCGTACAACAATGCGGGTAACTACAACTACACGCTGTTAACCAGAAGAGTTTCGGCCTATGGAACGGTGGGTTTTGGATTTAAAGACTGGGCATTCCTCGAACTGACCGGAAGAAACGATTGGGACAGCCGCCTGGCGAAAGCAAACCGTTCCTTCTTCTACCA
>JAESFU010000694.1_pt1 | contig 13220 bp, 11 predicted proteins | sample 9269461 | NCBI WGS metagenome assembly JAESFU01 (sample SAMN14502556, study PRJNA617107) | algae metagenome | isolation source: Stenomitos rutilans HA7619-LM2 and co-occurring heterotrophs from cave walls | place: USA: Waikapalae cave, Hawaii | collected 2009-07-28
TCTTTCATGATTAAATTTTTGGGTTTCTGTTTGGTTGTATTGGGTGCTTTTCGGGTGTTGCTATATCGAGAGAATCTTGGCGATCCTCATAGACTCGTCATCAATTTCGTGGTGGCTTTTCATGATGGTATCAAAATCGTTGTACACCATCTTGTTGTCCTTGATGCCTACCATCACGTCATTCTTTCCGTTCAGTAAACCTTCTACGGCGGCAATGCCCATGCGGCTTGCCAGCACGCGATCGAAGTAGGTAGGAGAGCCGCCGCGTTGCAGGTGTCCTAATACCGTTACTTTGATATCGAAGTACGAAGAACGCTCGGCTACACGTTTGGCCAGCGTGTGCGCATCGCCAATCTTGGAGCCTTCGGCTACGATAACAAGATTTGACTTCTTGCTGGTTTCCTCGCCCTCGCCAAGTTTTTCATAAAGTTCCTCAAACGATTGATCTTCTTCCGGAATAACCACGGCCGTTGCGCCGCCGGCGATGCCGCTGTTGATGGCGATGTAACCGGAGTTACGGCCCATCACTTCAATAAAGAAAAGACGGTTGTGGGACAATGCGGTGTCGCGAATCTTGTCGATCGCTTCCACGACGGTGTTGGTAGCAGTGTCGTAGCCGATGGTATAATCTGTGCCTGACAAATCGTTATCAATGGTGCCGGGTATACAGATGGAAGGGAACTGAAACTCCTGGTAGAACTTGTGCAGGCCGGTGAATGTCCCATCGCCGCCGATGGCCACCAACGCATCGATACCTTCGGTGCGCAGCTTGCCCATCGCCTTTACGCGACCTTCGGGCGTGCGAAACTCTTTGCTGCGGGCCGACTTCAATACGGTACCTCCGCGCTGCAGAATGTTGCCAACCCAGCGGGCGTCCAGTTTTTCAAAATCACCTTCAATCATTCCTTCATATCCGCGCATGATACCTACACATTCAATCTTGTAATAGGCGCAGGCGCGCACTACGGCACGGATGGCTGCGTTCATGCCGGGAGCATCGCCGCCGGATGTGAACACTCCAATCTTCGAAATTTTATTGCTCATCTGGTCAAAAAATCCATCAAAAATAATGGACGGTTAATATTTTACAATCAATTAATTTATGATTCGGACTTCAAACGTTTGAAATAATTTATTAAGCCGTTTGTTGATGAATCGTGCGATGTGATTTCGCCGGCGGAAGACAGCTCGGGGAGAATTTTTTTCGCCAGCACTTTGCCCAGCTCTACGCCCCACTGATCGAAGCTGAAGATATTCCACACAATGCCCTGCACAAAGATCTTGTGCTCGTACATGGCAATGAGACTTCCCAATGTCTCCGGCGTAAGTTTTTTGAAGAGAATACTGTTGCTCGGGCGGTTGCCATCGAATACGCGCAAGGGTGCGTGAACAGCAATCGCATCGCGGTCCATGCCCGCAGCTTTCAGCTCGGCTTCCACTTCTTCGCGCGTTTTACCGTGCATGAGCGCTTCGGTTTGGGCGAAGTAGTTTGATAAGAGTTTTGCATGATGATCGCCAATCGGATTCTGGCTGACGGCCGGTGCAATGAAATCGCACGGGATTATCTTGGTGCCCTGGTGGATGAGCTGATAGAAAGCGTGTTGTCCATTGGTGCCCGGCTCGCCCCAGATTACCGGACCGGTCTGATACGTAACCGGTTCGCCGGTGCGGTCCACCGACTTGCCGTTGCTTTCCATATTGCCTTGCTGAAAGTATGCGGCAAAGCGATGCATGTACTGATCGTACGGAAGAATGGCTTCCGATGCGGCACCGAAAAAGTTGTTATACCATACGCCGATGAGCGCCAGCAATACCGGAATGTTCTTGTCGAATTTCTCTGTTTTGAAATGCTGGTCCATGGCATGCGCGCCGGAAAGCAGCTTCTCGAAGTTCTCATACCCAAGGGTACAGGCAATGGACAATCCGATGGAAGACCAGAGTGAGTAACGGCCACCAACCCAGTCCCAGAATACAAACATGTTCTCGGGCGCAATACCGAATTTGGTTACTTCCGATTGGTTGGTGGACACGGCCACAAAGTGTTTGGCCACCTCGCCGTTATTGGTTTTCTCGAGGAACCATGTGCGCGCCGATGTGGCGTTGGTCATGGTCTCTTGTGTGGTAAAAGTTTTGGAGGCAATGATGAAGAGCGTTGTCTCCGGATTGAGATGCTTCAGTGTCTCTGCGATATGCGTACCGTCTACATTGGACACGAAGTGCGGCGTGATGTTTTTCCAGTAAGGCTTCAGGGCTTCCGTTACCATGTACGGTCCCAGGTCCGAGCCACCGATACCGATGTTCACAATGTCTGTGATGGCTTTGCCGGTGGTACCTTTCCAGGTGCCGTTCTGCAGGTTTGCCGAGAAGGACTTCATCTGCGCGAGTACTTTGTTTACCTCGGGCATTACGTCTGTGCCGTCCACCAGCACAGGTGTGTTGCTCTGGTTGCGCAGGGCTACGTGCAGCACCGAGCGGCCTTCGGTCTGGTTGATGGCTTCCCCGCGGAACATCGCATCGATGGCATCTTTCAGAAATACTTCGTCGGCCAGTGCCAGCAATTCTTTGATGACTTCGGTGTTGATAATGTTCTTGGAATAATCTACCAGGATGTCGTTGAACGTTGCGTGAAATTTTTCGAAGCGCTGCGGATCGTCTTCAAATAATTCGCGCATGTGTGTGGCCTGCATGGTTAGGAAAATCATTTCCAGTTTTTGCCATGCTGTTGTCTCGGTGGGGTTCTGGTTTGGTAGCATAGTTTCTAAAAAAAGTGAAGGTGCGAAGATAGGGGTTGAGGGGGGAAGGGTAAAGCAGAAAGCTTAAAAGCAAAAAGCTTAAAGTGGCGTTTGACCAGGTTATCGCTGGCAAACGACTTTAAGCTTTTTGCTTTCTGCTTTACACTTTTTGTCCGAAGGTTTTCAGACGCTATTTTTTGAATTTGTTCATGAGCATGGCGAGCTTTTCTTCCATACTTGCTTCTTTCTCGGGAGCCTTGGTGGCGCCGCCTTGATTACCACGGTTATCGCTGCGACGATTGTCGTTACGGTCGCCACGACGATCGTTTTTGCCGCGCGCCGGCGTGCTCTCGGCCGGCACCTGGTCGGCAAACGGGTTGCTCTTCATGGAGAGGCCGATGCGCTTGCGTGGCACGTCCACTTCTACCACCGTAGCAAATACTTTCTGCTGCACGGCTACTACCTCTTTCGGGTCTTTAATAAACTTGTCGGAGAGGTGGCTGATGTGTACCAGGCCATCCTGGTGCACGCCGATGTCGACAAAGGCGCCGAAGTTGGTAACGTTGGTAACAATGCCCGGCAGCTTCATGCCGATCTTCAGGTCGGCGATGCTGTTCACGCCATCGGTAAAGCTGAAAATCTCGAACGTCTGGCGCGGATCGCGGCCTGGCTTTTCAAGCTCTTTTACAATATCCGTCAGGGTAGGGAGACCTACTTTTTCAGTCACATATTTCTTCAGATCGAGCTGTTTGCGCAGCTCGCCACTGCTCATCAGGTCTTTTACAGAGCAGCCCAGGTCGGCCGCCATCTGTTCAACAATCGGATAACTCTCGGGGTGTACGCCGCTGGAATCCAGCGGGTTTTGCGCTTCGCGGATGCGCAGGAAGCCTGCCGCCTGCTCGAATACTTTTTCACCCAGGCGCGATACTTTCATCAACGACTCGCGATCTTTAAAAGGACCATTCTGGTTTCTGAACTCCACAATGTTTTTGGCCAGGGAAGAACTCAGTCCCGATACGTACGACAGCAACTCTTTACTGGCCGTATTCACTTCCACGCCTACGGAGTTCACGCAGCTCATCACCACGTCGTCCAGTCCCTGTTTCAGTTTGGTCTGTTCTACATCGTGCTGGTATTGGCCTACACCAATGGATTTCGGATCGATCTTTACCAGCTCCGCCAGCGGATCGGTGAGGCGTCTGCCAATGGACACAGCGCCGCGAACCGTTACGTCCTTATCCGGAAACTCATCGCGGGCGGCTTCGGATGCCGAGTATACGGATGCACCGCTTTCGTTTACCATCACGATCAGAATCTTGTTGTCCAGCCCGATGGACTTGGCAAAGCTTTCTGTTTCGCGACCGGCCGTGCCGTTACCGACGGCAATCGCTTCGATTTTATATTGCTCGCACAGGGCCTTGATCAGCGCGCCGGCCTTGGCCGTTTCGCGTTGCGGCTCATGCGGATAGATTACATCGTGGTGCAGCAGCTTTCCCTGGCGATCGAGACAAACCACTTTACAGCCTGTGCGGAAGCCGGGGTCCAATGCGAGTACATTCTTCTGTCCCAATGGCGCCGCCAACAACAATTCTTTCAGGTTGGATGCAAATACTTTGATGGCCTCCTCGTCGGCTTTCATCTTGGACTCCATGCGTACTTCGGTTTCCAGCGAGGGGCGGATGAGGCGCTTGTAGCTGTCTTTTACAGCCAGCTTAACTTGCTCTGCGGCAGCGTTTTCGCCTTTCACATATTGACGTTCGATTGAACTTACGGCCAGCTCTTCCGGCGGGTAGATGTCCAGGGCCAGAATGCCTTCTTTCTCGCCGCGGCGCATGGCCAGCAAACGGTGCGAAGGTGTTTTACTCACAGGTTCATTCCACTCAAAGTAGTCTTTGAACTTCTGGCCTTCGTTTTCTTTTCCTTTCAGTACGCGCGATTCTACGAGTCCCTCTGTCCAGAAGATTTCGCGCACGTTTTTACGCGTATCCGGATTCTCACTGATCCACTCTGCTATAATATCGCGGGCACCGTCCAGGGCTTCGTCCAGCGTGGCTACGCCTTTCTCCTGATCGATAAAGGTTTGGGCGAGGGTATTCAGGTCAAACTTCTCCTGGTCAAACAGTTTCTGCGCCAGCGGTTCAAGTCCTTTCTCCTTGGCCACGCTTGCGCGCGTTTTGCGCTTGGGCTTGTAAGGCAGGTAAATGTCTTCCAGCTCGGCGAGCGTTTCGGCACCGATAACGGCCGACATCAGTTCAGGGGTAAACTTGCCCTGCTTTTCAATCGAGGTAATGATCGCCTCGCGACGTTTATCCAGTTCGCGCAGCTGGTCGATGCGATCGCGGATGTTGGCGATCATCACTTCGTCCATACTGCCCGTCATTTCCTTGCGGTAGCGCGAGATAAAAGGAATGGTTGCGCCTTCGGCCAGCAAGTCGCCTAAAGCTTTAACATTTTTTAGCGGCTGTGCGAACTCCTTTGCTATCTGTTCTACCCACCGTGCGAGATTCTCTTGTTCCATAATTTCTTAACAGGTCGGCAAAAATAGAAGAAGGTTTGTAACCTGCAACACTAGTTTTGCCTAATGGAAATGTACCAAAAACCGGCGACAACCTGATGCGTTGGAGGCCACAAACATAGCGGCGGGCGATTCATGGAAAAGTGGAAGTGGGGAGGCGAGCAGGAGTTGGGAGCTGAAAGTTGAAAGACGAAAATTTAGAATATAGACTTTACGTTAAAAGATTCTTGAACGGTGGGCGAGTCGTGCGTGTCTTTTTTAATGCGTCAATAAAATTTCCCAAGCCATGCATCCAATCCCGAATAACTAACGTAATATTACGGTACGAAGAAGATATGGGGATAACCAAGTCAGAACTATTTAAAAAACGCCAGAACAGGACAGCGACGTTGGCAAAGGCATTCGATCACCCGGCCAGAGTGGCCATACTCGAATACCTGCTGAGCGAACAAACCTGTATCTGCAATGATCTGGTGGATGTACTTCCGCTTTCCCAGTCCACCATTAACCAGCACCTGAAGGAGCTGAAGCAAATCGGCATCATTAAAGGAGAAGTGGAAGGGCCTAAAGTCAATTACTGCATCGACGAAAATGTGTGGGAGGAAGCGCGGGACATCTTCCTGAACATGTTCTCCAAATTTGTGAAGCGCGACAACTGCTGCTGATTTTTTTTGCCTTGTTATACCGTAATATTACAATAATACATTAACTATTTATCCGATGGAAACCACCGAATCATCCGAACAGCTTAAGCAATTAGTGAAAGAAAAGTATGGACAGATTGCTGAACAAAGCAAAGATCAGAATATGTCCAGTTGCTGTGGTGCCACCTCCGGGTGCTCAACCATTGACTATACCGTAATGGCCGACGACTACACCAATCTGAAAGGATATGCTGCCGATGCCGACCTTGGCTTGGGTTGTGGCTTGCCAACCGAGTATGCTCGCATTAAAGAGGGTGATACCGTAGTGGATCTGGGTTCGGGCGCCGGGAATGACTGCTTTGTGGCACGCTCCATCGCAGGCGAACGCGGCAAGATTATCGGGATTGATTTTACCGGGAAGATGATTGAGAAGGCGAGGATCAACGCGGCCAGGCTTGGCTACACCAATGTTGAATTCCGGCAAGGCGATATTGAGAATATGCCACTCGCAGCAGGTGTAGCAGATGTAGTGGTGAGCAATTGCGTACTGAACCTGGTACCCGACAAGAAACAGGCGTTTACAGAGACATTCCGTGTGCTGAAAAAGGGTGGACATTTTAGCATATCGGACATTGTGCTGGTGGGCGAACTGCCCGATGGACTCAAGAAGAGCGCCGAAATGTATGCAGGCTGCGTTTCCGGTGCGATTCAAAAAGATGAATATCTGTCCATCATCGATAAGGCTGGTTTTCAGGACATCGTTGTCCAAAAGGAAAAACGGATTACGCTTCCCGACGAAATATTAAAAGAATATCTGTCGCCGGATCAGATCCATGAATTCAATACAGGGAAGACCGGCATCTTCAGCATGACGGTGTATGCTCAAAAACCCGAGAACTGTTGCGCACCAGGATGCTGCGACTAGCATTTTGATAATGTCTGCCAGAATTTAGAAATCATACCAACACCCCAGTACCCTACGCGATGCATTCTTCCGGTAATAACCTGTACGCACCAATCGTTAAAAACATTCAGCAGTTTATAAACGAATTTGATCAGATCCCCGCAGAGCGTAAACGCATGCTCCGGGGACTGGCCTTGTTTGTTAAGGATAAAATTAACGCGGGCGAAAATGCGGAGCTGATCTTTATCTGCACGCACAATTCCCGCCGGAGTCACATCTCACAGATTTGGGCACAGACGGCCGCCGCATATTATAACGTTCCGAATGTAATGGCGTATTCCGGAGGGACAGAGGCCACGGCTTTTAATCCGCGTGCCGTAAAAGCCTTGCAGCATGCAGGCTTTGGAATTACGAAAATTACGGAAGGGACAAATCCGGTATATCAGGTAAAATTTGCCGGGGATGCGCCTGCGCTGAACGTATTCTCTAAAAAATATGAAGACGGGGAGAATCCCCAAAAAGAGTTTGCAGCTGTCATGACCTGTTCACATGCTGATCAGCATTGTCCCGCAGTGGCCGGTGCTTCCATTCGCATTTCCCTGCCATTTGATGACCCGAAAGATTTTGATGATACACCACTGGAAGCAGCCCGGTATGCGGAGCGTGTCCATCAAATCGGGCGGGAGATCTTGTATGCTTTTTATTTAAATGCTTAAAACGTCAGAATTTTAGTGTTGAGAAGTTGTGATGTAAGCATGCAGCTGTTTTCTATTTTATAATTGCTAATGGAAGCATAAGGTCGACAAATTCATTTCATTTTTCCAAGCGACCATTCTCATCAAGAATGTATTTGTTACCTTCCCAGTCTGTAACCTCAATCTCGTCCTCGGTTAGTTTAATAGCGTCTAGCCCATCTTTCGTTACAAAAATATCTTTGGCCGAGAAGCTCCACTTCACATTTCCTCTGATATCGATTCTTTTAATCTCCACCTCTCCATGAATGATATAGTCACCTTTAAAAGAGTGAATTGCGAAACATGTGGCAGAATCAAATTCCCGTCTCCAGTTCAATTTTAATTCCGGTAACGTAAAGGAGTAAACAGTATTTGAACAGCAGAGAAGTAGAATCTCTTGGGTATGAATAAATGAGTTGGTGTAAACACCAGTTGCTCCTTGAGTCTCGCAAATTATTGCACTTGCGATTTTTTGTCCATCCTTCGTGATCCTGATTCCGTGTTTTGATGATGGTTGAAATTCACCATTGAAATAAACCGTGTCGTAAATATTAAAATTATCGGTTGATCCTATTTTATAGTTAGGATCATTTACAATGTCCACTATGTATTCTTTGAATTTTAATTCCATTTGAAAAAGATCACATATTACCAATCGAATATAGTACAGAACTTCAATTGTGTTGGGATCTCCCGCGACAAGTCAATTCAGGAATAGAGAATTCATGCGTAAATCTTTTTCAGTAGAACAGTAAACCTGTAGCATTACTTTTCAGGAATATTATATCCCCATGTAAAGCGAAATCAGGAGTAATACTGTCGCGTTGCTCTTCCATCAGGAATAGCACAAAGCAATGTCCACCAACTTCAGGATTAAGCAAAGAACCGGTAAACCCCACAGCGTGAAATAGCACAAAAGCGTAAGGTATTTCAGGAATAACATGTCACCGCTATAAAAAACGTTATCGGTTTTGCGGTACGACAATCCTTATCTGGTTTGCGATAAACCACAGCTGGTTTACGATAATCCTTACCTGGTTTATGACAATCCTTATCTGGTTTACGATAAACCACATCTGGTTTATGGCAATCCTTACCTGGTTTAACGCATCTTCTACCAGCATTTAATCAACCCGTATCGGATATAACGTGCTTTGTATCAGCAAAATATCAACACTTGTTCGTATTGAAATGTATCCTGATAGTAATGTATCGAGTCAAAAATGTCTTCGGGTGTCACGGTAGTTTTTTCCGGTGATCTGTAAGGGTTATGTAAATGGGATGAAGCGTTTCTGGTCATCGCTCACCTTGTAGTTCAGCGCCGAGGTGGTGCCGCCGGTAACGTCTACGGTTACGCCGGTAATCATGCCGGCGGCGTCGGAGGCGAGGAAGGTGGCCACGTTGGCGATGTCTTGCATGAGGGGCATGCGCTTGAGCATGGTGTCGTTTCGGAGCTGGTTGATGATGAATTCCACGGCTTCGCCGCCCTGTTGTATGGCTTCGGCAAATACGCGCGAATCGGGCGAGCCGGCAGAACGAATATTAACGACGCGCACGCCGAAGATGCCCAGCTCGCTGGCGAGATTTCTAGAGAAGCTCTCTACGGCGCTGCATGCCGGACCAAAGCCGCCAACTTCCGGATAGCCAATGCCACCGGGTGTAGCGGTGAGGGACAATATGCAACCTGATTTCTGCTGCTTCATGATTTTAGCCACAGCGGTACCCGTGATAAACAAGGTCTGCATGGCAATCTGGACAGGGCGAACAAAATCTTCCGGGGGCATCTCGATCAGTGGTACGTCCTGTTTGGGTTGCCAGTCGATGGCGTTGTATGAAATATCAATTGTCCCGGCCTGTTGCTGTACGCTCTTCAGATATTGGTCTACGGCGTTTGCATCCAGCGCATCTACCACGGCGGCATGGGCGCGGCCACCATCGGCTTTAATGGCATCGGCTATCTTTTGCACCGAGGCGAGGTTGCGGCCCGAAAGAAAAACGGTAGCGCCGGCCCTGGCAAAAGCCTTGGCAACGGCACTCCCCAGCGAACCGCCGGCGCCATAGATTACTGCATTTTTTGTTTGAAGCATAGTGTGTTTGTGGTTATAGGATCGATCACCAAAGCTAGGTTTTACAGCCCGAACCGGTACGGTGCGATTATGACTTTTGGCCGGGGGCATTGCGACAGGGGCAGGATAGACGGAAATTGCCCGAGACCTGGTATATTTGAATTTTACAATACGCCATGGCTATTACATCGCTGGAAGAATTTTACGAAGAAACATCGTCGCTGCTTCCCGACGGCATCCATAAAGAGATCGGGCACTTCAACGTGTTCCGTATAGACGAGGTGCACGCCAACCTGCGCAAGAAAAACGTGATGCCTTACAACCGTCGCGCCTACTATAAGATCAGCCTCATCAGCGGCCGCAACAAAGCCGAGTATGCCGACAAGGTTATTGACATCGAGAAGAATGCCCTGCTCTTTGCCACGCCCAAAATTCCCTATCACTGGTTGCCGCAAGATGACCAGCAGTTCGGTAACTTCTGCATTTTTACCGACGACTTCCTGATTCAAAACAAGAGCGGTGTGGTGCTCGATGATCTGCCCATTTTTCAGTCCGGGGGCTATCCGGTATTTCAACTTTCAGATGAAGAAGTAAGCGATATTGATTTCATTTTCAAAAAGATGCATAAAGAGATTGCATCCGATTATGTATATAAGTACGATCTCCTTCGTAATTATGTACTGGAGTTAATACACTATGGGCAGAAGTTACAGCCCGCCACGTTGCAACACCCGAAGCACACGGCTTCGGCGCGGGTGTCGTCGTTATTTATCGAGTTATTGGAGCGGCAGTTTCCCATTGAGTCGCCGCACCAGAAGATCAGCCTGCGCACGGCCAAAGACTTTGCCGACCGCCTGGCGGTGCACGTAAATCACCTCAACAAAGTGTTGAAAGAGAACACGGGCAAGACTACCACGGAGATCATCAGCAACCGCATTATACAGGAGGCTAAAATTCTCCTCAAGCAAACGGACTGGAACATCTCGGAGATCGCCTTCAGCCTGGGGTTTGAAGAGGTGGCGCACTTCTCCAACTTTTTCAAGAAGCAGACTTCGCTGGCGCCGGTTTCTTTTCGTGAGTAGCACCCAGATTTGATTTTCGCAAATATCGGATTGATGTTTGCAAACAGGGGGCAGCCGCCTCACACCATCTTTGTGTCATCATTAAAAGACAAAGAATCATGAGCACAAAGAACAAGATCGCCCTGGTTACAGGCGGTAGCCGCGGACTCGGAAAGAACATGGCGCTGAGCCTGGCCAAAAAAGGTTTCGACGTAATACTTACATACAACAGCAAGAAGGATGATGCCGAAACGGTAGTAGCCGAAATTGAAAAGGCAGGACAGAAGGCCGCCGCCCTGCAGTTAAATACGGGCGACGTAAAATCGTTCGATAAATTCTGGCAGGACATCGCCACGGTGTTACAGAAAACGTTCAACGCCGATCGCTTCGACTTCCTCATCAACAACGCCGGCATCGGCATGAACACGCCCTTCGGCAAAACGGATGAAGCGAGCTTCGATACGTTGATGAACATCCACTTCAAGGGAGTTTATTTTCTTTCGCAGGGTGCATTGTCCCACATCAACGATGGTGGCCGCATCATTAACATCTCTACGGGGCTTGCGCGTTTCTCGGTGCCGGGCTATGGCGCGTATGCTGCCATGAAAGGCGCTATTGAAACATTGTCGCGCTACATGGCCAAGGAGCTTGGCGCCAGGGGCATTGCCGTAAACGTGGTGGCGCCGGGCGCTATTGAAACAGATTTCGGCGGTGGACACGTACGCGACAATGAGGACACCAACAAGTGGGTTGCCTCGGTTACGGCGCTGGGCAGAGCCGGTGTGCCGGATGATATTGGCGGGGTAGTGGCTTTTCTATGTACGGAAGAAGCGCGCTGGATCAATGCGCAGCGGATTGAAGTATCAGGCGGGATGAATTTGTAGGCGGGTTTTTAAATCCCTTCCACAGAGGACACAGAGGAATGCAGGAGTTGCACAGAGGGAATACCTTTGTGTAACTCTTTGCTTCCGTTCCCCGCATTTTTCTGTGTCCTTCCGTGCATTCTGTGAGCAACAATGCTTACGAATACGGAGCTTACAGAAAGCACAGCATTACAGAAATTTTTAAAACAATCCTCTGTGTAACGCTGTACTTGTAATAACCTTTTAGAATCAGGACTTTTTAAGATTCTCCACGCGCCCTTTCCGGAAAACCTGGCGGCCTTTATTGATTCCTTTGCGCAGCTCGCGTTGGGCTTCTTCGGGCATGGACATGATGGTTTTGCATTCGTCGGAGCAGCAGTTGTTGAATTTTTCGGCGCACGCTTTACACTGGATGAAGAGCAGGTGGCAGCCGTCGTTTTTGCAGTTGGTGTGGTCGTCGCAGGGTGCGCCGCACTGGTGGCATACGGCAATAATGTCGTCGGTGATGCGCTCGCCCAGGCGTTCATCGAATACGAAGTTCTTGCCGATGAATTTGTTTTCGAGACCTTTCTCTTTTACTTCCTGGGCATACTTGATGATGCCGCCGTCGAGCTGGAATACATTTTTGAAACCGATGTGTTTCATCCACGCGCTTGCCTTTTCGCAGCGGATGCCGCCGGTGCAATACATCAGCAGGTTTTTGTCTTTTTGATCCTTCATCAGATCTTCTGCCACCTGCAACTCTTCGCGGAACGTGTCCACATCGGGCAGGATGGCGTTTTTGAAATGTCCCACTTCGCTTTCGTAGTGGTTGCGCATATCGATGATGATCGTATCGGGATCGCTGGCGAGTTTATTAAAAGCCACAGCGTCCACGTGCGTGCCTGAATCGGTTACGTCGAAGCTGCTGTCGTCCAGGCCATCGGCCACAATCTTTTTGCGCACCAGGATTTTGAGCTTGAAGAAAGACTTGCCATCATCCTGCACAGCGATGTTGAGGCGTACGCCATGCAGCCATTCGATGCTGTACAGATACGCGCGAAATGCATCTGTTTGATCTGCCGGCACGCTGATCTGTGCGTTGATCCCTTCGCTGGCAATATAGATCCGGCCCAGAACACGGAGAGATTCCAGGCCTTTGTAAAGCTCGTTTCTGAAATCGGCAGGCGCCAGGATGTGGTGGTATTTGTAAAACGAGATGGTGACTCTCTTTTCAGAATCGGCGCGCATCTTCTCCTTGAGCAGACGGCCGTCAACGCGGTTGTATAATGCCATACGGTTGATTAATTGCAGGTTAATCGACGGCAAAGATAGGAAAGACCGGGTTGTGATAAAATCTTTAAAAACGACAAAGGCAGAGAAATACAAGGCTTGCCGGCTTACGGAATGGTACGGAAAGAGGTAGGAATAAATCGCGTGAAATTGAACACAGACCGTATGGTCTGATCTAGTTCTTGGGCTGAAGCTTTCCGCGCAGCAGCAGGTTGTATTCTTCGCAGGTAAGAATTCCCTGGTCGTTACAATAGGGACAGGTTCTGTACTCGGCCCCGAACGCACCGCGCTTGATGATGACGTGATCGCCCTTGCATGCCGGACAAACAACTTTGCCCGCAGGGCCACAGTCTATATCGTAGTTCATGGACAATACTTCGCCCACTTTTTTGGCTTCTACTGACTTTTCCTTCAGAAACTCTGTCTCTG
>JAESFU010000695.1_pt1 | contig 13206 bp, 13 predicted proteins | sample 9269461 | NCBI WGS metagenome assembly JAESFU01 (sample SAMN14502556, study PRJNA617107) | algae metagenome | isolation source: Stenomitos rutilans HA7619-LM2 and co-occurring heterotrophs from cave walls | place: USA: Waikapalae cave, Hawaii | collected 2009-07-28
CAGCTTGGCCTTCAACGGAACGGAGAAAGTCAACCCACGATCGATACACTCGTCTACGGAGTATTTCGGCGGGTCGATGGTATAATCTACAAACTCCAGTACGAAGTTTTCGCGCGAGTCGCTGATGGGAAAGTTCTCTGCGAAAACCTTATAAAGACCTTCGTTCTGTCTTTTTTCGGCTGGAGTTTCAATCTGTAAGAAATCTTTGAAAGACTGGAGTTGAAGGTCCAGAAAATCGGGGTATTCGAGGATCTTCTCAATGCCTGAGAAGTCGATTCTACCGTTAATAGTCTTCTTTGCCAAGGTATTTAACGTTTAAGTTCTTTTGGTCCTGGACGGAGAACGTATGAAAATACAAGTTTGAGTACAAATGGGAATAGACCCTGTCCCTCCCGGTTAATTTTTAACCGGGATAGACACAGGGTCTAACCGAAGCTGCCAGACGCGTACTCTATCGTCTGCAAGAAGATTACTTCAGCTCAACTTCGGCACCAGCCTCAACGAGTTGTTTCTTCAGGTTTTCTGCTTCGTCCTTAGGAAGTCCTTCTTTGATCGTTTTAGGAGCGCCATCTACTACGTCTTTAGCTTCTTTCAAGCCAAGGCCAGTCAGATCTTTCACCAATTTAACGATCTGCAGTTTGTTAGCTCCAGGAGCTTTCAATACTACGTCGAAATTAGTTTTTTCTGCAGCAGCAGCGGCACCAGCACCACCACCTGCAGGAGCTGCAACAACTGCAGCGGCAGCAGGCTCAATGCCATAGCTTTCTTTCAGGTAAGAAGCCAATTCAGTAACTTCTTTAACAGTGAGTTCAACCAGTTGATCTCCAAGTGCTTTAATATCAGCCATTTTCGTAAAATTTAATAAGTCTTGTAATTGATTAATTATTTAGATGCACGTTCTTCCAAAGCTTTCACCAAGCCTGCCACCTTTGCATTGCTGCTGCTTGTAAGCGCAGAAATAAGGTTTTTAGCAGGAGATTGAAGCGCTGCAATAACATCGCCGATGAGCTCATTTTTAGATTTAAGCTCGCTCAGCACATTTAGGTTCTCATCCCCGATAAACAGGTCTGAGTTGATGGAAGCTGCTTTCAGTACAGGTTTGCCTTCCAGTTTTACACGGAATTCCTTGATCACTTTTGCAGGCAGGTTGCCAATTTCTTTGGAGAACAATACTCCTGAAAATCCGCTCAACGAGTTAAACAAAGGTGAGAAATCCGTACCCTCTTGTCTCTCCAGGGCTTTGCGAATCAAGGTGTTTTTGTACACTTTATATTCGAGGCCGTTTTTGAAACAAAGTCTTCTGAAATTATTGATCTGTGCTACAGTGAAACCACCGGCATCAGTAATATAGAAGTGGGCGTTGTTGGCAAACTTCTCCGAAAGCTCTTCGATTATTTGTGATTTTTCTTCTCTGGTCATGTCTTTAGTTCTTAAATGCCAGCAATCGAATTCTTGTCAACTGCTATCCCCGGACTCATGGTTGTCGAAATGGTGATGCTTTTAAAGTACTCACCTTTCGCAGAAGCCGGTTTAAGCTTAGCAATAACATTGATCATTTCGACAGCATTGTCCCGGATTTTATCGGCCGAGAAGGAAGCTCTACCAATGCCTACGTGAATGATTCCTTGTTTATCAATTTTGAAGTCGATTTTACCCGCTTTTACTTCTTTCACGGCTTTACCAACTTCGAGCGTAACAGTTCCTGATTTAGGATTTGGCATGAGGCCTCTTGGACCGAGTACTTTACCCAGCTTACCAACCTTTGCCATTACAGTAGGCGTACAGATAATCACATCGATGTCTGTCCATCCACCTTCAATTTTCTGGATATAGTCATCCAGACCTACGTGATCGGCACCGGCGTCTTTTGCATCCTGAACTTTATCAGGCGTACAAAGTACCAATACGCGTACATCTTTACCAATACCGTGCGGTAAAGCTACCACACCGCGTACCATTTGATCTGACTTCTTAGGATCAACTCCTAATTTGATGTCAATATCCACGGAAGCATCGAATTTGGTGAAGGTAATGTCCTTCAGCACTTTCGCTGCATCTTCGAGCGAATACTCTTTCTCGGAATCGTATTTCGCAAGGACTGCTTTTCTGTTTTTAGAAATTTTCGCCATCGCTCTGATTATTTATCCCAAGGGGGAGTTCCTGATACTGTGATACCCAAGCTTCTTGCAGTACCTGCTACCATCTTCATCGCTGATTCAATTTTGAATGCGTTGAGGTCGGGCATTTTTGTTTCTGCAATGGTCTTCACCTGATCCCAGGTGATCGCGCCTACTTTATTACGATTAGGCTCTGCTGATCCTTTTTGCTTTTTCGCTGCATCTAAAATCAGGTTTGCTGCGGGAGGAGTTTTGATTACAAAGTCAAACGATTTGTCGTTGTAAATGCTGATCAAAACTGGCAACACTTGTCCGGGTTTGTCCTGCGTACGAGCATTGAATTGCTTGCAAAAGTCCATGATGTTAAGACCTTTTGAACCCAATGCAGGTCCGATTGGTGGTGCCGGATTAGCTGCTCCGCCTTTTACCTGTAATTTCAGATAACCAATAATTTCTTTTGCCATGTTATCTTATTCTAGCTTTTCTACCTGCATGTAACTTAATTCTACCGGAGTATTCCGGCCGAAAATTTTCACCATTACGTTGAGTTTCTTTTTGTCTTCAAAAATCTCCTCTACGTTTCCGGTAAATCCGCTGAATGGACCGTCCATTACTTTCACAGATTCACCTTTGATAAATGGTGTTTCGAGTTTTTCTTCGAGTTCGTCAATCTCATCAACTTTACCGAGAATCCTGTTAACCTCTGATTGACGAAGAGGTACTGGATCCTTGGAAGCCCCGGTTCCGTTGTTGCCGAGAAATCCGATCACGCCCGGAATGCTGTTGACAGCGTGATAAGCTTCCCCGTTCGAGAGATCTGCTGAAAGGAGAATGTAACCCGGAAAGAAGTTGCGTTCACGAACGCGTTTCTTACCGCCTCTCATTTCATATACTTTTTCAGAAGGAATCAATACTTGCGGAATGAAATCCACCAGTTTTGATCGTTCGATCTCGGTTTCCAGGTAGGATTTAACCTTTTTCTCCTGGCCACTTACGACCCTCAGAACATACCACTTTAATTCTGGCATTGCCTTCTTTATCTAAGTTCACCTGTATAAAACCAATGAAGACCGGTTTGGAAAACCCAGTCAACGCCGAAAATAACTGCGGCAAAAATGGTTGTTGCTACCAACACCAGTACTGCACTGCTCTGTAATTCGCTGTATTTGGACCAAGTTACTTTGTTCTTGACCTCATCCCAGGACTCTGTGAAATAGGTTTTTAACTTCTCCATTGATTCTTTTTTTTCGGGGCCCAAGCCCAGGTTTAAATCTGCACGGGTGGAGAGACTCGAACTCCCAGCCAATGGTTTTGGAGACCACTACTCTACCAATTGAGCTACACCCGTATTCTTCAATCAACTCCTCATTCTGGTTTTTAGGTGGCGCTCCTGTTTTTGAGCCATAAATCCACACTCAGCCCAAAAAGGGACTGCAAAAATAGAGGATTGATATAGAAAATAAAAGCGTTCTTGAAAAATTATCCAAGAACGCCTTATATCTGTAAATCAGACGATTAGTCCAAGATCTCAGTTACCTGACCAGATCCTACGGTACGGCCACCTTCGCGGATCGCGAAACGAAGACCTTTCTCCATAGCGATTTTGTTGATCAGCTCAACTTCGATAGAGATGTTATCGCCAGGCATGATCATCTCAACACCTGCAGGAAGTTTCACTTCGCCTGTTACGTCCGTTGTACGGAAGTAGAACTGAGGGCGGTATTTGTTAAAGAATGGAGTGTGACGACCACCTTCTTCTTTAGACAACACGTAAACTTCAGCTTTGAATTTAGCGTGAGGTTTTACTGAACCTGGTTTGCAAATAACCATACCGCGACGGATTTGCTCTTTTTCAATACCACGGAGCAGGAGACCTACGTTATCACCGGCTTCACCTCTGTCGAGGATCTTGCGGAACATTTCCACACCTGTGATGGTAGATTTCAGGTTTTCAGCTCCCATACCCAGGATTTCTACTGGATCACCGGAGTTGATAACACCTCTTTCGATACGACCAGTAGCAACAGTACCACGACCCGTGATCGAGAACACGTCTTCTACAGGCATCAGGAAGTCTTTATCGATCAGACGAACTGGAATCGGAATGTGGTTATCCACAGCATCCATCAGTTCTTCTACTTTTTCTACCCACTTAGGTTCGCCATTCAAAGCGCCCAGTGCAGAACCTCTGATTACTGGCATGGTATCGCCAGGGAAAGAGTAAGCTGACATAAGTTCGCGAACTTCCATCTCAACGAGATCCAAAAGTTCACCATCATCAACCAAGTCAACTTTGTTCATGAATACTACCAGAGCAGGTACACCTACCTGACGAGCCAACAGGATGTGCTCGCGAGTTTGTGGCATAGGACCATCCGTAGCGGCTACCACGAGGATAGCACCGTCCATCTGAGCAGCACCAGTAACCATGTTTTTTACGTAGTCAGCGTGACCTGGACAGTCAACGTGAGCATAGTGACGCTTTTCTGTAGCGTACTCTACGTGTGAAGTATTGATAGTAATACCTCTTTCTTTTTCTTCAGGAGCGTTGTCGATTGAAGAGAAGTCGCGCAATGCAGCAAGTCCTTTTTTAGCAAGTACCTGTGTGATTGCAGCGGTTAACGTTGTTTTACCGTGGTCAACGTGGCCAATAGTACCAATGTTGACGTGGGGTTTCGAACGATCAAATGTTTCTTTAGCCATATTTGAAAATCCCAGTTAAAAGTTTAAAATTATTAGTGTTACGAATTTATTTTATAATCCTGTGCTCAGCCATCTGCCGAACTAACACCCTGAACATTTTAAGCCTTTCGAAGAGGGTAATCTGTATATGTCTATTTACATGATCGCTGACAGCCAGGATTCGCTACGTCCCGACGCTTATTGCCAAACGTTCAATACTACGTTAAAGAGAGCTGTTGAAGAGAATTGAACTCTCGACCTCTTCCTTACCAAGGAAGTGCTCTACCCCTGAGCTACAACAGCGTTGTGCCGTCAGTCGTAATCCGTTATTCGTTAATCGATATGGATTAACGGGCAAACGATTAACGGATAACGGCCCAGATCAAGAGCGGGAGACGAGGCTCGAACCCGCGACCTATAGCTTGGAAGGCTATCGCTCTACCAACTGAGCTACTCCCGCGTATCCATCCTGAAACAATTTTCAGATTGGTCGTGGGGGAAATAGGATTCGAACCTATGAAGTCATAAGACAACAGATTTACAGTCTGTCCCAGTTGGCCGCTTTGGTATTCCCCCTTCTATTTTTTTATTCAGCCGACAAATTATCGGCGGAATAATGTTGGATCAGTATTTCGTAGAACAATCCGTTTCGCTGCGCCTTTTCAGGGGCTTCTTCAAAACAGGAGTGCAAAACTATACGGTTTTACACTTTTTCAAAAACTTCTGATAATTATTTCGAAAATTCTTAACCGAAACGACGGTTTACATCGGCACAATCTCGGTAATGATGCCTGCGCCGAATTCTTTTCGGAACATTTCCAGCACCTGGCTCTTGTGCAACGAGAAATCGTTTCGCATGGTGGGTGAATCGAATTCCACGAAAAGCACCCGGTTTTTTATAAAAAGCTTTTTGGTGCGCCGGGCAATGGGCTTGCCCACAATTCGCTCCCAGGAGTTGATAAGGTTGGCTTCGTCGAACCGGGAAGAAAGTTGATAAGAGTTGAGCAGCTCGCGGATGGCGTCACCCACGGATTGGAAATCGTTATGTCTGCCTTTTCTCATGGCGCAAAGGTAATGAAATCCGGACCACCAAGGTCACGGAGGAGATGCAAGAGTTTCACAGAGGAAGTAAACCGGGAATAAAAACGCGCTTATTTTAGCACGACACCATTTTCAATGATAAAACGTGTGGCCTCCACGTCCATAGACTCCAGCAGAGAGATGGTTCTGTCGGGGCGTGCGTCGGAAATGAAAAGTTGTCCCAGCTGTCCTTTCATCAATTCGAGCAGGCGGGCAATGCGATGATCGTCAAGTTTGTCGAAGATATCATCCAATAATAATATAGGCTTAAAGCCCTTTTCTTTTTCCAGCAATTCGAATTGTGCCAGCTTCAGCGCGATCACAAAAGATTTCTGTTGTCCCTGTGAGCCGAGTCTTCTGAGGTCTCCCTCACCCAGCGTAAATTCATAATCGTCGCGGTGAATACCGAAGGATGTTCGTTGCAGGACGAGATCTTTTGCGCGGGTGGCGCGAAGTCCTTCTCCAAAATCTTTGTTCTTCAATTCTGAAGAATAGGCAAGATCGGTTACTTCGCCATCGGCTACAATAAACCGGAAGTACTTTTGAAATACGGGCAAAAACTGCCCGGCGAATGCGGCGCGTTTAGTGAAGATGTATTGTCCTGTTTGCTGCAATATCTCATCGTACGATTCCAGCATGATCCAATCGGGCGCTCCTCGTTCCTGAAACATTTTCAATAGACTGTTTCGCTGTTTGAGTGCCTGGTTGTATTGCATGAGTGCCAGGAGATAGGCCTTGTCCACCTGCGATATGATGCTGTCGAAGAACTTGCGCCGCGACTCACTGCTTTCGCGGATCAGGTCGACATCGTCGGGTGCCATGAGCACGACGGGATATTTGCCGATGTGATCACTCAGTCGCGGATAATCGGAACCTTCTTCTTTAAAAACTTTTTTGGTGCCGGTCTGTACCGAGCTGAGCAGTTCGTACGTGCGACCCTCACGATGAAATTTTCCTTTCACCATAAAAAACTGCTGGCCGGTAGAAATGCAGTGAGCGTCGGAGGCGGCGAAGGCGCTTTTTGTGAAGGAAAGCGAATAAATAGCATCCAGCAGATTGGTCTTGCCGCTGCCATTTTTGCCTACCAAAACATTCACAGCGGGCGAGAATCGGAGATTGGCTTCCGGATAATTCTTGAAATTCAATAAATACAATTCATCCAGATGCATGAGTAATTGCCATGAAATTTGGCGAATGTTCGTTGGGGGTTTATTTTCGCAACTCGGATTCAAAAATAGGGATATGGCTGCTACAACAAAAGCTAAGAATGAGACTGCGGGGAGCGCGAAAGGTGACTCGACCGAGTTTTCCAAAGACACCTACCTGTATTGGTATGAGAGCATGCAACTGATGCGCAAGTTTGAAGAAAAGGCGGGTCAGCTTTACGGCATGCAAAAGATCAAAGGCTTTTGTCACTTATATATAGGGCAGGAAGCCTGTGCTTCGGGCGCTGCTTCCGCACTCAAAAAAGGCGACAAGTGGATTACAGCCTACCGCGACCACGGACATCCGCTCGCGCTGGGTACAGATCCGAAGGCTATTATGGCCGAACTGTATGGCAAGGAAACCGGAACCACAAAAGGTAAAGGCGGTTCGATGCACATTTTTGATAAGGAACACAACTTCGTAGGTGGTCACGGTATTGTTGGCGCGCAGGTGCCGATGGGTGCCGGAATTGCCTTCGCCGAAAAATATAACAAGACCGGCAATCTTTGTATTACTTATATGGGTGATGGCGCCGTACGTCAGGGGGCTTTTCACGAAGCATTGAACCTGGCTATGCTGTGGAAGCTGCCGGTAATTTTTGTGATTGAAAACAATGGTTACGCGATGGGTACTTCCGTGCAGCGTACCTCCAACGTGCATGAGCTTTATACACTGGCCGAAGCATACGATATGCCTGCCGAACCGGTAGACGCGATGAAATGCGAAGATGTACACCGCGCGGTCGCCCGTGCTGCTGAACGTGCCCGTGCCGGCGAAGGCCCGAGCTTGCTGGAGTTCAGAACCTATCGTTATAAAGGTCACTCCATGTCTGACCCTCAGAAATACAGAACCAAAGAAGAAGTTGAGCAATACAAGCAACGCGATCCGATTGAAGTAACGCGTGGGGTAATTCTGTCGAAGAAATTTGCTACGGAGAAAGAGCTGGAGGAGATCGACAACAAAATTGTGCAGCAGGTTGAGGAGAGTGTGAAGTTTGCGGAAGAATCGGCGTTCCCGAATGCCGCGGAAGCCTTCACCGAAGTATACGTGCAAACCGATTATCCATTTATTATGGACTAATTCCATCCCGTAAGGGCCTTGGAATATGTTTGTTTAGTATCATCTAATTTGTAGTTTTGCGCCCCGACTTGTCGGGGCTTATTTTGTAAATACAATGGCTAAGAAAGAAGAACACAAGCACGAATTACTGGAGAATCCGGAAGCAATAAAGCACAAGCTTGAGAATGCAGAAGACTGGGCAGAGAACAATGCCAAACCACTCATTGCAATTGCAGTGGTTATTGTTTTAGCCGTTGCTGCGTACTTTGGTTTCCAATGGTACAAAGGCAACCAAGATGGCGAAGCTCAAAAAGAAATGTTCCAGGCCATTTATTATTTTGAACAAGACAGCTTGAACCTCGCTTTGAACGGTGACGGTAACAATCTCGGCTTTCTGGCGATCATTGATGAGTTCGGATTTTCGGACGCTGCCAAGCTTGCGAATTTCTACGCCGGCAACATTTACCTGAAACAAGGCAAATTTGAAGTTGCCCGTTTATACCTGGAGGACTTCAGCGCAAGCGATATACTGGTTCAAGCTCGCGCGTACAGCCTGATTGGCGACACGTATATGGAGGAAAACAAATTTGAAGATGCGGCCAAGTTTTACAATAAAGCGGCCAACTACAAATCCAACAAGTTCTTCTCGCCCACTTATTTAATGAAAGAGGCTTTGGCTTACGAGAAGCTGAACCAAAACGACAAGGCGAAAGAAGTTTACAACAAGATCATCAGCGAATTCTGGGAATCGGCGGAGTATCAGAATGCACGCAAATTCAAAGCGCGCCTGGAGACTAACTCATAAGAATACGTATAAAACATTACGAAGAGGGATAGAATTTCTATCCCTTTTTTTATGACATTTAAATTGACAAAAGACGTTTTCCGCTACCTAACTTTAGGTTCTCTTAAATCCAATACGCAGAGTTTCACAGAGGAAATGCAAAAAGGGACACAGAGAAATTCACATTCAAAAAAGAACTAACTACTATGGCCGGACCATTGAAATCAGGAAAAGTTAAAAGCAGCGTGAGCTTGTCCAAAAAGAAAGTTGCCATTGTTGTGGCGGAGTGGAATTCTGAAATAACGGAAGCTCTTTACGCAGGCGCCGTGGAGTCGTTGGTGAAGAATGGTTTCAAAAAGAATAACATCATTCGGAAAACAGTGCCTGGTACATTTGAGCTTACGCTCGGCTCGCTCTGGGCTGCGGAGGACAAATCCATTAGCGGCGTAATCAGTTTAGGTTGTGTTATCCAGGGGGACACTCCTCATTTTGATTACATCTGCCAGGCGGTGTCCTACGGCATTACGGAAGTAAATATTAAAACGAAAAAGCCTGTTATCTTCGGTGTGCTTACAACGCTCAACAAACAACAGGCGATGGATCGTGCCGGCGGGAAATTTGGCAACAAAGGTGAGGAAGCTGCATTGACACTGATTTCGATGTTGAACTTTTAGGACTTGTCCTATTCCCGAGAATAATTGAATTGAGCATTCGCGGGTATCAATTATAAGGCATCGCCGTTTGCACGACGATGCCTTCATTTTTTTAATCCTGTAAATCTGTGATCAGTTTTACGGATTCTCAGCGTGCAGGACTCCATGTTTGCTGTTCGGCTCAAAGTTTCCTGCGTCTATGTCGAGTTTTATATCCAAATCCTTTACAGGGGCGCCCAGTCTTCCATTCGTACTACTCCTGTAGTCGAAGATCGTATACATGTATTCACCCGGTTCTTTGGAAGGTGCTGATGTCTCAAACCATTCATTTGCTATAATTTGCTGAAATGTATCTCCCGAATTATCCTGCATCACACCGTAGTAATTAAAACTCAGATCCGGTGCCGTAGCCAGCTTCGGGAAGGCACTCAGAATGGCGGCCGGGATTACCGGTAGGGTTAGCGTGTTCGTGCTGCTCTCGGGAAGATACACTGTCCACGTAAAAAGATAGTCAGTGCTTGCAGATGATGAGACAAACAATTCATCATAGCTGCCCCTGGTGGACACGGTTAAGGCGCGATCGTGAAATTCGATCTTTTCAACTGTCGCATCTACGGTTTTGAATGCTTCCGGCAGCGCACCTACCTGTGTAAACCCTCTTGTAGTTTTATCAGAGACGCAGACGATCTGTGTCCTGTATTCGGCAAATGAAATTTCCGGAACGTAAGTCTTGAGTTCGGAGACATTGGATAATGTCCCGGACTGACTTAAGCGAATCTCGTGGTCCTGGTCGCCCTTTACCTGCCGCGCCAATACCTGGGCGGCCGCCGTTGTGTATGTTTGGCCTAGCGGCATGATGCGTGGACTCATGGTGCCAAGTTCTCCGACACTTACCGCTGTTGTTTCACCGGCCCTGGCATTGGACACCATTTTGTACAGGGGTACGAATGAAGAATTCTTTGTGTCCTCGATATGATAAAATACTTCTGTATCATTCTTAACCAGGTTGGCTGTGATGGACACCGCACTCTTGTCCGGATACAATCGGGTGGCCCACCCCTGCACACCAACTCCTCCGGCCCAGAATGTTCTCGTGGGTGAATCGGCAGGAATACTGTTAATGAAGAGGGTATGTTCACCGATTTTCTTTAGTGCGTTTGGAGCCTCAGGTTCCAACCGAAGCGTATACGAGCCGGGTTGCACCTGGGGCATGGTCAGAAATGTATATTGCATACGTACGCCGCCCTCCGCACGAAATACATGCATGGCAAATGATTGTCCTGTTTTATAATTATTGGGTGCAAAAAATGTGAGCGTTGTATTGTCTATTACAGGCTTGGCATCCAGCACCAGGCCGGCATCATCGGAAAAAAAGAGCCATTCGTTAATGCCTGCTGCAACGTAGTCGTCGGGGACAGTGATGGCGAACAGAATATTTTTCACCGTCACCTGCACAGTAGCTTCTGACCGGTTCGCGTTTGCATCGGTAGCAACAACTTTTAGGGTATGTTGTCCGTCGGACACCGTTTTGGAATCCCACGCGATCTCAACACTGCTGTTTGTTGCTTCGTGTATCTGACTGTTGTCAACATACACTTCCATTTTCTTCAGGGACAGGTCTTCGGCAGAAGCTTTGATGGTGATCGATCCGACAACAATGTCGCCAGCGGCGGGACTTTGAATGGTGATGACCGGTTTTGCGGAGTCAACAGGCTCATCATCGTTTCCACAGGACATGGCGATCAGCAACAGGCCCATGAGGGCCATTTTGAAAGAGGGGTTTTTCATAGGGCAAAGAAAACAAGCATTCGAGAGAATGCAAAGGTCCATTAGAAAAATGCGTGAGGCATTTAGTACACAAAATCATCCAACATACACAAAGAAAATATGCGCCCTACCACTAACTTTTCACACTTATTGAAATGAGATGCTATGCGATTTACTTTCAGTGTTAGCATTTCCTATATTTTTTGGAGGGCCAAATAATGAAGTTACGTAATCATCATATCCTTCTATATTATCCATTTCATGTACTGAAGCATGCGTTAATTTTTTTTCGGGCATCAACTTTAGTTTTGGGAAACGCTCCAGAAGCTGTGCAGGAATCACTGGTAATACAGCGTTCAGGTTGTTGCTGGCGCCGGAAAGATTAACAGCCCATTCTAAAGAATATTCAATATTGCCTTCAAAGTAAGTTGATGATAGTGGAACTAATAAATAATCGAAGTCCCCAATTTTGTCCCCCACTAATTTATTTGCGAAAAAGGACAGATTTGATACGGTTGACTCTAGCTTTTTAAATTCAGAAGGAATTGGACCAAATTTCTGATAGGACCAACCTTCCTTACCTGTAGTTATATCCAGTATGGTATTGTAATTAGCAAACGTGTTGTCGGGATAACGAATTCTAAATTCGGATGCCTTTTCCTTTGAGTGTTCATCAATACCAACGTAGAGATTGTCCGATGAATAATGAAATACCCACGCTGAAGAATATGAGTATTCCTTATCCAACGGAATGACCTTAACATCCATCGGAATAAAATCTTTCTTATTTAGACTGATGCCTCCCGGGGAAATCGCTGATTCAACATATTTATAAACTAAATAATCTGGATCGCTACTGTTGCTGATTTTGAATAACAGTTTCGTTTTCTCTTTTATCAGGGACACTTTAATGGTCGCGGTACCTTGATTTTCCTCTGACCCACCTGATCCTCCTCCTCCCTCAACAGTTACTTTATCGTTGGGTGATAAGCCGAAAATTTCGGCTGTGAATTCGCCACCATTGCCCGTTGGAACCGGTGCTAATTCCGCCTTGATTGTCATGGGCTTCATCTGCGTATAACTTTCTAGCCCATAAAATTCTCCTAACCCAGACTTAAAAGTATTAAATCGTGTCAGGGTAAATCGTTGATTCTCGTTTCCGGCGGGAGTCTCCAGAACTATTGTTGTGCCTGCGAATGCCTGCTTTATATCGACAAGACTTCCATCTTCATCTGAAATCATATACCACCATTCCTGCCCCTCTGGAATGTAGTCATCGGCTATGTCTATCGAAAATGATGGTCCTTTCAGGTTTTCAGGTTTGTCATCGCAGGAATTAAATAATGATCCAATTCCTAATGCTAATGCGTATAATGAAGTCCTAACGGTTAGTCTCATACTTGAAAAAGATGATTTAAAATTATTACAGTGAGAATATGCAATGAAAGCTTAAAGTAAACCAGCCATAAAAAAAGCGACCGGCATAACCGGTCGCTTTAAAATAACAAATTATCTGTTCTTAGAAATTCTTCACAATCTCCTGTGCAAATTCGGAGCACTTCAGCAGGGTAGCGCCTTCCATCTGGCGGTGGAAATCGTAAGTAACTTTTTTGGATGCGATGGCACCTTCAAGTCCTTTTACGATCAGGTCGGCAGCTTCCTGCCAGCCCATGTACTCCAGCATCATGACACCTGAAAGTATTACAGAGCCCGGATTTACCTTGTCCTGTCCTGCATATTTCGGTGCTGTACCGTGTGTTGCTTCGAAGATGGCGTGTCCTGTTTTGTAGTTTACGTTACCGCCTGGCGCAATACCGATTCCACCCACAATGGCAGCCAGTGCATCAGAGATATAGTC